>Ga0102962_1000425_pt1 | contig 20486 bp, 17 predicted proteins | sample SalPonF2_C_D2_MG_FD_84519 | JGI IMG/M metagenome (GOLD analysis project Ga0102962, IMG submission 84519) | Salt pond soil microbial communities from South San Francisco under conditions of wetland restoration - Salt Pond MetaG SF2_C_D2_MG ...
CTGATGGCGGCGGTACTACTGCTCAGCGGAGGGCTCTACGCGCTGCGCACGATATCCATCATCGCCGCATTCCCGTTCATGCTGCTGATGGTGCTGATGGCCTGGTCCCTGTACCGGGACCTGGCGCTCGAATTCCGGCGGCGGGAGGAAACGGACCAGGTACTGCGGACACGCATCGAGCACCTGCTTCTGCGCGAGTCCGAGCGCGAGGCGGCCCGGCAGCTCGAGGAGCAGACGCACCCGACCGCCCCGGAGGCGCCGGGCGTCGAGCCGGCCCCGGCCGGCCAGCGCGAGTCGCCGCCACCGGGCGCATCCTGAGCGGGAGCCGGGCGGCCCGGGCGGCGTGTCCGGCCCCGCCAGCTAGCGGATCAGGTAGCCCGCGAACACCGGCTTCGCCCAGTCCGGAACCTGCGTCAACGGCACGCTGGAGATGATGTCGCCGTCGCGCACGTGCAGCAGCGCGCGCACCCGCGGTGCCTCGCCGCTGGCCATGTCGACCGCGACGCTGTTGTCGAACAGCCGGAGCTCGTCGACGTGCGGGATCAGCGCGATGAGGTTCTCGACGCTGCGCTCGAAGCGCTCGCGGATGCGTGTCTCGGGGATGGCGTGGCCGCCCCGGGCCACGCGGGCCCGGACCCGATCGACGTGCGCCTGGGCGCTGTCCAGACCCACGTACCAGATCACTAGCCGGTGCCCCTGCTCCGCGGCTCGGCGGATCAGGCCGGGGATGGTGTGGCCGCCCAGCGTGGTCTCGAACACGTAGTCGCGGCCGCTCTCGATCGCCGCCTCGAGCATTTCCTTGCCGGCCAGCCACGCCAGGCCGTTGGCCTCGGTCTGGTCGAGCCCGGGGTCTTCCTCGCGCAGCCGGCGGGCCCACTCGTCGGCATTGTAGTACTCGCCGCCGCGCCCGCGCAGGAACATGCCGACGATACTGCTCTTGCCGGCCCCGTTGGTGCCGGCAATGACCGTCAGGACCGGCCGGGCATCATTCACCCCGCTCGAATCCCTTCAGCGCGGCTTCCCCCAGCTCCTGGGTGCCGGCCGAGCCCACGCTTGCGGCCGCCTCGCGCGCCGTGGGCGTCTGCATCCGGGCCAGCAGCGCGTCGAACTGCTCGCGCAGGTCCTCCAGCGGCGATTTCACGCCCGCTCGCAGGCGCACCAGGTCCTCCTCGCGCAGCAGCACCAGGCGGTCGCGGACCCGCCCGTGCCGGGTGATGCGCACGGCCCGGCCGCGCAGGGCCTCGTCCAGGGTCCGGCCGAAGTGCCGCTTGAAGTCGGTCGCCGTGATGTCGTCGAACTCGTCGAGATCGGTCGCCGCGGGCTGATTCATGGCCGTTCCTCCGCTTCGGGAGGACCCATTATAGCGGATTTCGGACAATTCGTGCGATTCGCACCAATCGTGCGTTATCCCCGCGCCTCCGTGCCCTGCAACTCCTCGACCTCGCGCTCGATGAACTCGGCGAACAGTAACTCCGGGTTGGGCAGGTTGTTCCGGTCCTGGTTGGCGATGTACATGCGCGCGTAGTTGAACAGGCCACCCAGCAGGAACAGCGCGCTCCCGGCCAGGTACTGCCAGGCCAGGTAGGCGAACAGGATGTGCCGGTCCACCGGGCTGGCGATGTGCCAGAGGTAGGGGATCGAACCCACCACGAACAGGGTGGAGCCAACCAGGAAACTCACCGCCGTAAGGTTGAGCAGCTGCATGCAGACCGTGTTCTTCGCCTGGATGATCTGCAGCACGTTCCCGGTCGCCCCCACCGCGAACAGCAGCGAGCCGACCACGAACAGCCACGCGGCGGTCTCGTACCAGCCCCACCAGGAAAGGAAGAACAGGCTGCCGAAGGTGAACATCAGCGTGCCGACCAGGTAGGCGGCGGCGGTGACCAGTTCGACGCGCTTCGCCGCGTTCTCGGTGTAGAACCGTCGCCAGAACTTCCGCACCTCGAGGAAGTCGTGCACGGTCACCACCAGGTAAAGGATCGAACCGCCGAAGAACAGCCAGGCCCCCAGGTCCTCCCAGGCGCTGAAACGCGGGAAGAACAATACGCTTCCGGCGATGAAAATCAGCCCGCCGACCTTGTACACGATCGCGTTGACCGTCTCCCAGGCGAAATGCGCCGGCGTAACCAGCCGCTTGCTGGCGACCGCGGTCAGCCTGGGGCGATTCGTCAGGAGATGGGGCATGACGGGTCCTCGTACGCTGGTGCCGGAAGCGGGCAACGGGTCGGGTGTTCCCGAATTCTCCGAATTGCGGCCGCCCGTGTCCAGGTTCGGCCGAATGCGGGACGGGCCGGTGAGGGCCGCGACCGGGGCGCCGCGCGCCACGCGGGTGGCAAGCTCCTGCCCCGAGGCGCAAGTCGGGATGAGCGCGATCAGCGAACCGGCGCCGCCCGTTTCTGGATCGCGTCCAAACTGACGCGCGTCAATCGGGCCCGCGTGACACTGTGATGACATTGACGACGCAGTCCGTCGACTGAGGACCGTCGGGCTGCGGTCACCACGGAGGCCCCGGAATGAACGCGCAAGCCACTTACTCCCCGGACACCGGCGGTATGATCTACGTCGTCGATGACGACGACGCGGTCCGCGACGGAGTCTCGCTGCTCCTGCGGGCCTTCGGCTGGCCGGTGGAGAGCTTCCCGTCCGCGAGCGACTTCCTCGCCCGCTACGTTCCCCGGGACGGACAGTGTCTGGTGCTCGATCTGCACATGCCCGGGATGCATGGTGCCCAGCTCGAGGAGCACCTGCGCGACCAGGGCGACGAGATCCCGGTGATCATTGTCACTGCCTACAGGGAAGACCCCCTCCTCACCAGGGCCCGGGCCGCCGGCGCCTCGCGGGTGCTGAGCAAGCCGTTCAACGATATGGAGCTCATCGAGAACATCGAGGAAGCACTCGCCAGCCGGCGGTAGGAGTGCGCGGCAAGCCGCGCCTGCGACCGTCCAGGCATTCGCGCTCACCCGGCGCCGGCCCGATTCCCGAAGGGTCACGCGCACCCGGACCGGCGGGTTCCCCGGCCGATCCGGTATCCCTGCTCCGAGGGCTCACGCGGACGCCGCGGTCGCGGAGCGCCTCCAGGGACCGCGGTTGCCCCACGACTGCTTCTTGCCCGGGCACAGCCTCATTCCCGGCCGCGCCGCGGTGCCGGGGACGGCGTCGATCCGCAGCGGGTGAGCCTCGCTGGTATGCCGACCGGCCGGCCGTTCATCGCGCTCATCCCTTGACGTAGTGCGTGCGGAAGTCCCGGGTGACACCCGCGAGCGGCACGTCCAGGCGGTTGAAGGCCTCTTGCCCAATCCATTCCGGGATGCCGAAGAACGGCTCGGCGATCGCTCCGGCGATGCAGGCCAGCGTGTCGCGGTCGCCGCCGAGGGAGACGGCGTTGCGCAGCGCGTGCTCGAAGCTCTCGGCTTCCAGGAACGCGCGCACCGCCGGCGGCACCGTGCCCTGGCAGAACCCGGTAAGCCGGCAGTGCTCGCGCAGGGAGTCAACGGGCTCGCCGACGTCGTAGCCGAAGCGCCGCTCGCACAGGCGGCGGATCTCGGCCTTGTCCCCGCCCCAGCGGGCCAGGAAGATCGCACCGGCGACCGTCTGGGCGGCCCGGATGCCCTCGGGATGGTTGTGGGTCGGGGCGGCCGAGCCGGCGGCCTGGTCGAGCACCGTCTCCAGTTCGTCGAAGGCCCAGCCCACCGCGCTGACCCGCGTCGCCGGGCCGTCGCCCCCGCGATTATACGGCCCCCGGCGGTAGCCCTGTGCCCGGTGGCGAAAGCGCCCGCCGTAGCCGACCTCCGGATAACGCGCGTACCAACGCTTCATGGCCTCGGCGTAGTCACCGCCGTGCAGCAGCGTCTCGGCCAGGGCCACGGTGAGCACGGTGTCGTCCGTGAAGGCGGCGCCCTCCGCGAACAGCGGGAAGTCCTGGTCCCGCAGATTGTCGAATTCGAAAACGGAGCCGACGATGTCGCCGGCGATGGCTCCCAGCATGCATGCTCCTGGTGTAGAGAGCGCCGCCGCGAGCCGATCCGCGGATCGCTCGCCGCCGCCCCGGAGACCGGCAGGTTGGCCGGCGCAGATTGCAACTGTAGCCGCCTGCGGCGTAGGGGCGACGCCCCGGCACGACGAACGGCGTCGTACGTCCGCCCGCCGCGCCTGCCGTCGTCTTAAAGTGCATCCTTTGCCTGCTAATGTAAGCATGCGCAGAACAACGAGAATCCCGAGGAGCGAACAACATGAAAGCGCTGGTCACCGCCGCGGTGCTGCTCATGCTGCCGGCCATCGCCCTGGCGCAGCCGGACCAGACCTACGTCGCGGTCCAGGCGGGCGGTTCCTGGGTCAAGACCACCAACTACACCAACAATGCACCGTCCAACGTGCGTGTCGAATACAAGAACGGCTACGCCGCGGCCGTTCGGCTGGGCAAGCGCTTCGACCAGAACTGGCGCATCGAGCTGGAAGCCGGGTACGCGAAGAACAAGGCCGACAAGATCTCGGACCTGGTCACCGGAGCCGGACCCTTCCAGGCGGACGGCAACGTCAAGGCGGTCAGCCTGATGGTGAACATGCTCTACGACTTCTCGCCGAGGGGGCGCTGGCACCCCTACGTCGGTGGCGGCCTCGGCGCGACCCAGGTGTCCCTCAACAACGTCGGCCAGAGCGGCTATCCCGCGATCATCGACGACTCCCACAAGGGCGCCAGCTACCAGGCGATCGCCGGCATCGAGATGGACCTCACGAACACCGCGGCGCTGTACGCCTCATACCACTTCATCGGCACCCAGCTGCCACGCTACCAGGCTACCAACGGCAACGCGTTCAGCGCGTATTACAAGGCCAACGTGGTATCGATCGGGGTGCGGTGGTTTCTGTAAAAGAGCGATTCGCGGCGGTCCGGATAGAGTGCCCGAGGTGCCGCCGGGGTCACTCCGCTACCCCTGAAGGTTGTACTACGGGGGGATATCTAACTGCTCCTTATTTTTGCGCGCCCGGGCCTACAACTAACTCCTACCACCGGGCAAAAGACGAGTGCTCGCTGTTGGCCCCAATAAACGCAAAATGGGTCTATAGCGCATGCCTTGACGTCCCAAGAGTGGCGCGGCTCTATCGCGGACCGCACAATGAGAGAGAACCTAGCGGACGCGGCATCGCAGATTGCCTCAGCGTTGCAGAAGCGCATGTAGCGTTCCAGGTTGGTGAAGGATTACTAGGTGCCACCGAGAAAGCGAACCAACGTCCGGATGGCGTGGGGAGTTCTAGCCACCGAGCCTCTAGTGAGAGGTCGGCAAGCAAGTTAAGCACTTGGACGCCACCCACTCGAGAAGTCAAGTTGCTTCGCCAACGTCAACATTGGCTTGACGGTCGCGAAGTACGCCTCTGCGAGGGTATCTCTGTCGAGCAATGCGAATATTTAGGCCCCTTAATGAGCGGCCGATGATACACAAGGTGCCAAATACTATTCGACAGCGGGCGCGACGGAAGAGTCGCATTGGGCAACAAATTTGTAGAGCGTAAGGTAGCAAGAATGGCATATCCCGATGACATCTTGGAGCACTATAAAGCGTTAGAAACGCCTAACGACTCCCTCCATAGAGAAGTCTGCAACGTAATATCTTCATACAATAATCCATGGGATCCGCTAGCAGAACTCATCCAAAATGCTGTTGATGCTGTAAACACGCGTGCACACCAAGAGGACCAAGGATTTAAGGGGCGCGTGCGAATTGTCATCGACAAGACGAGCTCGACGATTCTTGTCGAGGACAATGGTACCGGTATTCCCCCCCAACACATGCAAGACGTGCTAGTTCCTGGGGGCTCCCTTAAGGTCTCCGGTAAGACGTACGGACACAAGGGCCATGGTTTCACGTACTGTGCCCACATTTCCTCATTGGCGCAGGTCAGTACGTTCGACCTACATACTCAATCAACAGATCATTGGGCACTTCAGGGAGCCTTTCAGTGGGTCAAGGACCCTACATCAAGTCCTTCGATCGACAAGCGTGACCCGGAGATCCGCACCTTCGAAGGTCCCGGAACAAGCGTTAAGCTGACACTCGATGTCGGAACTTTCGAAGCCGTGAGCGCCAATACCTCTGTTCTGGAGAACTTCTTCGACTGGGCAGATGATCCTAAACTCCTTGAGTTCGTCCTTAGAACGCGAACCGCTATAGGTCACGTTGGTACTCTGTTCGGTGAATCTCCCGTCACCGAGATCGATGTCCGGGCGGAGTGTATTAATTCAAATGCGAATACGGCTATCCCATTTCAATATTTCGACCTCGAAAAGCTGGCCCCCATGTCAGCATCGACGTATCCTGAGGCAAGAGACTATTTCAATAAGGTTTACCGCGTTGCAGCAGCAACCGACAAAACCCATCATGGGATTCACTTCGTCTTCGCGACAGATGAAACGAAATCTCACTCAAATGTCCTGAAGGTCGGGAAGCACAAAGGTGGTGTCGAGTTTAAAGCCTATGTCTACGCTCTTGGAAAGGAGAACCTAGCCAGCGCATTAGCCTCATACGACAGCCGGCTGGGACGAGGCGGCGAGTTCCGGTACCTCGCAATTGACTCGGGCGCCTACCTAGCAATCGCCGGGATGCCCTGCGGAAACCCTATCGATTACTGGTCTAACTTCGGTGGGTTTCACGACCGATTCTTTGCAATGGTCGATGCGGAACTCAAGTTTGGCACCGCTCTCGATTCCGGTCGAAAGACAATATCCCCGTATTACGCAACGCTGTTTGTAGATAAGTTAGATTCCTTGATACGAGAGAAACACTACTTTGACGGTCAAGCGAATCTATATGAGTTGGCGACGCAGCTGAATGTCCGCCACAAAGGGGGCCCGCCCGGCCAGGGCTTCCCCGCAACGTATATTGCCCAATGGGAAGCAGGTCCCCCTTGCGAGTCTAACGCGCTTGCCCTCCGGTACCAGCCACGGGATGAACTTGCGACCTACTTGATAATGGGGGAGCTTATCGGCCGTGGACTTCTCATGGGGTACGAATTACGTTACGTATCTTCGTCTGCAATCTACGATGCTGCTATCAGCCTTTCGATCGACTTATCCTGCCCGATGGCCACCAATTCTACGGTTGACGGCGGCATCAATCCGGTTGGAATTGGCGCTCTAATAGTCAACCAAATGAAACCCGACTCAGGGTACCCGGTTTTTACTTGGCGCCAGCCGATCGATGGTCGAGACTATATGGTTGCAGAATTTAAGTTGCAGGCCTCAAGCCTACTAACAGAGGTGTACAAGAAGCGCTCACCCAAGGAACTCGGGCACATCGACGTTCTTGTCTGCTGGGAAACAGACCAACAGGCGCTAACGCAAAAAGGAGCAAGCATAACACCGGTGCAACTTGCGGCGAGGAAGATTCCGGGCCATACCCACACGCTCACGGCGTCGGGCCAACAAGTCGATGTAATAAGCCTTTCGCAGGTGATCAGAGATTTGAGGCAAGAGGAAATGCTCTAGCCAACGCCTAAAGGCTTAGCGCGAATTAGATCAGGGTACCGATGCACTAATTGTGCGACAAACCCAACTTGTTAGCACTCATCCAACCTCATGTACTACTAATCCAACAAGTTCTTCGATGTTCTGCGGCCCTGATCGATTCGCCAAGTAGCCGATACCGCGGTGGATATGAAGTTTTAAGCTCTCCACTAGGCTGTCGTGGTCGGTGGGCAACCCGTCCGCAAGACAGCGCTGCTTCAAAAGACCGAGATAGATGTCCGCGTATTCACCACCAAAGGTACGCCAGGTCATCTCGACCCCTGGCTCACCGTCGGCCGTACCCGCGCGGGGAGGATGAGGTTCCGCGATCGAGACGCAGAACGCCCACCGACAAATGACGTTCCAGTTGTCGATCCCCGTCCGTCTCTTAAGCGTAACGAGCTGGTTCCGTGCACGTGCCGTCAGCCGAACGGTCTCAATGGTCATATCACGCCGCTTCCTCGAAGGGATAACCAGGTCGGATTCCGCTACCGCCCCGCTCTTCGTCAAAGTAGATCTCGTACTCCCCGGAAATCGTCGGTGCGAGGCTTTCGTAGTAGCGATCGGTAATCTCCTCGTCGGTCGAGAGCAAAATCACCTGGTGACTCGCGTTCGAGAAGTAATTCTCCACTAGGTTGCGCCGATGGGTGGCATCTAGCCGACCAAGCGGGGTATCAATAACAACAGGTAGCGCCCGCCCCGATGCTTTTGCCAGCCCCCAGAGCACGGAGGTTGCCAGCAGCTGCCGCTCACCTGCGGATAGGCGGCCCGGCTCGATGGGTGTTCCGTCAGAGCGCAGAACTGTGAGCTTGAGTTCTTCCGGGTCGATTCGGATGCTCCCGACCAGGCCTTCCTTGTGCAGCAGAGCCTTATAGGACTCAAGAATGAGCGTCTCAAGCCGTGCGAGATGACGTTCGAGGACCTTTGCCTTGAAGGTTTCCATCGTGCCGGCAATACGGTCCGCAGTGCTGATGACCCGCTCGTCCAGCTGGTCTCTCAGTCCGGCGAGTCTTGCTTCTCTCTCCGCCTCTTCGGAGCGACGATATTCTTCCGCAAGGGATGCGGCCAACGCGTTTAGCTGCCCGTCGGTGGACTGGAGCTCAGCATCCACCCGTTCATATTGCAGGCGGGCGCGTTCGCGACGCCTTATCACTTCGCTCAGCGCTGACTCGTCGGGAACCCGGACCAGTGCGCGTTCTATATCTGCCAGGTTGTCCTCAATCTTGCTGAGTTCGTTGGACGTACGTTTCGCTCGTTCCGCGAGTTGGTCCAATCCATCGTCTAGCAAATTCGAAAGTTGATAAAGGGCGGTGCGGGGCAGATCAAGTTCCGTCGTGGCATGTGCTTTTTCCTCCTGCTGCCTTCGCAGTTGGTCCAAAAATTCTTTGAGTTCCTTCGATAGCTCCGGTTGGCTCGCGCGGCACTCGATCCACTCGATAACTTGCTCGTCATGTGTGCTTAGAATTGGAAGGGCATCACTGACAAGCTTACCGTCAAGCTCTTTGGATGCTTTCGCCCGGAGTGTCTCCAGTTGCTTGGTTACTAGTCTGAGCGGGAAGGCGCCAGCCGCAAGTAAGCGCATCTCCTCACGAATGCGTGACTGCACCGCCTTCTGGTGAGATTTCTGCGCTTCGAGCTCCCTGAGCTTGTCAAGGAGGTTCCCTCCCTGTCGCTCGTAATCGCTGTTCGCCCGATCCAGCTCATTTTGGGCCTGCGCAACTTCTCGAACGAGTTCCCCGCGCCTTGCCAGTAGAGAGTTCCGCTCGTCATTCAGTGCTTCGACTTGCCGGCCGATCTCATCGAGCTTTGCACGGTGCTGGGGATTCGTGCGCTCACTGAGCTTGTTGCGCTTGGTGACACGGAGATCCGTAACGAGCTGATCCACCAGTTCCAGGCCGAGCAGTCCGCTAATGGCCGTTTGAAGTATTTCGCTAGATTGGTTCGGGTCCGCCAAGGCTTCAATCTGTTCACCATCAAAAAAGAAAAGACTGCAAAGCCTCTGCGGAAGAAACCGCTCAACCTCTTCGTCCCAGGACTGACTGAGCTGCTGATCCAGCAGCCCATCCACCTCAACCTCTACGCTCTCAGTAATCCGCGTCCTTACTCGCCGCCAAGTGCGAACGACCCGGTACTCGCGATCTTCGTGGTCTTCCTGTTCTCGGAATGCGAGCTCGATGCAAGCTCCTTCTTCCGGGTGGACATTCTCGTTAATTAGACTCTCCAGGTACGCCTCGTAGGCCTTACTGCCACGACGCGCGGTCTTCGCAAGTTTGCCGTATAGGCCCAGCTGAAGCGACTCAAGAAAGGTAGTCTTACCGCCCCCGTTGAGTCCCCCGAACAAGACAACTGGTCTCTCAGCTGAGGCCATCGACAAATCGACCTCGTTGCGACCGAGGAAGACTCCGACGTTATGCAGCACAACCTGTGTTAACAGCATTTCGACGTCCTCAGTTTGGGTCGTAGGACGCGAGATATTCCGGAAGGTCTTCTCGGATCTGCTTCCCAGCTGGGGTGCCCTCTGAGTCTCCCTGTATTTCCGCTTCCTGGCGCTTGAATTCGAGCGCTTCGTTCCGCGACTCAAAACAGCCGGCCTTCAGCGCTTTCTCAATTTCCTTAAAGAGCCCGCGGCGTGTACCCATCGAACGGTAACGACGTTCGATGACGAGAAGATTCCGCGCCGTTTCATAGCGCACTCGATTGCCGCCGCAAGCCTCATTTAGGAACTCGAGCAACTCTCCTTCGAAGAGATCGACAACAGGCCGGTTAGCACCCGGATACGGCTCGCCCATCTCCGCTTCGTAGATCCGGGGGACGAGGTCCTCGACCTCGTGCTTCTCCGTTATCCAGATACGCCGAATCTCTTCAAGCTCATCCAGAGTAATCAGCTCGATACGGCGCACGTAATCGGGAGCGTACTCGTCATCGCGAATTATCCGCTGTGCAGCGAGCACGCGGCGCAGCCAATATTCGCGCGCCGGCTGCGTATAGGGCCCTGGGATCAGCTGCGCCTCACCATTCCGATCACGGTAGTACTGAAGGTGTCCGCCCATTCGCCGAAAGTCTCTGCGCTCGAGGTCCTTGCGACGAGCAGCCTCACTCCTGAAATCCAGTTCGTTGCGGACCTCCAGGAGCGGCAGCATCCATTCCTTCTCGTGATCGTTCTGAATCATGGCTGCCATGGACTTGTCTTCGTCGACGAGGGTACAGGTCCAACAACCGAAGCGACTGTTCCCGCAGCTCGGCGTGCTCGTGTCCACAACGACCGGACACTCGTTGTCCTCCGTGGCGCCGCGGTACATCGACAGGAGGTCCTTGTTGCTGTAACCCCACGGGTTCGACACACGCAACAGGAAAGTCCAGACGTCGTCGTTGCTCCAATCTTCTATTGGGGTGTAGACAAGGGTGTTGACTAGGTCCGGATGCGGCGTAAGTGACTCGCGTACGGCAATCTTGTCCCGTTCGTTGAACCCGTGTGCGCGGGCAGCACTTTCCTGGCGACGGGCGCCCAGGAGCAAGATCACTTCGCTATAGCTGTTCGCCACACTCTCAATGAATCGGTTGGACGGCTTGATCTTCAGCCGCTCCGTGCACCACCGAAACCTGGGACGCGGGGCGGGGTAGCCGCGCCCTATTAGATTCACCCAGAACGTATTCTCCACATCCGGGGTCAGCAGCCGGGGCTCCACAGGCATGTGTTGTTCACCCGCCGCGCCTTTCATCGTGTCTAGCGACTGGTTCACCCAGGCCGCCACAACGGGATTTTCAACCAACGTATCGGTTGTGATCACGTAGACAGGCTTGGTGCGTCTCTCCACCGGGAGATCCGCCAGCGAAATCCAAACCAGCTGAACGACCGCTGTTGAATCCTTGCCACCGCTGTAGCCAATGGTCCAAGGAGTATTGTCGGACAGGTAGAGCGCTTTGACCTTCTCCTTTAGGACCTCGAGGCGCTCGGAAAACGTGGCGCCGTCTGTGCTTTTAGCCTGGCCTATGTCAACTGCGCTCATTGGCTGCTCCTGTTATTGCCCGTTCCGCCCGCAGCTCCTCGGGAGTCAGCTCAAGGGCGAACTGGTTCTTGATGACGTTAGTGGTGAGCGTCACATTTTGCGCCGCTTTTGATACGCGGCCGCCGATCATTGCCCGCCCCTCCCAGAGCTCCGCGTTCGACCGGGACCAGTCTATGTCATCAAGTGCAGCTAGCTTGTCTTTCCATGTCTTGGGATACCGCTTCATCAGAGCCCGCCCCGCCCGGCCAAGCGCATGAATTGCGATTCCGTGGGAATGGATGAAGTCCCGCCGAACTTCGCCGGAGGACATCTTTCGGTTTCGGACGAACTGCCATTCTGGGATGTGACTTGCGACTGACTCCCAGTAGCTAATAGCTGTGCGAGCGTCCGCCTCCTGATCACTCAATTCAGAGTCAGCCAGCAACTCCTCTGTCGCATGGTAGAGGGCGCTCAGCGTAAACAGCTTGCGCGAGCGTGGCGACAAGGTGGTTCGCTCCATCTCGACTAGGTCCTTAAAGAAGGAGGACTTGAGCACCACCAGTCGGACGAGCTTCGCCATAGCGTCCCTGTGGTCATACAGCACGCCAAGCGATCGTGAAGGACGGATGCTGTGGCGATTAAGGTCCGCGAACATCTGTTGGCAACGCTCGAGCCCACGGTCAAGGAAGAACACAACTGATATGCTTTCGTCGCCGAGGTCGGGTTGCTCTTTAAGCGCGTCAACGATTGCCGCACGTCGGTGCTGCCCGTCGTTGATGATGAACTTGGCGTCCATGGGAACGTGAAGCAGACCGATCATGCTCTCATGCCCGGACCGACCCAAGGGCTCGAAATCGACGTCAGCATCAATCGAGGCAGTCAGAGCCGAGAAGACATAGTCGTCTCGGTTATCGACGATATACTGGGTGATTTCAGGAATCCGAGACCGATTGAGCATGCGCTGAGCCCGGAGCTCAGGAGGCAACTCAGCCTCGTCTTCGTCAAACAGGAAGATCTTCGGAATCAGTCGCAAGGGGCACATCGAAGCGTAATACTCACGCCGAGCTTGGACACCTCGAATGGCAGGGAAGGTGTATCCAAACCGGGGGTCCACTGCCATGCCGACGGGGCTCCTCGATCCGCGTTGAGTTCTGCTAGACTCTAGTTAGTGAACATACGTTTGTCAATTGGCAAACAAACATTCCATGCGGAGCCCAAGCGGAAATGCCCGACAACCGTCCCATCTATCTTGACTGCAACGCCACCACCCCTATTGATCCGCGCGTACGCGAAGTGATGCTGCACTATCTCGACGTCGAGTACGGCAATGCGGGGAGTCGAACACACGTATATGGTCAAGCCGCCGCAAAGGGTGTTAAGCGAGCGAGGAATCAGATCGCGGCCGTCGTCGATGCAGCCCCAGAGGAGATCGTTTTCACGAGTGGCGCGACAGAGGCGAACAACCTCGCGATTCTCGGCCTGACTGACTATGGGAGACGCACCGGCAAACGACACATAATTAGCACGGAGATAGAGCATAAAGCAGTCCTTGAGCCGTTGAAGCTCCTAGAACAACAGGGCTTCGAGATCGAGCTCGTGCCTCCGACGCTGGGCGGTTGCGTTGATCCCAGCGATATAGGCGGCCGCCTGAGAGACGACACACTTCTCGTTTCTGTCATGCACGTAAACAACGAAACGGGCGTAATCCAGCCACTCAATGCCATCTGTCGAGAGCTGGCTCAAACCGAAGCCTTCTTCCACGTCGATGCAGCCCAAGGATTCGGAAAAGAGCTAACGCAGCTGACCGACGCTAGAGTGGATATGATTTCCGTAAGCAGTCACAAGGTGCACGGACCTTGCGGGATTGGCAGCCTAATCGTCAGACGCCAACGCAATGTGCAACGGGCACTATCCCCTCGCCAGGTCGGCGGCAACCAGGAGCGCGGGTTACGTTCGGGAACGCTGCCAACATTTTTAATCTGCGGATTCGGCCATGCTGCGGAGCTGGCCGTCCAGGAATATTCGTCGCGTCGCAACCGCTGGCAAGAACTAGGAGAGCAGTTCCGACAGGCATTGGCGGGATTACCTGTTCGAATTCATGGCGTCACCGAAGAAAGGCTCCCAAACACATGCAGCTTTAGCTTAGCCCGGATCGATTCGGAGGCAGTGCTGCTGGCGCTTCGCGAGGTCGTGGCTCTAGCAACCGGATCTGCCTGCACATCCTCGCGAATGGAACCAAGTCACGTCCTCCGAGCTATGTACCCAAAGGACACCACGGCAGACACAGCCTGTCGGGCGTCGTGGTGTCATCTGACCGGCGATCTTCCGGTGGAGCACATCCGCACCGCCTTGCGAACACTACTCTAGCCATGCAGATCAAGTCACCGAACATTGCCGGCATAAGCTTACGAGGTGCGTTCGCCGCGCCTTGCGACGCCGTGCGTATGGAGCAAGCTTACGTATCCGGATGCGTCGACCATGTGTCGACGTGTGCAGTACCTAGCACGTGCCAACGGCTAGGTAACGCCGTCCCCAGAAAGTCTAACCTGAGCTAGGTTCACTTCTTAGCGGATCCGCGTCGCCTAGCACCCACAAAGCTGGTCTTGAGGTTCCCGCTGTCAACCAGAGCGGAAAACTCTCGGCAGTGCTTACACCCGATGTCCTGGCACGGGAATCTGGAAAGACCCTCCCTCGCAAGGCGCGTCAAGATTGTCTCGGCAAATGCTTTTTGCTTCGCCGAAAGCGTCACGCCAAAGGTGGCTCGCCGCGAGATGTCGAATAGCGCCTTCCGCAAGAACCCATTGAGTAGCCCTAACTCCTTCGCACGCCGCGCGAAGTGCTGCCCAGCCCCCCGTGGAAGCATAGCTAGAGCATCCCTTCCCTTGGGAGTCTGATACAGTTCGTTTGCACCGGGGTCCGTGCGTCCCTGGCCAAGCGGTTGCTGAAGTTCGGAAGCGCTCGGTACCCGAACCTCGTTTAGGCGCTCACACGCCAATATGAGCACAAAAGCGTCATCCGCGAGGCCGTGCTCCGGGATGTCATCGGGTATCAAGTCCCAGGGGTCAATCAAGTACTGCAGCGCGGCGAGAGCAATGGCATAGGTTTCATCGGCTCCACTAGAATCCTTATTCTGTCGGTCTAGCTCGCTCGCGAGCGAGTTCGCAAGCGCTAACCCGTCTCGAACTTCTTCGTTAAGGTCATCCCGCGCCTCCAGGTGCTCCAGTTTGCGCTTGACCGCAACGATCACTCTTGAGGGGTCAACCTCGTCGACACGACCGGTTAGCCGTGAGAATGCCTCTTGTACATCCCTCTTCTGATCGTCCGTGAGACTTTTGTAAGTAGAAGCGTCCACATCCAGTCAGCCCTGAGTATTCATTTTCCAACAGGCCGGTAGCCCGCACCGATCTCCTCCATAACCTTTCGATAGCCGTCATCTTCTTCATCTCGCGGGAGGTCAATGCGCACTTGCCCAATCAGGCGCTGCACCACGTCCTGCAACGGCTGATCAAATTGCGCCCGGGCTTCCTTTATCTCGGAAAGCCCACCGTTTGCGTACTCTTCGAAGATCGTCAATCTTTCATCTGTGCGTTCGGCGCTTAGCACTTCAATATCCTCTCGATCGTATACTGCTAGCGCATCGAAGAGGGCAAGTTGGTCCGCGTGCCGCGCGAATATTTGATAGTCAATCGGTTCAGCCACCTTCTCAAAGCTCTCTCGCCTGCCAACGTAGGCTCCAAAAGCGGCGGCGAAAATGAGCGCATCCTTATACGTATCAAATACACCGTCATCTCTATCAACCAGCTCGGACAGGAGGTCTGAATGCTGCTCCGGGCGACGAATTCGGCGGATCATGAAACGACCTCGATTACGTCTACGCGCTCTTGATCGGATGCTACTAGGTAAGGGATCTCGTTGTTGAGCACCCTGATGCTTTGCTCGGCATCTGGCTTCGGCGTATGCCGGGCCAATACGTAAGCTTGGTCAATTCGATCTTCCAGGTTATCCAACACTGTGCCCAAGCCCTGCTTACTCGAAACAAGTAACACAATCTGGTGCGCCAACTTGGGCAGCCCCTCCGCGAGTGGTGCTTGGTAGTTCTCGTCAAGCACCCCGAAAGGGGAGTCCATTACAATCGGAAACAGCCCTCCTGCGAATCCGAAAGAATCCCCATCACCGAGTTCCTCGTAGCGATCACGCGCGTAAGCGGCGAGACCGCCGATGAACGCGAGACTCAATAGCTGGTTCTCGCCAGTGCTCTTCGCCACGTCAACGACGGCCGACTGGCTGTCTGGGCTAGCTGCTTTTCGGACAACCAGCCGGTAATCCTCTGTCAGCTCGGGCCAGTTGCCCGTATAAGCGATTTGGCTGTACACATCCCTCACTCGCTCATCGATTGCTTCTCGAACTTGCTGGGAGCGCAAGTCATACAATGCACCGAAGAACCCAGCCGCCTCGCGGAGGACTTCAAGGCGCCGCTGCGCCAATTTTGCTTGCTCGTTCTGTTCTTTTGCCTTGCGCAGCGCATACTCAATCTCCTTGAGTTCGTTTTCGGAACGTCGCAGTTCCCCTGTTACCTCGCCTTCCTTCCGGTTCGTCGAGGCAAGCTCCCGCTCGCGGTCCCGTTGCCGGTTGTACAACGAGTGCAGTTCCTCGTTTTGGCGGCTTCGGTCACCGAGTTTTCCATTCGCCTCACTCAGGCGTTCCTGTGTTGCGAGCAGTGTTTCTCGCAACGCCGCCTTCTTCGACTGTATGTCTGCCAATTCAGCGAAAAGCCTGGTCGCCCTGTCACCATATCCTGCCACTTGGGCCTTCAGCTCACCTGCTCGTTCTTCCACATCCGCAAGTCCCGCCTTCTCCCTCCACGAAGCGACTAGGTCATATGCTGTGCTTCCCGAGTGAAGCTCTGAGCCGCAGATGCACCGGCCTTCCGTGAGCAGATCATCTACGAACTGGCGCTTGATCGGCGCGGGAAGCCCGCCCTTTTCACGAGCCTCCTCCAAGAGTTGCTCGCAGCTGCCAGTCACCTTTCCAAGAAAGGCTGCATAGCCGTTCCGGTTAATACGTTCACGCACGCCTGCGTTTAGAGACCTGATGCTGCCTTTGGTTGTCTCTTCAGTCTCCTCTAGCGTATCGATTTCATCCTGGAGTTCCTTTGTTTCACTTAGTTCCCGCAGGCGCTCACGGATGTCATTTATCTCCTGGGCTAGCGACCGTGCATTTTGGCGCAGCTCTTCTAGTCGCCCATGCTGCTTGTCTATCGTGGCTTGCTCGTTAGCGTAATCCTCGGCTAACTTTTGAACTTCTGGCGAGCCGTGGCGCTGCAACTCACCGTTTAGTTCGCTCTCAACACGGCCACGCAAATGCCGCATGCTCCGTTCAAGAAGCTCTAGACCTAGCACATTCTTTACGGCCTTTTCTATTTCTTCTCCGCCCTCCATCCTAGTCAAATGCTCAATGCGTTCGCCGTCAAAGAAGAAGAATGAATGCAGCCTCCTCGGAAGAACCTGCTCAATAGATTCTTGCGGATTACGTGGAGTCCAGGTCCGGCCGTCAGACCGAATGACCGAAACCTCAAGGCGGTCGTCCCCAGCCACCTGGATTGCTCCAGCTTCGTCGTCCCTGTACTCACCCCGCGTCCGCTGCACTCGGTAGGTGTTCGCATCGTGCTCAAATTGGATCTCAACTAACGCATTGACTACTGTACCCACGGGCGCCTCGGCCAACGCGCGGTCATTCACCAGTCTGTCGGGATTTGCGAAGGCCGGAGTGGTCTCCCCATAAAGACCCCAGGTAAACGCATTCAGGACGGTGGTCTTGCCGGCGCCGTTTGCCCCAAAGACGACGGTAACATTCTTCTCAGCCCGCTCAGCGAAAGACAGCGTCGCCTCCGACCCATAGAATTGGCGAAAATTGTCCAAGCGGAGGCTTATGAGCTTCACCTGACAATCTCCTTTATAGCTGCCATCAGCTCATCATTGACACCCCGCGGCAGCCCCATGTGCAGCTTGGACTTCTCTACATCGATCACCTTACCAACTAGCCGCTTCGCTTCTGGGGATAGCTCTTCCCAAAGTCTTTTAACCTCTGCCTCTACGCTTTGGGTTCGGTCTCTTTCTGGCATCTCAAGGTCACTCCAGGACTTAACTACAGGTCCATAAGATTGTACGTTCGCCTCAGCTCCGCTAATGTCGCTCTAGCCTGGGGTCCGTTGACGGCGAGCTCGGCAAAGGACAGCGCACGCGTTAGCTCAGTGCGGACCAATTCACGCTCGGCCTCAAACTCGCCGCTTTGTGCTGAAACCAAAGGTGGTCGAACTACGAAATCCCAGATCCGTGCTCGCCTCTTTCCGGTAGCGCGTCTGAGAACGCGTCCTCGACGTTGCACATACTGTCTGGGGTTCGTACTGCTCGCGAGGATAAAGGCATTACGCACTTCTGGTATATCGACACCTTCATCCAAGCACCTTATGGCGACCAACCCGTCCAAGGTCCCAGCCGCCAACTGCCCCGCGATTCGTTGACGCTCCCCTCCCGAGGTTTCGGCTGTGTACTGATCTACCCTAAGGCCGAGGCCACGCCCGAGCAGTTTGGTAACCGCATCGATTTGCCTGATCTCCGCCTCTGCAGTGGGCTCGTCAACTCTCCCGTCTCCACAGTAGAAAAGGCAATGGGAGATGGGCATCAGCTCTCTGACTTGTCTTTCGAGTATTGGAAGCTTTTTTTCAGCTGATGCGATAAGCCTCGCGCGCCTGAATAGGAGCTTCTTCAGTGGCTCGCTTTCAGATGCGTCATCACCGGCAATTGCCGCCAAGCGACCGATCTCAGAACTCAGTTCAAGGTACTCCTCGTCTTCGTGCGGAGTGAGCGGCACCAGTAGAGGGTAATACTCATATTCGGTCAGGTACCCCTCTTCTATTGCTTGCTCCAAAGGATAGTCGAACACCGTCTCCCCGAAGTAGCTCGTGATGTACCTACTACCCTCCTCGTCGCAGTAGCGTTCGGGCGTGGCGGACAGACCGAGCCGGAACGCTGCCCCCGCAGGTAAAGCGCTCCTTAGGTTTGAAGCACCCAGATTATGCACCTCATCGCCCACCAACAAGATTGGTTGCGCTAATGCGGACAATAGCCGCTGAAAGGGCCGACCTCGTAGCGTTGCGTTTGTCGTGATCAACAACAGCACGCCCTCGTCCCGAAAGGGTAGGCCGGCTAGATCATCATTTATCCGCCGCTTCCATTCAGCACTGTTTTCGTAACAGCGACGTGCAACAATCCCGAACTCCCGTGCAACCGCAGCCCATTGGTCGACCAAGTGCTTATAAGGACAGACGACGACAACACTGAGTGTCTTACCGCTTTCCGCGAGAGCGTTAAATAGGGTAACGACGAGCGCAAGCGCCGTGGCTGTCTTCCCAGTGCCAGTCGCCATTGAGAGTATTCCCCTCCCGCCGCTAGCGAACCATGCGCGAACCGCCTGTTCCTGGTAACCACGCAAGGCCAGATGTGGGGGCACTGCCGGTCTCGGACCGTGCTCTTGAGCCTTGGACGGCAGTTGGTATGGGCGATCTTTTGTCCGATAACTTGTTATCTTCCTGCGAGCGGCCTCCGGGAAGGGGACGACTTCGACATTCGGGTCGTCGTTCTCCCACAGGCGCTCAAAGCGCGCCTGATCCTCGTCAACCCATGTTTCGGCCGCCGGTGACCAAGACGTGAATATCTTTATTGACTCATAGTTTTGCAGTCCATGAGCAGTTTCGTTATAGGAACCGCTAAAACTCACAGCATTGCCGAAAGCGTCTTCAAAGATTCCGAACTTGTCATGGAACTCTCCCGTAAGGCGGTCCCTTGGAAAAGCTAGCCTGAAGTCTATGACTTCATCGGCTATGAGCCATGCAAGAGCGTTTCTATGGTTTTCACTGAGCTCGAGACATAAATGCTCAGCCGCCTGTTCAAGCTCTGCGTATAACGCTGGATTTGTTCGGGCCGCCGCCCCGGAGCGCATGGCGTCCCAGTCGGACTCTTCCAAGATGGGGCTCACGATCATACGGGCATGGCCACCATGTTGGGCGAATGCGGTTAGCCCAACGGCGTTCTCGCGGAGCCAGCCAGACGTAAAATAACCGACACCACGACAATAACTAATGCTTCGTTCGAGAAGAGGCCGAAAGAAATCACGTACCAAGTCATCGTTGGACGTGTCCATTGACGGACGAAGCCAGACCTCACGAAGGCCAACGTCAGCTGACTTCCGCTCAGGCCGATTGTCCACTTCGTCGCCCTGCCCTTCGGCCACAACTAATGCTCTCTAAGTTGTCCGCGCAAGATTGAATTACGAGCGACCCCAGCGGTTCTCCAGAATTCGCCGGGAGGACGAATTACGGAGTTCGAATTAAACATGCGAACTGCTGCAGGGTCGAGTCGCATCCTCCACTGTCTCATTGAAGAGTACCCGCCTGACACGCCAAAATCTCCAGCCTCACCGTCGCTCTCGTCATCGCACTGAACAGAGTCGCCTTGTACTGCTCCGGATCGTGCGCCCGCCCGTCGATGTCGGTAATGATCACGGCCGGCGCCTGCTGCCCCTTGAACCGGTAGACCGTCTCGAAGTAGAGCCTGCCGTCCGTATAAACCTGGTTGTTCGAGTCGTCGTAACCACCGGTGAATCGGCGCACCGGCACGCCGTTGAGCGTGTCCGGCTCGCCCAGCCCGGACTTGCCGACACCGTGCATTGAGAGGATCGCTATGTCCTCGTATTCGAATCCCTGCGCGACCAGGTTCCGGACGATGCCGTCGACGAGCGACTTCTGGTCGCCGGGCTCTTGGTAGCTGTGCTCGCCCACGCCGAGTCCCGGCAAGTCGTTGCCACAGCGGAAGTCGATCCCGAGCTTGTCGCGGATGTAACGCGCGATCGTCCACGGCGTGCGGTAGTTGACGTCGGCACGGTAGCCGATCGCGCCGTCCAGCTCCCTGGGGCTGTTGCCGCGGATGTTCTGGGCCTCGTCCTCC
>Ga0102962_1000427_pt1 | contig 20362 bp, 19 predicted proteins | sample SalPonF2_C_D2_MG_FD_84519 | JGI IMG/M metagenome (GOLD analysis project Ga0102962, IMG submission 84519) | Salt pond soil microbial communities from South San Francisco under conditions of wetland restoration - Salt Pond MetaG SF2_C_D2_MG ...
ACCCCGGGGCTTGCCGTCATCCAGGTGGGCCACGATGCGGCCAGCAGCGTTTACGTGCGGAGCAAACGCAAGTGCACCGTCGAACTCGGCATGACCGCAGCGGATTACGATCTGCCGGCCTCTGCCCCGCAAGCGGAGTTGCTGGCGCTGATTGAGCGTCTCAATCGGGATCCCGGCGTCAACGGCATCTTAGTGCAGTTGCCGCTGCCCGCACACATCGACAGCAAAGCCATCGAACGGGCCATCGACCCCGATAAAGACGTCGACGGCTTCCACGAGGTCAACGTGGGGCGGCTGTGGACGGCCGACGACGATGGGCTGGTGCCGTGCACGCCGATGGGGTGCATGAAACTGCTGCACAGCGTGCATGATGATCTGACCGGACTGCACGCCGTGGTGGTGGGCTGCTCCAACATCGTCGGCAAGCCGCTGGCGAGCCTGCTGCTGCGCGCGCAATGCACGGTGAGCCTGGCGCACGAGTTCACGCGCGATCTGCCGGCCTTGTGCCGCGAGGCCGACATTCTGGCGGTCGCCACGGGACACCCCGAGCTGGTGCGCGGCGACTGGATCAAGCCGGGGGCGACGGTCATTGACGTGGGCATCAACCGCATCGACACCGCGGGCGGGGGCGCGCGTCTGGTCGGCGATGTGGCCTTCGGCGAGGCGTGCGCGGTGGCGGGCGCGATCACGCCCGTGCCCGGCGGCGTGGGGCCGATGACCATCGCCTGCCTGATGGAAAATACGGTGGTTGCCGCTTACCGTCAGTTGGGCATCGCGGCGCCTGTCTCGAAGTGACAGGCGGCCTCGTCCGCTGCCGGCGGGCCAGCCACGCGCCCGCCCTCAGTGCGCAGCCCGTATCGCGTCGCCGGGCATGGAAACGGACAGGGATTTCGTAAAGACAAGCGGCCACCGGGCTTTAGCCACTGAGAATATCGAGCGGGAGAAACGCCGAAACCACCATGTTCGGGAGATCCACCAGTTCGCTCACTTTCAGGTCCACCGCGACACTGCAAATGGCATACGCTTGCTGGCGGCTGTAACCGTGCTCGGCAACCAGATAATCAATCATGTTCAGCAACGCATTGCGGGCGGCCAACGTCGTATCCTCTGATGCGGCCCGGCCATCCCGATGAACCGATTGGCCGGTTGTTGCAAAAAACCGCTGAGGAACCGCAATTTCAGGCGCCGTGAAATAATTGTCTCGATAAAACTGCGGATCGCGGATGCCCTGATTGCCGGCTTCGCCTTTCAGGAGGCGGAATGAGCCGTAGAAGGTCGCCCCCATTTCGATAGCGGTCCCGCAGCTCTCGTTATCGTCTTGGGCAAAATGGGCATCGCCCACAGAGAACAACGCGCCCGGCACATAGACGGGAAGCCGTAGCGTCGTGCCAGCGGTGAGTTGTTTAATGTCGACGTTTCCGCCGGTCTCATGGGGCGCAATCGTCCGCACGGCTTCTTGCGCCAAGGATGCATCGGTCGGTATCGCGCGTGCCGCTTCGGGCAGCAGAACCATGCCACCGCGACCGTGGAGTTTTGCCTCGCGGTCATTAATGCGTTTGAGCAGCTCATGCGAGGGCGCCAAGCCAATCACGCCCGTGAACGCCGCGCCCGGCACTTTGACGCCGGGCAGATCATCCGAGGTGGCGTATCCGTCCTTAATCCGCCAGCGCACGATATATGGCTCGGTGAAAATATCCCGCAAAAAGCCGAAGCCCGACAATTCAACCGTGTAAGCAAACGGCTGGGGCTCGACGGCAAGAATCTGCATCTCCAGTAAATCGCCAGGCTCAGCGCCGTAAACAGGCAATTGATCGGGTGCGCTACCTCCAAATGCCGTGCGTCGGCGTGGTGGCTATCAGCAAAAGCCTGCGCACTGCCATAAAATGGCAGGCGCTGCCCAGCACAGTGAGCAGATGGAACAGCGCGTGGTGATGGGGCAGGCGACGGTAGTGGAACACGAGCGCGCCGGCGGTGTAAGCACCAGCGCCCGCAAGAAGCCATTCGAGCGTTATCGCACGAAGGTCATGGGTGATCGGCCCGATTACGACGAGCCCCAACCATCCCATCGCCACATAGGTCGATGTGGACCATTGACGGCCTCGGCCTGCAAACACCGTTTTTAAGCAAATCCCCACCAAGGCCAGCGTCCATATTGTCGTCAGCACGCTCCATCCGAGGCGCCCGCGTAAGCCGACCAAAGCGAACGGTGTATAGCTGCCCGCGATGAGCAGGAAGATGGCACAGTGATCGAGCACACGCAGGCGTTGTTTGATGCCGCCTTGGGGGGCCGCGTGATACAGGGTGGATGCCGCATAAAGCAGCACGAGCGTTGCCGAGAAGACCCAGGCGGATGCCACAGGTCGTACGCCCGCATGAAGGCTCACGCGACCCAGCAGTGCGGACGCTCCTGCCAGACTGAGCGCAAGTCCCACGCCATGGGTGGCCACATTGGGCCACTCGTGGCGCATGTCCGGCGGGGAACTCACTGGCCGTTCGCAATTCATTTTTAAGGGAGCGTTAAGATTGCAGCCTCAGTCCTTCATCAAAGAGCTGGCGCAGGCTCCACATCCGCCAACCCGTGACATAACCAATCACGTCAGGCTCGGAGTTCGGAGCATCGCTCTCGTTGGCGCCGGGAACATCAGCCGATCGGCCTGACCCGTACACATCGTTTAGCCGTGAATCCCGCGCACGCAGATACACCCCGCTGGGCCGCAAGCGCCGCGTGAGTCTACTCAGCGTCTTTTTCAGCATGCTCCGCTACAAAGCCCGCCGGCGGCCGCCGTGAACTCTCCGATTGCGTCTTGCGAACACGCATGCGTGATGGGTCGGGATGCTTCGATTTGCTGTGACGAATCACCATCGGTTTGACCCGGTAGCGTCGTATCTCATTGCCAATCTGCATGGTTAGGTTCCTCCTCGCCGGTTGCGGGTTGAGTCGTACCAAAGCGACGCGTCACCGCACTTGATACGCATCTACGGAAACCGGGGCGCGGTTGCCCATCGGTGAGGTCCCGCGTAGTCCGATAATGGCGGACACTCCATGATCTTTACGCCGTTTCTGCCAACAGGCTCTTGATATGCATCAAGCCCGGCGCCGCTGGTCGCCAAATATGTACCTCACTGAGAATCGGACGGGCAGGGCTTTCACGGGCGCGCGTCCCATGCCAGGCCGCTGAGCCGTTGCAGATCCCAAAACCGCCTCCGCCACTCCGCGTGAACTCCACCATTCGGCAGCCATCAAAAAGGCAGCCGCTTGCGGCTGGCAATATCGGCCGCCAGCAGTCTGGCCAGGCCTTTCCCGCGCGGAAGCCTTTCGGTGCGCCGCCAGGCATGCCGGCACAGAGGGCCAGCCTGTAATCAACGTGGCGCCATGACCGTTCGCGCCAGCATAGCGCGCCGCTGCGCTGCCATCCGGAGGAGCACACGGGCGCGTGTCCGTTCGTGCCGCCGACAACGATTCGGGAGGGCTGGTCGATCACGCGAGTCCGGCCGGGGGCGCGGCGCGGCGATCGAGGAACAGTGATGAGAGAACGAGCACACGGTCACCGTAGAAACTTGGCGGCAACGCTGACCCAGGCGGGTATGTGGGCACTAGCGATAGCGCTCATCGGGGGCGGTACGCAAGCGTTGAGCAGTTGGGCTGCGACTCGCGCGCTTGCTGCCCAGCGGCGCCCCGCGCTCAGCAGCGCGATCGGTGCAGATGAGCGAGATTTCCTGGTGCGCGCTCACATTGAGCGTGTCACGTACATGGATGGCCCCGAGGGGGCCTATCTGAAAATCAGTCTGGGCCCGGAGCAAGGCTATATGGCCCAAGTGCCCCAGATCGCCGGGATCAAACACCTGATCCTTGCCCCACGGGAAAAGTGGGCGGTGTTTTTGAAGCCGGACAAGCCGCTTGGAGGGTCCGAGGCGATGAGCGATACACGCCGGTTTATACGGATGATCAACGAGCTCGTGCGGCAATCGGAAGATCAAAAAGGCGCCATCACCCGGTAGAACGGCTCCGAACTCCCTTTAGGAAAGAAACCCAGGGCTGCGCGACGGCCTAAACGGCGCACAGTCGTGAGCATCGTCATCGAGTTTCCGTCTGCCGCCCGTCTGAATGCCCGCGTAACGCTGCGGCAAGGCACTGAGCAGGCCCCGCGCCCGGCAACCCGGGCGTACATCCCTCCAAATTAAACCAGGCTACCCGGTTCTCAAAAACGAGGTTTCCGCCTGCCGACTGGCAATCGGGCGATATTCAAAACCAAGAGCCCGCCGTATTCGACGGTAGTCGCGCAGCAGTTGCTTTTGGCTCGGTGCTCCCAGGAAGATGTGGGCAACGGCGAAGCTGTAACTATCCTGCTCGGGCAGGTCCGACAGGCGCATCTCCGGCTGAACCTGTGGAGCGATGATCAGCCCGGGATACCGTGCCTCGAGCGCAGCGATCTCGGTTGCGCTCGGCACACGCACGACTTCAGCATCCTCGAAGCGGCGGTGGAAAAACTTCGCCGCCACCTTGAATCTGCCCTGCCTGCGCGGAAAGTCCGGCTTCCGTCCCAAGGCTATATCAACGGCAATCTCTTGATTGGAACGGCCGTCGACCTTTTCGAACAGGTCACAGTGGGATTCAGACAAGCGGGTGTTGATCTCGAGTAGCCAAATATGATCGTTCTTTTGATTCCAGTAGAATTCCATGTTGAACGCCGAGTTATCGAACCCGACGTGCTTGATAACACGTTTTGCAAGACGCACCATGCGACGCCTGACCTCCACCGGCAGGCGCGAAGGATACTGGTAGCGCAGAAAGCTCACGTGATTGCGGTGGCGGATGGAGTCGACGACGCCGTAAATTCTCGGCTGTCCCTGGAATACGTACCCTTCCAGGGTGCATTGACGGCCCTCTATGATCTGTTCGGCAAGGCAGTAATGGCCTTCCACCTTCGCGATGTCGGGTGGCAATTCGGCTTGATTGAGCACGTAGTTGAAGGGCTCGGAGATCAGGCCGATGTTCTCGCGCAGGATGCGCAGAGCCTCGTCGAAGTCGGTTTTGTTGTTTATGCGGAAACCCAGGCGCGAACCCGAAGACTTGATGGGTTTAAGCCAGAACGGGAAATTGAAGGGTATGCGGGCCAGGGGGGAAGCCTCGAAAGGATCGAAGGCAAAGAAATCCGGGATGTGCTCGGCCACCACCTGCTTCTGTTCCAGGCGGCTCCAGTATTTATGCTCGCATTTCAGCAGGCTCTCGAGCGAGGGTGACGGGGTCCCGAATTCGCGGCACAGGATGGGCCACATCGTGCTGACCGGAAAATCCATGTAGGCGACGATGGCGTCGATCGGGCCTTCAAACGCCTTCAGTTGCGCACGCGCCGTCTCGATCAGTTTTTCCATGGGGAAATGTTCAGTCTCAAGGACGGCCGCCGGGTCGAGCAATCCGTGGAAACAGTACGACTCGGCATCCCTGATGTTGTGCAAGCGCTGGCGGTTAAGCTGGTTAAGACCAATAAAAAATATGTTGCGTATCATCTTTGCGGTCCGCCCTGTGTCCGGTGTGATCGCCTAACGGGATAGTAGAATGGCGGAAAATCATGGGAACCTTATTGAGCAAAGTCAAAGATGCACGGCTGGACGGTCCACGCAGCGTGATGTGATACGGAGTGGAGAGCCTGTTAGGCTTGGGCTCCAAGACCACGGACGTGTCATTCATCCAGAAGGCTTTCCACCACGGACGCCAGCCGGGTTTAAGGGGAATCCGGGCGGGGCGACAGCGTGCGCATGAGGAGAAACGGTATGATCCCATCGTGTTTGCTTCGGCCTCAACGCGCGAGCCGCTCTTTTCGCGTTCGAGCTTGTGGTGCCGCGTTCCCGGTCGATCCATACTGCACTGCAAAACCGGGTAGGGGACAGACAGGTCCGAAGCGGTCCCACAAGGCTTTCGCTTGATCGGTATGAGTCGGGGAAACGCGAACAACCGGGGCAGTGACGGATCGCCTGAGAGGCCCTGGAAGGGGTTGCGCTCGCTGACAGCCATCTTGCTGGGGCTCGCCGCTCTTGGTGCAATGCAGCTTCTGCCGCCGCCGACGGGCATGCAACCCGCCGCGTGGCGCACGGCGGCGGTTGCTTGTCTGATGGCAATCTGGTGGATCGGTGAGGCCGTTCCGGTGCCGCTGACAGCCCTTCTGCCTATAGTGCTGTTCCCCGTACTGGCCATTCTGCCCATCGGCGCCGCCACCGCACCGTACGCCAATCCACTGATTTTCCTATTCATGGGCGGTTTTATAGTCGCCCTGGCCATGGAGCGTTGGAATTTCCATCGTAGAATCGCCCTTAGCATCTTAATGCTAACGGGATCGCGTCAGGACACGCTTATCGGCGGGTTCATGATCGCCACAGCCAGTCTGAGCATGTGGGTGAGCAATACCGCCACGACCGTGATGATGGTCCCGATCGCTGTCTCCGTTATTCCACTGGTCTCCGGGACGTCAAGCGAGGCCCTGGATCAGGCGCCTTCACAAGATCCGTTTGCGCTTGCGCTGTTGCTGGGCATCGCCTACGCGGCCAGCGTAGGCGGCCTCGGCACCTTGATCGGGACTCCGCCGAACGCGCTTCTTGCCGCTTTTGTCCTGGAAAACTATGGGTATTCAATCGGCTTTGGTCAGTGGATGCTGATCGGTCTGCCTCTGGCGGCGGTGATGCTGCTCACTGTTTGGGCATTGCTGACCAAGGTCCTGTTTCCTCTTAGGAAAATGAGGATACCGGCGGCGGCGGACGAAATCAGGGACGAGTTGGCGGGACTCGGTCCCATGTCCCGCGGTGAAAAAATTGTCGCTACGACCTTCCTTGTAACCGCGCTGCTTTGGGTGTTTCGCCCTCTGATCAACGACGTTTCCGGGTTGCCGTTAACCGATCCCAGCATAGCGGTCGGCGCAGCACTCGTCCTCTTTCTGATACCAGTCGACATAAGGCAGGGGATTTACGCCATGGACTGGCAGTGGGCCCAGCGCCTGCCCTGGGGAGTGCTTATCCTGTTCGGCGGCGGGTTAAGCCTCGCCAAGGCCTTCAGCAGCACCGGGCTGGCTGGTTGGATAGGGCAGTCCATGAGCGTATTCGGCGCGTGGAATGAAGCTGCGCTGGTGCTGCTGGTTGTGAGCGTGATCATTTTCCTCACGGAGCTCACCAGCAATACGGCCACCACGGCAGCGTTTCTGCCCGTGTTGGCAGCCTTGGCGCTAAGCGTGGGCCAGAACCCACTGCTGTTAGCCGTTCCGGCGGCCATCGGGGCGAGCTGCGCGTTCATGATGCCGGTTGCAACGCCCCCGAACGCAATCGTTTTCGGTAGCGGCAGGGTCAGCATTGCACAAATGGCCCGGGCAGGCTTTCTGATGAACCTGGCGGCGATCGTGCTGATTACCGGCCTGACTTATACCTTGATTCTCACCGTCTTCGGCATCCATCTCGGCGTCATACCGGATTGGGCAACCGGATGATGCGTTTGTCGAAATGCGGGGTTCGATCGGGCTGCCGCGGCTGATCGACCCGCCGGTGCCGATATCGCAGTGCTTCGGCGTCCGCGCCATGCTTCAGCCTTAGTCGAGCGCCGCATCGACGCCGGGTCAGCGCAGTGCGGCAGGTCTGGATGCTGCACGGGCATCTTCGTAGCTGCACGGCACACGTTGGGTCGACGCGTATCGACTCATGCTTTGACCCGCGTCAATACCGTAAGGCGCTGCTCGATTTAGGTTAAATGAGGTGAACTTTCCAGCCGGCCGCTCACTCAGCGGTGCGCCGGAGTACTGCCAATGGGCGCTGTGCAAGGCCAACGCAGTCTTGATTTTGAGTATCCCCGGACTGCCGGCTTTGATCACTCGCGAGGAGAAGGAGATGCGGCGGAACACGCACAACGGCCAACGGAAAGTCGCGTCAGATAACGGGGAGGCGCAAGAGGAACAGGGTGTTTCCGGCGGGGTTGAGAACCAAAGCATTGATGAGCTGTTCCGGGAGCTTGAAAGCGGCAAAGAAGGACTGAGCGAGGAGGAAGCGAAGCAGCGCCTGGAGCGCTACGGTGCCAACGTGCTGGAAGAAAAGCGGGTCAACCCGCTGCTGAAGTTCTTCGGGTATTTCTGGGGGCCGATAGCATGGATGATCGAAATAGCCGCGGCGCTGTCCGCCGTCATCGGACACTGGGCCGACCTCGGGATCATTCTGGTACTGCTGCTTTTTAATGCGGCGGTCGGCTTCTGGGAAGAGTATCAAGCCGGCAACGCAGTCGAGCAGCTCAAGAAGAGCCTGGCGCTGAAGGCACGCATCCTACGCGACGGGACTTGGCGCGAGGTCGACGCCAAAGAACTCGTGCCGGGAGACATCGTGCGCTTGCACCTCGGGGCGATTGTCCCTGCCGACATCAAGCTTTTCGACGGGGACTATCTTAGCGTGGATCAGTCGGCCTTGACGGGAGAATCCCTGCCGGTTGACAAGACAGTGGGCGATGTCGCCTATTCGAGCTCCGTCGCCACGCAGGGCACCATGCTCGGCCTCGTGGTCGCTACCGGCATGGATACTTTTTTCGGCAGGACCGCCCAGCTCGTGAGCGCGGCCTCCCATGTCTCCCACTTCCAAAAGGCGGTCATGACGATTGGCCGCTATCTCATCTATACCAGTCTGGTGCTGGTCGCGGTGCTCATCGGCGAGGAGATCTACCGCGCAGCGCCGGTCTTCCAGGTCGTCGAATATGCACTCATCCTCACGGTGGCATCGATTCCCGTAGCCATGCCTGCGGTGCTTTCGGTCACCATGGCGGTCGGCGCGCTGGCGCTCTCGAAGATGAAGGCGATCGTGTCGCGGCTCGACTCGATCGAGGAGATGGCCGGTATCGATGTGCTGTGCTCGGACAAGACCGGCACCCTGACCCAGAACGAGCTCACGCTTGGCGAACCCGCGTCCTTTAACGGGGCAACGGTGCAGGAGGCGATCCTCGCGGCGGCGCTTGCCTCACCCACCGACGACCGCGATGCCATTGACCTCGCTGTGGTCAAGGGACTCCGGGATGAAAGTGCGCTGGGGCGTTATAGCCAGAAACAATTCACGCCATTCGATCCGGTGAGCAAGCGCACCGAGGCCGAAATCGTCGATCCCGAGGGCGCCTCGTTCCGTGTGAGCAAGGGCGCACCCCAAGTCATCCTGGACTTGGCGGAGCCTGATGCGCGGCTGAGACAAGAGGTCGAGGCAAAGGTCGAGGAATTCGCGAGGCAGGGCAACCGCACTCTCGGAGTCGCGCGATGCGCCGACGGCAAACGCTGGGCCTTTCTTGGACTGCTGCCGCTGTTTGACCCACCCCGTGATGATGCAAAGGAGGTCATCACTCAAGCAGAGCAGCACGGGGTTACCGTCAAGATGGTGACCGGAGACAACATTGCCATCGGCAAGCAGATTGCAGCCATCCTTGGTCTGGGCAGCAACATTCTCGCGGCTGACGCCCTCGTCGAGAGCGCCCAAGAGGGTGAGGTCGACGCTGCCTCTGTGCGCAAAATAGGGGAGGCCGATGGGTTCGCGCAGGTTGCCCCCGAGCACAAGTATGCGATCGTCAAGGCGCTGCAAAAGGAGAACCACCTAGTCGGCATGACCGGCGACGGCGTCAACGACGCACCGGCTCTCAGCCAGGCCGATGTGGGGATTGCGGTCTCAGGTGCCACCGATGCGGCGCGCTCCGCTGCGGATCTGGTTCTCACGGCGCCCGGCCTAAGCGTGATTATCCGGGCCATCGAAGAGGCGCGCCGCATCTTCGAACGCATGAACTCCTATGCGATATACCGCATCACCGAAACGATCCGCATCATGGTGTTCGTGGTGCTCACGATCATGCTGTACAACTTCTACCCGATCACCACGGTGCTGATTATTCTGCTGGCGCTGCTCAACGACTTGCCGATCATGACCATAGCCTACGACAACACGTGGCTCAGTCCCGTACCCGCACGCTGGGACATGCGCCGCGTGCTGATGGTCGCGTCGACGCTCGGGTTAATCGGCGTCATCGAGACCTTCGGGCTGCTCGTCATCGCCATGCATTTCTTCGACCTCAGCCGTGCTCAACTGCAATCGCTGGTGTTTCTCAAACTGGTGGTGGCAGGCCACCTTACGCTGATGGTGGCACGCACGAGGCGACGCTTTTTCCGGCCGCCGTACCCGGCCCCCGTGCTTCTTGGAGCCGTCCTTGGTACCCAAGTCGTGGCTGCCGTCATCGTCGGCTTCGGGCTATTCGTGGACCGGATACCCTGGCTTTACGTCGGTGTCGTTTGGGCTTACGCGCTGGGCTGGATCCTGCTGGAGGACGAGGCCAAGATAATCGTCTATCGATACCTTGAGCGGGGCGCACCGGAAATGCACCCGCAGCGGGATGCGCAAGAGGGTGGCAGCGACGGGGCGGACGCCCAGAATGCGCGCCACGGACAACGGGCCCGCGGACGCTGATGCGCGGCGCGCCGGTGACGCCATGAATTGAATCAGCGCGCCGGCGTTATCCGGTCTTATTCAGCCAACAAATGGAGAGAGTCATGAAGTGTGTCCTAGTGGGGACGGATGGGTCTGACGGTGCTGCTCGGGCCGTGGATTACGCGGCGCGCTGGGCGAAGGGTTCCGAGGCGCGCTTGCTGATTGTCAACGTTACCGCCGGCAGCCTGCCCGACAAAATGTTCAGCCGACTCACCAATGCAGAGCAAGCCTGGCTTAAGGAGCTGCATACCTCGATCTCGGCGCAGACAGTAAAGGACGCCCGTGAGCACGCACGACGCATCGATGCCAGCGCAATCGAACTCGAATCGCGCACGGGCGATCCCGCGCAGACCATCATCGACATCGCGGAAAAGAAAGACATGGACGCTATCGTCGTTGGTAAGCGCGGAGCAGGGCGTGTCGTTGGACTGCTGGTAGGCAGCGTGTCACAAAAAATCGTAAGCCTCGCGCAGCGGCCCGTGATAGTGGTTCCCTGATTGCGAATCCGAACAGCACGCTGATGCGCCTTCGGGTCCACTACGCCGCGTTGGCCCAAGCGCGCACACGGCACGGCCGTGCGCCGCGTGGCCGGAGCTACGAGTACGAGCGCACAGTGCGGCGAAGAAATTCCACTGAGTTCACTGGGTAATGCTGCCCATTTCCATTATTTTACATAACGTACATTATGCGCATTATTAGATCCGCCCTTGCAATATTCACCCCATTCACCCCAACAACCTTACAGCGTGAACGTGGGACGTTCCGAATCCAGGGTGCCCGCCAGATAGGTCTCCAGCTTCTTTTGCATGGATTCCGCGTCGCGTCCGATGAGCTGAATGCCCACCCCCTGACGGCGTTTGGACTGCGCACCCGGCGGCGTGATCCACACGACGCGCCCCGGGATGGGTAACCGTTCGTTGTGCTCGGTCAATGTCAACAGGACGAAGATTTCGTCACCCAGCCGATAGTTCTTGTCAGTGGGAATGAACAGGCCGCCACCCTTGATAAAAGGCATGTAAGCGCTGTAGAGCGCCTGCTTGTCAGGCAGGGTCAGGTGCAGGATGCCAGGCTGGGCCGAGTGCGGCTGCTGGGTACTCATCAGCGGGCCATCATCGGCTAATGGTCGGTTGCTGTCCATGTGATCAGCACGTTCTCCAGTAATGACTGGCGGTTGAGCTGGCCCTCGAGCTGTACCCGGGCATCGACAATCGCATCCGTCAGCGACATAGTCTTTTGAATATCGCACCGGGCACGCTGGCGAAGTAACTCCTGGCGCCAACCGTCATTATAGAGGTTCGCATCGGCGCCTAGCGCATGCAAGCGCAATAAATCCAAAGCCCATGTATAAAGCCAGGCGAGAAGCAGGGTGAGATTCTCTTTCTGCCATTGCTCCGACACCGCGACCACATCGTCCTCCCCTTCCAACAAGGCGACGACTTGCCGCGCCCAGGCCTGTTTTCGCTCCACGTAATCATTCCGAGCCAGCTCCAGCGCCTGAAGCGGCGCGTGCGTGAACTCGGCGATCGCCTCCGCCGCCTCCTTCGCCCCCTGCTCATGCAGCCAGGCTCTCGCCGCCTCCTGGGACGGATGCCCCGGGTCGATAATCTGACAACGGCTGCGGATGGTGGCCGGCAGCGACATCAGGTGATCGGCAACGAGGAAAATATGACTCCCTGCGGGCGGTTCTTCGAGCGTTTTGAGCAGGCTGTTGGCAGCGTTGAGCGTCATTGCCTCGGCCGGCTCGATGATGCCGACACGGCCCCTGCGGTACTGACTGGTTAGAAGCAGGTGGGCCGCAAACTCCCGCACAGCCTCAATGCCGATGCGCTTGCCCGCCTCCTCCGGTGACAACCTCAGCAGATCCGGATGGGTGCCGGCGGCGATTCGGCTGCAACTGGCACATTCGCCGCAAGCGGCCCCGCTACGCGTGCTATGGCACAGAACGGAAGCCGCCAGCGCCTTGGCAAAACGGCGTTTTCCGATGCCAGGCAGACCGGCGAATACAAGCGCATGACTTAGCTGGTCGCCACGCACCCTGGCACACACACGCGCCCACGCCGCGCGTTGCCACGGCAGCGCTGTCGGCACGTTATCGCCGCTCATGTGCATCGTTGTTGCAGAAGACGGCTGAGTACGGCATCGATTTGATCATGCACCCGTTCGGGTGGCTGTGTGGCATCGATGACCGTGTAGCGCTCGGGCTGCGCGGATGCCCGCTCGCGATAGCAGCGCCGCACGGCCTCCATGAAGCTTAGCTGCTCCCGATCGAACCGGTTGTCGCCGCCACGGCGTCCGCGCACCCGAGCCAGGCCGGCTTCCACCGGCAGGTCTAGCACCAGCACGTGATCGGGGCGAAACGACTGCTGCACCATGTCCTCCAGCACTGACACCGGCGCGGGACCCAGGCCTCTCCCCGCACCCTGGTAGGCATAGGTGGCATCGGTAAATCGGTCACACACCACCCAGCTTCCCGTCTCCAGCAGCGGCCAAATTTTGTTGTTGAGATGCGCGGCGCGCGCGGCAAAGACGATCAGGAGTTCGCTAAGCGGCGGCACTCGCTCGTCCCAGTCCGCCAGCAAAACGCCGCGCAGTGCCTCGGCGAGCGGCGTACCACCCGGTTCACGCGTGAACTCCACCGCCTGGCGCGCCTTGCCCAAGCGCTGCCGTATAAAGGCGATGCTGGAACTCTTGCCGGCGCCTTCGATCCCTTCCAGCGTGATAAAACACCCCCGTCGCGCGCTCACGAGCCGGCCCCGCGAAAATGCGCTCTGGCACCTCCGGCGGACGAGCCGTTAATGCCCATGCAACTGATATTTTTCAACTTCACGATCATGCTGCGCGAGCGTATCAGAAAAAACGTGGGTGCCGTTGCCGGTGGCCACAAAATACAACGCATTGCCCGGCTGCGGATGCAGCGCGGCATGAATTGCGGCCTTGCCCGGCAAGCAGATGGGTGTGGGCGGCAGCCCGCTATGCCGGTAAGTATTGTAAGGCGTGTCCGTGCGCAGATCCCGCGTGGTGATGTCACCGTTGTACGCGCTGCCCAAACCGTAAATCACCGTCGGATCCGCCTGCAAACGCATCCCGCGCTTCAGCCGACGGACGAACACCCCGGCGACTTTGGTACGCTCAGCCGGCACGGCGGTCTCTTTCTGGATAATGGAAGCGAGTATGAGCGCTTTGTCCGGCGTACCAAACGGCAGACTGGAAGCCCGCCCCTGCCATTCGTGCGCCAGGACGCGCTGCATCTTGCCGAAGGCCCGGCGGAGAAAGGCGATGTCGGTGGTACCGCGCGGGAAATAGTAGGTATCGGGAAAGAAGCGGCCTTCAGCGGACTGATCCGGATGGCCCAAAGCCTCCATCACCTGGGCGCCGGTGTCCCCCTGGAGCGTGTGTTTGATAGCCGGCGCGTTTTCCACTGCCTGCATCATCTGCCTGAAGGTCCAGCCTTCGACTACGGTGAGGCGGTGTTCGTAAGCTTGGCCCGAAACCAGCAGTGCAACCAGCCCCTTGGGCTTTAATCCCGGTTTCAGCCGATATTCTCCCGCCTTGAGCCTGGCGGCGGCGCCCGTCACGCGGGCATACCAGTCCAGATAGCGCGCATCGCGCGGCGCGCGGAGAACGCCTGCACGCACCAGCTTGGCGCCGAACGTTTGCAGAGACATGCCTGGCCTCAGCCGCACCAGTCGCGGCTTAGCCAGATTCAGTGGGGAAGCCATGAACCGGCTGTAATCCCACGCGACCCAGCCCGCCGCGAGCGCAATTGCAAGCGCCAGGGCTGACGCGATCCGCCCTATTCGGCGCAGCAAAGCTCGAATCCGGCGTGTCGAGCACGGCCTCCGAGTAAGCTCCCAAGGCTCATACGGAGGTAGGACTCCATTGCGGCGGCGCCCAACTCAATCACCATGGCCTTGCCTTCACGCGTTGGGCACCCATACGGCTGGAGGGTCGACATCGGCGAGCCAGAGAAGCGGGATGACCGGGCAATCACGTCATGCGGCGGAAAATCACCGTGCCGTTCGTGCCGCCGAAACCGAAAGAGTTGGACATGGCGATGTCGATCTTCATCTCGCGCGCGGTATGGGGCACGTAGTCGAGATCGCACTGGTCATCCGCGTTGTCCAAGTTGATGGTGGGCGGCGCCACCTGGTCGCGCAGGGCGAGTATGGAGAACACGGCTTCGGCTCCGCCGGCTGCCGCGATCATGTGCCCGGTCATGGACTTGGTCGAACTCACCGCGACGCGGCGTGCATGATCGCCGAAGACGCTTTTCACAGCGAGCGTCTCCGCCATGTCGCCAATCACCGTGGAGGTGCCGTGGGCATTGATGTAGTCGATCTCATCGCCGTTCAGGCCTGCATCGCGTAACGCGGCCCGCATGCAACGCGCCGCGCCCTCCCCGCCCTCGGACGGTTGGGTGATGTGGTGAGCGTCGGCGCTCATGCCAAAACCGACGAGCTCGGCGTAAATGGGCGCTCCGCGCGACTTGGCGTGTTCGTATTCTTCGAGCACGAGGACGCCGGCGCCGTCGCTGAGCACAAATCCGTCGCGGTCCTTGTCCCAAGGGCGGCTGGCTGCGCTCGGGTCGTCATTGCGCGTGGACAGGGCCCGTGCCGCACAGAAACCCGCTAAACCCACCGGACTGGTGCCCATCTCGGTGCCGCCGGCAACCATCACTTCGGCATCGCCGCAGGCGATCATGCGCCCCGCCAGACCTATGTTGTGCGTGCCCGTGGTGCACGCGGTTACCGTCGCCACATTGGGGCCTTTGAGCCCCAGCAGAATGGAAACATAGCCGGAGACCATGTTGATGATGCTGCTGGGCACGAAAAACGGCGATACCTTGCGTGGATTGCCGGACTCGTGCAAGGCGATGCTGTTTTTTTCAATCGTATTGAGGCCGCCGATGCCGGAACCGATGGACACGCCAACGAAGTCGGCGTTATCGGCCCCGATTTCCAAACCGGAGTCGCGCAATGCATCCATCGCGGCCGCAATGCCGTAATGAATGAATGGATCGGTCTTGCGTGCGTCCTTCGGGGAGATGTAGTGCGTAATGTCGAAGTTGCGGATGGAACCCCCGAAACGGGTTGGATAGGCCGTCACATCGAAGCGCTCGAGCGGTGCGATACCGCTCTTGCCGGCCAGCACGTTCGACCAGCCTTCTCCGACTTGGTTGCCCACCGGCGCCACCAACCCCAGGCCGGTTACCACCACGCGACGTAAGCTCAACAGAATTACCTTCCTTCACCGACAGGCACAGCGCCGGCCGCTCCGCCCCCGCGCGAAGCCGCCGCGCCTTATGGCAGCCTTAAGAAGCCGAGTTTGCAGAGGACTGGATGTAGTTGATTGCGTCCTGCACGCTGACGATCTTCTCGGCCTCTTCATCCGGAATATCGATTTCGAACTCCTCTTCCAACGCCATCACGAGTTCGACCGTGTCAAGCGAATCGGCGCCCAGATCATCGACGAACGAAGCCTCGGGCGTCACCTGATCTTCCCCGACGCTCAACTGTTCGGCGACGATTTTCTTTACGCGCTCTTCGATGCTGCTCATTACGGTACTTCTCCTCTCGGTACAGAGATCTAAGGGGTGCTCCGCGCGCGCATTGTAGAGAAAACTGCACTGCCAATCCACAATGCACGCATCAAGACCCTGCCGGTCAAGTCATAAACAGACCGCCGTTCACGTGCACGGTCTCGCCCGTGACATAGGCGGCTCGCGGTGATGCCAGAAATCCCACCACCGAGGCCACGTCCTCGGGGGCGCCCAGCCGATTCAGAGGAACCTGCGCCAGTAGCGCCTCGCGCTGCTTCTCGGGAAGGGCCTCCGTCATGGCCGTGTCGATGAATCCGGGGGCAACCAGGTTGACGGTGATGCCGCGGGGACCCACTTCGCGCGCCAGCGAGCGCGTGAATCCCCCCAGACCCGCTTTAGCGGCCGCGTAGTTGCTTTGCCCGGCGTTACCCATGCTGCCGACCACTGAGCCGACATTGATGATACGCCCGCGGCGCGCTTTCATCATACCGCGCAACACGGCCTTGCTGGTGCGATAGACGGAGCTGAGATTGGTGTCGATGATCTCGTCCCACTCATCGTCTTTCATCCGAAGCAACAAATTATCCCGCGTTATGCCGGCGTTGTTAACCAAAATCGTCGGCGCGCCGAACTCGGCGCCAATCTCGCCGACGATGCGCGTCACCGCCTCGCCGTCGCGCACATCCAGCACCCTGCCCGTGCCCTTGCAGCCGGCATCAGCCAGCATGGCGGCAATGCCCACCGCACCGGCCTGCGTGGTCGCAGTAGCGACGGTCAAAGCCCCCATACGCGCCAGCTCCAGCGCGATGGCGCGCCCGATCCCGCGTGATCCGCCGGTAACCAGTGCGATGTCATCACTCAATACAGCCAACGGTACTCAGCCCTTTTCCAGCGCCGCCAATGCGGCATCCATATCGTTCGGCTCACTTAGCGGCAGCCCCCTCACGCGACGGTCGATGCGCCTCAGCAACCCGCACAATACCTTGCCCGGACCGCACTCAATGAACAGCTCGGCGCCATCCCGGATCATGCGCTGCATGCTCTGCGTCCAGCGTACCGGATGGTAAAGCTGCGCTACCAGCGCTTCACGGATCGCCTGCGCCTCAGCATGCGGCGCCGCATCGAGATTATGGATAACGGGCACGGCCGGTGGTCGAATGCTCACCGCACGCAGTGTGCCCTCGAACTCGTCGGCCGCAGCCCGCATGAGAGAGGAATGGGCCGGCACACTCACGGTCAGCATCCGGGCCAGCTTGGCGCCGCTCTCCTTCGCCGCGCCGACCGCCCGCTCAACGGCGTGGCGCGCTCCCGCGATGACCACTTGTCCCGGCGCATTGAAGTTGACGGGCTCGAGCACCGCCCCTTGTGCCATGCGCGAGCACAGCTCGGAGACCTCGTCGTCAGCCAGCCCCACGATGGCTGCCATCGCCCCCTCGCCCTCCGGCACGGCCTGCTGCATCAGTTGCCCGCGCCGTGCCACCAGCCTCACCGCGTCGCCAAAGGCCATGGCATCGGCACAAACGAGGGCCGAGTACTCGCCCAGGCTGTGCCCGGCCATGGCCGCCGGCACCTGGGGCTGGCGCTCGCGCCAGGCGCGCCAGAGCGCCACGCTCGCCGCCAACAAAGCCGGCTGGGTGCGCTCAGTGCGGTTGAGTTCGGCTTCCGGCCCCGTCTGCGTCAGCCCCCACAGATCCCAGCCCAACGCCTCGGACGCTTCGGCGAAAGTTTCACGCACTATAGGGTAATGCTGTGCTGCAGCGGACAGCATGCCGATGGATTGCGACCCCTGGCCGGGGAAGACGATGGCGAAAGACATTGTCTGTTAAGAAATAAAACCTAATTTTATGTTCGGCTTATTTTGCGGCGGGTAGCGCCGGCCGTTTGAGCATACAGCAACGCCTGCAGTGTATCACTGCGGTCACGAATCGCGTAAGCGCTGCGCTCAGGGGGGACGGACTAGCCCAGTTGCCGGCCCAGCCCTCATAATACGCTAATGCAGTGCAGCAGCAGAAGGCAGGCATGGTCTGGAGACCGGACGTCACGGTAGCGGCGATCGCCGAGCGCGAGGGGCGTTTTCTCATGGTCGAAGAACGCATCCGCGGGTGTCTGGTCTACAACCAGCCAGCGGGGCATCTGGAACGCGGGGAGACGCTGATCGATGCGGTGGTGCGCGAGACGCGCGAGGAAACCGCGTGGGAATTCGAACCCGACGCCCTGGTGGGTCTTTACCTCTGGAGCCACGTCGAGGGTGTCACGACCCTGCGCGCCTGTTTTACCGGGCGCGCGGTGCGTCATCATCCGCATGAACCCTTGGATGAGGGCATCGAGCGTGCACTGTGGCTGACGCGCGAGGAGCTTGACGCCCGGGCGAGCGCCTTGCGCACCCCGCTCGTCATGCAGTGCGTGGAGGATTACCTGGCCGGCCAGCGCGTGCCCTTGGAGGCATTGCATCACTGCTTGGGGGACACGGAGTCCTCGGCGTGAGCCGGGAAAAGGTCATCGTCGGCCTCTCCGGTGGCGTGGACTCCGCCGTGGCGGCGCTGTGTCTGCTCGAGCAAGGCTTCGATGTCGAAGGCCTGTTCATGTTCAACTGGCATGAAGACGAGCGCGGGTACTGCACCGCGGCGCAGGATTTTCAGGACGCCCGCCGCGTATGCGACGAACTGGCCATTCCCCTGCACCGCGCCGATTTCTCGCGTGAGTACCGCGAGCGCGTATTCCGCTATTTCCTGGACGAATACGCTGCAGGCCGCACCCCCAATCCGGACGTGCTTTGCAACCGCGAAATCAAGTTCAAGTCGTTTCTACAATACGCCCGCCGACTGGGTGCACGGCGCATTGCGACCGGTCATTATGCCGCACTCACCCAGGCGCCGGACGGCATGCATCTCGCCCGGGCACGCGACCGGGCCAAGGATCAAACCTACTTCCTCGCCGCTGTGCCTGCGCCGGCATTCGAACACGTCATCTTCCCGCTCGCGCAACGATGCAAAACCGAGGTGCGCGAAATCGCCGCCAAGGCGGGCCTGCACAATCACGACAAGCGCGACAGCACCGGCATATGCTTTATCGGCGAGCGTCCCTTTGCGCAGTTTCTGAACGACTATCTGCCGGCACGGCCGGGCCTGATCCGCGACGTAGACGGGATCGTCCTGGGCGAGCACCGCGGCCTGATGTTCTACACCCTTGGGCAGCGGCGCGGTCTGGGGCTGGGCGGGCGCGCGAATGCCCAAGACGCACCCTGGTATGTGGTTCACAAAGACATCGCGTGCAACGAGCTTTGGGTAGCACAGGACCCGCAGCATCCGCTGCTTATGGCGCGCTCGCTATGGACCCAGCCTATGCACTGGATCGGTTCCGCGCCAGCCCTGCCGCTGCGCGCCAGCGCCAAGATCCGTCACCGTCAGCCAGATCAGGCCTGTACGGTTGAGCGCGCGCGACGCGGCTACCGGGTGACCTTCGATATAGCGCAGCGCGCAGCGACACCGGGGCAGTTTGTCGTGCTCTACGACGGGCAGCGCTGCCTCGGCGGCGGAGCCATCGAGCGGGTCGAGTCCCTGGCGGCCAACGCGTCGCGCGAGCCGGCGCGCGCGTGAAAGACGTACGCAGTCAGGCGATTGCGCTGGCGGGGGCCGCCCAGTGTTCGCTGTGGGTGTACGAACTCGCACAGCAGGGTACCTACCGGGAAAACCGGGTGGCGCGGGCCGTGGAGGCCATCCTTTGCACCGATCCCGAGACGGCGGAGGCGGTATTCGGGGGCGTCAGCGGCGTGGCCGACGGGCTGCGGGTGCTATCCGCGCAGATGGGCGGCGATACGGACAGCATCTCGCCCGCCGAGCTCGGCGTGGTGACCCGGCACATGGGGCAGCTACTGCGCCTGGCCGGCAAGGTCCACGGCAACCGGCGCATACTGGCGACCCTGGCCGAGGGCATCAGGCGCGCGCAACGACACCGGGAGCTGGGGGCCGATGCCAGCGCCGCCGTGCCCGGGCTCGCCGAGCTCTATACCCAGACCATCAGCAGACTCAAGCCACGGGTCATGGTTCAGGGGCGCCCGGCCTATCTGCAGAACAATGATTTTGTTGCCACCATCCGAGTGCTTCTCCTTGGGGGCGTGCGTGCCGGCGTGCTCTGGCGCCAGTGCGGCGGCCGGCTTTGGCAGCTGATTCTGCGCCGGCGTCAGCTTGCGGCCGAAGTCAGGACGCTGCAGCGCTCATCGTTGCCCTAGCGCTGCCCATTGCCCAGATATCGAGCGGGGCAAGTTGGCCCAGCCTGTTCACTGCGTTTGTTTAGCGGGTGTGAAGCTCATAGCCCATACACATCATCGTCAAATTCTGATAGCCATACCACATG
>Ga0102962_1000428_pt1 | contig 20310 bp, 12 predicted proteins | sample SalPonF2_C_D2_MG_FD_84519 | JGI IMG/M metagenome (GOLD analysis project Ga0102962, IMG submission 84519) | Salt pond soil microbial communities from South San Francisco under conditions of wetland restoration - Salt Pond MetaG SF2_C_D2_MG ...
TATAAGTATAAAAAGGACCTTTTTCTGTTTTTGCTGCACTAAAAGGGTGTTGCCACCCGGCTTTAAAGTATATTGCATTGGTTAAAATCATGCGGGTAAGCTGGCTGAGTACACCCGGTTGGATCAGATCCTTTATTTTGTCCCGGGTTTCATTTGCTATCCAGTTATTGATTTCCTGCCTGCTGTTCTCAATTGCTTCTTCGTTCAAAAAAGAGAGTTTTTTTACAGGAGCATCAAAATAGTTTTCAACATTTTGCAGATAACCAGGAAGTATATCAAAATCCTTTTGCAACCACACTGCATTTGCAATATTTAATTCAGTATTATCACCTTTGGCATGTTCCAGTGAAGAATTTAGTTGTTGAAATCCAATGCTGTTTTCTTTTTTATTGCTGATGAATCTCATTACCTCTGACATTTCATCTGCTGTTTTCCCGGCAGCACCTTCATACGTCATCGCCAAGGCGGAGGTTATGCTGTAAGGGGAAAAGAACAGGTTCTCATCTTTTTCTTCCAGTCTGGAGAACAATGCAAAAGCAAATGCATTGTTTCTTTCAGCAATGCCCTCAAAATTATTTTTTTCTGATGAATTAGCATCACCTGATTTGTTGGTTGATTGTTTACCTGTTTTTCCGGATGTGGCACATGAGACCAGTAAAAGAACAAGAAAGGAGATAATTAATGACCGAATTTTTTTCATGATATGATATTTGAGTTTCCTTTATAAAAATAGAAAAAACAAAAATCCAGCCAAAATATTTTTAATTCTGAAACCTGAAAAATAATATCTTTCAAATGTTGGTTTATAATTTTATATTTGCTTTTCCGTTGAGATACTATGAATTGTTATTAAAAATATAATGGATTTCAATAAAATATTTAAAAAAGTGGCTGGTAATTACATTGTAAAGAACATTGTGCTGGCTGTTGTGATTGTTTTTGTCGTGATTTTTATCACTTTGTTGAGTATCAGGATCTATACTGATCATGGCGAATCATTTGGTGTACCTGATTTTACGGGTTTGTCACTTAGCGAAGTGGATCAGATAGCAAAGGCCCGTCATCTAAGATATGAAGTGGTTGATTCAGTTTACGATAATGATCTTCCCGGTGGTGCTGTGGTAGAGCAATATCCGGAACCAAATTTTAAGGTTAAAGACAATCGCCGGATATTTTTAACTACTAATGCTGTTTTACCGGAGATGACTAAAATGCCGAATGTTGTTGGTGTTACATTGCGGCAGGCTGTAGCGGAAATTGAAACCCGTGGATTGAAAGTAGGAAAGTTGACCTATATACCTGACATTGCAACCAACAGTGTATTGTATCAGAAATACCAGGGACAGCAGATTGAACCAGGTACTGAAATTGAGAAAGGGGCAACAATTGATCTGGTGCTGGGAAAAGGACTTAGTGCAGAAAGAACTGTGCCCCCTCAGTTAATCGGGCTCTCACTTGAAGACGCCAAACAAAAGATTGTTCAGGCTTACCTCAATCTGGGAGCCGTAGTATATGATGATTCAGTTGTTGATCAGCAAGACAGTATTCATGCATTAATTTTCAAACAAAGTCCGTTACATACTAACACGAACCTGGTAAATCTTGGTTCATCCATAGATGTATGGCTGACCGCTGATTCAGTAAAGCTGGAAAAAATTATGGAGAAAACCTATCCTGATTATGACAGTACAAAAAATCTTTCGACATATACGCCGCAATAGTCTTTATCTGCTATTGCCTTTTTTCTTTTTGTATAATGTATCTGCACAGGAATATAAAGTTTCTTTGCAATTTAATCCTGCTGTCGCAAAAAGAGCTGTTTTACGGCAAAATAAAACCGGATTAAAATCAATGAAGATATCCGGACAGGATACACTGGAAATGCCATTTTTCGATGATTTTTCGCATGTGAATGTATTTCCTGATTCTTCAAAATGGACAGACAGGGAGGCTTATGTAAATAATGATTATGCGGTAGATCCGCCTTCAATAGGGGTGGCTACCATGGATGCCATCAACGATGCCGGAGTAATCTATCCGGATGCCGGTTCAAAACCTTTTATTGCTGATCACCTTACCTCGCACCCCATTGACCTGAGTAGCGGTGAAAATATTTTTCTGAGTTTTTTCTATCAGCCTCAGGGTAATGGTGATAACCCCGAAACTGGCGATTCGCTTCTACTGGATTTTTATGCTCCCTCAACAGCTCAATGGATAACGGTATGGTCGGTACCGGGTGATACACTGCATCCGTTCCGGCAGGTTATTTTACCGGTAAACGATACGGCCTTTCTTAAAAAAGGCTTTCGGTTCCGTTTCCGGAATATTTGCAGTTTGCCCACAGGGACTTCCGTTAATCCGGGTATGGTTGGAAATGGTGATCAATGGAACATTGATTACATATATTTAAATAAAGACCGGAGTGCGAATGACACTGTTTTTATAGATGCAGCTTTGTTAAGCCCTCCGGCTTCACTGCTTAAAAATTATACATCCATCCCCTGGTCCCATTTTTCTTTGGCTTTTCAGCAGGAAATTAATCCTTTGCTGGTGATCAGGGTTAAAAATAATGGTAACCAGATTAGCAATATAATTCGAAATTATGAAATAAGTGAAACGCATACACCTGGCGTAACCAGGATTTCGGGAGGAGCCGCTAATCTTAATCCGGGAGAAATTGTTACTTTCCGGGATGATCTGTTTTATGATTTTGAGGCAAATGTGGAAGATTCTGCTTTATTTAAAATGAAAGCTGTACTTGTTACCGATGCACTGGATTTTTCCAAATTGAATGACACTGCTGTCAGTTATCAGAAATTTCTGAATTATTATGCCTATGATGACGGTTCTGCTGAAAACGGCTACGGTTTGTATGGTGCAGGATCGCAGAACGGTATGGTGGCATATAAGTTTGATACTTATAAAGGAGATACACTGAGAGCTGTTCAGATGTATTTCAATCAAACCCTGAATAATGCCAGTCAGCAATATTTTAAGCTGGTAGTTTGGGATGATAATGACGGAGAACCCGGAGATGTTTTATATAGTGCAGAAGGGTACCGACCACAATACGGTGACAGCCTGAACCAGTTTATTAATTATGAACTTGATTCAGCAATATTTGTACAAAATACTTTCTATGTCGGATGGCAACAGGTCAGTACAATCTATCTTAACATAGGACTGGATGAAAATTCAGATCACAGTGATAAACTATATTATAATTTAGACGGTACCTGGAACCTTACAAGCATAGAAGGAACTGTTATGATGCGACCGGTACTCGGAAAAGCACTTGGTACACCAACTTCAGTTGATAACATTTTAACAGGTCCTGTCAATGACATAAACATTTACCCCAATCCTGCCAGTGATTTTCTTACAATTGATTTTGCAGTAGCAGGGAAACAAAATACTTACTATTATATATTGTATAATCTTTCGGGGCAGATAATACGTTCCGGACAACAAGATAAAAAGCGTATTTCAGTAAGTGACATACCCGAAGGTTTGTACTTATTGAAGGTGGTTAAGCCCAACCAAAAATCTTTCACCAAAAAAATACTTATTGCTCATTAATACAGCTATATTTATTTGGTGTGCATTTTAAAACTCTTTATTTCTGATTTAGACAGAAAAAATTAAGCGGAAAGATTCAAATATCAGACTAATCAGATTATTAATGATTTTCTGAATGATTATTTGTTTCTTTTTTTCTCACCTTTTTCAGTTTTCCAACAAAGGTAAAAGACCTGTTTTTGATATACCGGTAACCATATTCCATCATGATGGCCCCCACAAATACGATCAACAAGCCAACAATTGCCATTTTCTGATCTTTGAACTGAAAATATAGCAGCAAAGCCAGTATAACAATCATTACAGCAATATTGAAAATCAGAAATGCAGGATTACCCCCGACTTTTTTTCTGAGTCTGAAATGCGAAATTATTACAAAAATGTAAATAACCGTGAAAACGGTACTGGTCATGGATGCAATCCCGTTCATGGTAAAAAGCAGCGCGATCAGAATGCTTAAACCGGCTGTTATATACAAACCTTCAACAGATTTAAACCATGTTTTCCTCTCAAAAAACTCTGGTAATTCCCCGTCCTTGGCAAGTGAATAGGCGATGTTTGCCCCACCGTAAAGTGATGCATTGAGCGCTGAAGAGATGGAAAATACTGCGCCAATTGAAATAAGTAGAAATCCGGCTTTACCCAGAAATGGTTTGGCAGCAATGGCCAGTGCATTCTCTTTTGCTTTCATCAGCTCCGGTATTGATAAATTGCCAACCGCCACAACTGCTACCAGCAGGTAGATGAGCATGACAATCCCGATACTGATATATATTGCACGAGGCACATTGCGTGAAGCATTTCGTATGTTTTCAGAAGCATTGGTGATAAGTCCGAATCCCATGTATGATAAAAAGAATATCACGGAAGCATGCAACAAACCACTGGCATGTGAGGCATCAAACGAGGGTTTTATATACTCAGGTTTTATGTATACTATTCCCAGTGCAATAAAGACACCCAAAATTCCTACTTTTATCAGAACGATCAGAAATTCGGTTTTGCCAACTGCTTTGGAACCAAAGAAATTCAGTACCATGAAAAATGCGATAACAATAATTTCTGTAATTGAAACAGCTGTAGTGGATGTTGGTAAATGGAAAAGCGGGAGGAAATAGCCCGCGAACCCTTTGGAAAACATGGCAATTGATACCACGTAGGTAAACCACATCAGAACGCTGAGTGCCCCGGTAATGAGGGTGTCGCCCATCCCTTTCATTATAAAGGCAATGGGACCGGCATTTGAAACATAGTGCTTGCCAAGCTTTGCATAGGAATACGCAACAAGTATGGCAAAAAGGCCGGAAACAAGAAATGCTTCAGGAAGATCCTGCTTTGCTATCTGTGCTCCCACACCAAAAATTGAAAAAATACTGGCACCTATCATTGTGCCTACAGCCATTGATACAGCTGCCCATAATCCCATTTTTCCGCTTCCTTTTTCAGGGTCTGATTTTTCCATTTGATAAAGATTTTTTAGTTTGTTGTTTGGTATTTATTTTTAGTTCCAGTTAAATAAGTCATAACGGGATACTTTTGTTCATTTTTTAATCCGGTTAATGATTATACAGTTCCGGTTTCTACACCGCCTTTTGAATATTAGTTTGTTTATTCCTTATTACATACTACGGTTTCAACCAAAATTCATATTCCGGTTTCATTGCTATTTTAAAATGTTTTAGACGGGAATAAACAAAATGAATATTATCAATATTGAAAAATTATAATGATGAGTAGAAAAATATCGAAAAAATGGGGTGTTTTCAATTAAATAATATTAAAAAATAAAATAAATATTAAAAAATTAGGGGGTAATTGTGAAAAATTATATATTTGCATCATAATTAACCCGTTTTAAAAATCAAAAAAGGTAATCATCGTATGACAAAACTTCGTTTTATTGCTTTGCAGGAATTACTTTCCCGGAAACCCGTAGAAGTAATGTATCCAGAAGAAAAAACTTCCGAATATTATGGAATGAATGTATTTGACAGGAATAAAATGCAGAAATACCTGTCGAAAGAAGCTTATGAAGCAGTAGTAACTGCAGTAGATAAGGGAACCAGGATTGACCGCAAGATGGCTGATCAGGTTGCTTCAGGAATGAAAGCGTGGGCCATGGAGATGGGTGCAACTCATTACAGCCACTGGTTTCATCCGTTGACTGAAGGTACCGCTGAGAAGCACGATGCATTTATTGAACATGACGGAAATGGCGGGGTTGTGGAAAATTTCTCAGGAAAGTTGCTGGTACAGCAGGAACCTGATGCTTCTTCTTTCCCGAGTGGCGGGATCAGAAATACTTTTGAAGCAAGAGGCTATACTGCCTGGGATCCTTCTTCACCAGCCTTTATTATAGGTAAGACCCTGAGTATTCCTACAATTTTTGTTTCATACACTGGAGAAGCACTCGATTATAAAACGCCGTTGCTGAAAGCACTCAATGCCGTTGATAAAGCAGCAGTTGACGTATGTCAGTATTTCGACCGCAATGTAAACAAGGTTTATTCAAATATTGGATGGGAACAGGAGTATTTCTTAATTGATGAAGCATTATATTATGCGCGTCCCGACCTTTCTCTTACTGAAAGAACACTGATGGGGCATGCGTCAGCTAAAGATCAGCAGCTTGAGGACCATTATTTCAGTTCAATACCGGAAAGGGTCACTTATTTTATGCAGGATTTTGAAATAGCTGCCTATAAGCTCGGTATACCTCTCAAGACACGCCATAATGAGGTGGCTCCCAATCAATATGAAGTAGCGCCGATTTATGAAGAAACCAATCTGGGCGTTGATCATAATTTGATTGTGATGGATCTCATGAAGAAAATTGCACGGCATCATAAATTCAGAGTACTCTTTCATGAAAAGCCTTTCAAGGATATTAACGGTTCAGGAAAACATAACAACTGGTCGCTTTCAACCGATACCGGCGTAAATCTTTTGTCTCCCGGAAAAACACCCCGCACAAATCTGCAATTTCTGACTTTTATTGTGAACACACTAAAAGCGGTATATGATAACTCTGATCTGCTCAGAGCCAGTATTGCTTCCGCAGGAAATGCACACCGACTGGGGGCAAATGAGGCACCGCCTTCAATTATTTCTGTATTTCTGGGCAGTGAAGTATCCAAAATGCTGGACAAGATTGAACAGAGTGTGAGCGATGAGAAAATGACCCCGGATGAGAAGACAGAACTGAAACTGGATATTGGTAAAATTCCCCAGATTCTCCTGGATAATACCGATCGTAACCGTACTTCTCCCTTTGCATTCACCGGCAACCGGTTTGAATTCAGGGCGGTAGGAGCTTCTGCCAATTGTGCCAGCCCGATGATTGCCCTGAATACAGCTATCGCTAAACAACTGGTTGACTTTAAAAAGGATGTTGAGGCTATTAAATCAGGTGGTATTAAAAAGGATGAGGCTATTTTTCAGGTCCTGAAAAAATACATTACTGAATCCAAGAAGATTCGGTTTGAAGGAAATAATTATGGTGATGAATGGATTGCTGAAGCCGAAAAACGCGGATTAACAAATATCAATCATATTCCTACCGCTTTTGACGCATATCTTTCCCAAAAATCCCTGGATCTGTTTGAATCACAGAGGGTGATGACCAGGAAAGAGGTTGAAGCAAGAACGGAAGTTCGTCTTGAAACGTATATCAAGAAAGTGCAGATCGAAGCCCGTGTACTGGGTGATCTGGCAATCAATCACATTGTGCCTGTTGCTATTGCTTATCAAACCGAACTGGCTTCAAATGTGGCAGCATTGAGGGATGTGTTTGATGAAAATGAATTCAATGAACTTGCTTCTCAACGTAAAGAGCTGATCAAGGAGATATCCAGCCATACCAGGGTAATCAAGTCCAAAGTACATGATATGGTAGAAGCACGAAAAGTGGTCAATAAGATTGAAAATACCAGGAAAAGGGCTGCAGCGTACGCTGACGATGTATTGCCTTTCCTGGATGAAATCAGGTATCATATTGATAAGCTTGAGCTCATTGTTTCTGACGAAATTTGGCCATTGCCCAAATATCGTGAATTACTGTTCACAAGATAAGCAGGGATATAGTAACTAAGATAGTGTCAAAAGAACCGTAGGGAAATGTTTCCTGCGGTTTTTTTGTTTTAACCCAAAATAAATTAAGATTTCTGATCGTTTTTACTCCAATAATTTATCTTATATTTGAACATTAATGAATAGTTTCAGGATATTAAACGTTGATTTTTTAGTGTTAATGTAGTCTTTACTGTTTTGTCCTGGCTAATAGTTTAATAAAATTTTATTTCTGATGAGTAAATTGTCAACGTTCTTAGTTGTTTTATTAACCTTCACTGCATCCGTTTCACTTAAGGCTCAATCTGCAAAAGAAGAAAAGGCATTGCTTGCATATGAGGCAGGAGAATATTATGATGCCATTGATCTGCTGAAGGATGCCTACGATATGGTAAAAGACAGGGACGACAAAACTGAGATGATCTTTAAAATTGCTGAGTGTTACCGGCATACTAATGATATGGCAAAGGCCGAACTATGGTATAAGAAAGCAATTGCCAGGGATTATCAAAACCCGCTGGCTGTTTTATATTATGGGCAGGCGCTTAAGGAAAACGGGAATTACGAAGACGCTATTAATCAGTTTAAAAGATATAAAGAACTGGTGCCTGAAGATCCCCGTGGTGCTGATGGGGTTTTGTCATGTGAACTGGCCCGGCAATGGCTGGATAATCCCAATGGATACCAGGTGGAAGAAGTCAGAATGATTGATAGCAGAGACAATGATTATGCTCCGGCTTATGCACGAGACGATTATATGGAACTTTATTTTACTTCCAGCAGGGAAGAGGCTACGGGTGATGAGTTGCATGGGGCTACCGGACAAAACTTTTCAGATATTTTTGTAACCAAGATGGACCGCAAAGGGAAATGGAGTACTCCTGTTCCTCTTGGAGAAAATATCAACACTGAATTTGAAGACGGAGCACCCTCTCTCAATACTTCTTTTAATGTCATGTATTTCACACGTTGCCAGGTCAGTAAAAATAAAACGATGGGATGTGAAATCTATGAATCGAAAAGAAACGGAGATGAATGGAGTAAGGCACAATCCCTGAAACTGGCTGGTGACAGTGTTGTTATTGCACACCCGGCCATTTCTCCGGATGAACGTACATTATACTTTGTGTCAGATATGCCGGGAGGGTATGGAGGCAAAGACCTTTATAAGGTTACAAGGGAGAATATAGCCGGTGAATGGGGCAATATGGAAAACATGGGTCCCGAAATTAATACGCCCGGGGATGAGGTATTCCCTTATGTGCATCCTGATGGCACCTTATATTTTTCTTCTAATGGTCAGATTGGTATGGGTGGACTGGATATTTTCAAGGCAACTAAAAAAGACGATGGTACCTGGAAAATTGAAAACATGCGGTATCCGATTAATTCACCCGCCGATGATTTCGGGATTGTATTTCAAAAGGACGTTGAAGCAGGATTTCTCTCATCCAGTCGTGATTCCAGGGGGACTGATAATCTCTATTCATTTGTGCTGCCTCCGCTTAAATTCAGTATTACAGGTTATGTGAAGGATGAAAAATCAGATGAAGCGCTGCCTGACGCTACCGTCAAGTCTATTGGAAGCGATGGCGTGACACTGGAAACCAAAACAGAGAACGATGGTTCGTTCAAATTCATGCTTAAACCTGCTACAGATTATGTATTCATTGCTTCCCATGATGGTTATTTGAATGGTAAGGAAAGGGAAACTACCAAAGGGCTTGATAAGAGTCAGGACTTTAATACAACTATTTATCTTGCTTCTATTGAAAAACCGATTGAGTTGCCGAATATCTTTTACGATTTTGCAAAGTGGGATCTGAGGCCGGAATCAATGGTTTCTCTTGACAAACTTGTAGAAACCCTGAATGACAATCCGAATGTAACCATTGAACTGATGTCGCATACCGACTCAAGAGGATCGGCTGAGGCAAATATGGAACTTTCCCAGAAGAGGGCACAGTCGGTTGTTGATTATCTGATCAAGAAAGGTATTGCTCCTGACCGTCTCACAGCAAAAGGATACGGCGAATCACAGCCAAAAGTAGTCGATGAAAAAATCCATGAACAGTATCCTGCATTCCCGGTAGGCACTCTGCTGAATGATAAATTCATTAACAGCCTGCCTTCTGATGACCTGAAAGAAATTGCTTATCAGATTAATCGTCGTACGGAATTCCAGGTGTTACGAACAGATTATCAGCCGAATAAATAATATTTAACTAAACCCGCTTTAATTCCAGAGCGGGTTTTTTTTTATGCCTGTGGCGGTTGTTGAGAGGGATTTACTACCTTTGTACGCATATTTTGAAAATCAATTCATTAGTACATGTCAGAACAATCTCGTTACAAACTCAGGGGAGTATCCGCTGCCAAAGAAGATGTGCACAATGCCATTGAATCAATAGATAAAGGTATTTTCCCCAATGCATTCTGCAAGGTAATCCCTGATATGCTTGGCGGAGATCCTGAATACTGCAATATCATGCATGCCGACGGAGCCGGCACAAAATCATCTCTTGCATACATTTACTGGAGAGAAACCGGTGATCTTTCCGTATGGAAGGGTATTGCACAGGATGCCATCGTGATGAATCTTGATGATCTGCTATGTGTGGGAGCAACAGAAAATATTCTGATCTCTTCAACTATCGGAAGAAACAGAATTAAAATCCCCGCTGAGGTGATCCGTGAAATCATTCTGGGAACTGAAGAAATTCTGAAAGAACTCAGAAATTTGGGTATCTCGGTATATTCTACCGGTGGAGAAACGGCGGATATTGGTGACCTGGTTCGTACGATTATTGTAGATTCAACTGTTACCTGCAGAATGAAACGTTCGGATGTAATCGAAAATCATATTCAGCCGGGTGATGTTATAATTGGATTGGCCTCATTCGGTCAGGCTGATTATGAGAAAGAATATAACGGAGGTATGGGCAGTAACGGACTTACCAGTGCTAGGCACGACGTGGTTAACCAGCATCTTACCGAGAAATTTCCTGAGAGCTACGACGATATCATTCCTTCAAGGCTGGTTTATACCGGCAAATACAATGTAACAGACAAGATATCTGAATTAAATACGACTGTTGGTAAATTGCTGCTTTCTCCAACCCGAACATACGGCCCGGTTATTAAAAAGGTGCTGGAGCAATACAGGTCTGACATTCACGGTATGATTCATTGCACCGGCGGTGCGCAAACTAAAGTGATGAAGTTTGTTGAGAATATGCATGTTATAAAAGATAATCTTTTTGAATTGCCTCCATTGTTCAGGATTATCAGGGAGCAGTCAGAAACCAGCTGGGAAGAAATGTATGAAGTATTCAACATGGGGCACCGTTTTGAAATTTATGGTTCACAGGAACTTGCTGATGCAGTAATTAAAATTGCAGCTGATATGGGAGTGGAGGCAAAAGTAATTGGCAGGTGTGAGGCTGCTGAGAATAATAAACTTACCATAAGTAGTGAGTTTGGTGAGTTTGTTTATTAGCAGATTATCTTTTTTGGTTTAAACAATACTGTGTTGACTTTTTTGATATTTCTCGGATTCGAACAGAGTGATCGTAGGATATTAGTTGATCGGGCCATGTTGTCTGCAAAATTGATTTGAAAGTTTGCTGGCTTCACTTTCTTAGTATATTTGTCTCCCAAAGGATATTAAAAATGTGTTCTTTCCCAGTCCAGATCCAAAGTCTTTAGGGTTATAGTACTGAATTAATGCTTTTGGAGGATGTATTCGGAATTGTTTTAAAATGATTAACTTTGCATCCTAAAAAAATAAGAAATTTATGGCCAAAAATATGATATTGGAAAAACTGGAAGGGGTGAAACACCGTTTTGAAGAGGTGGGGCAGCAAATCACCGATCCGGAAGTGATTTCCGATATGAAGAAATACGTAAAACTCAATAAGGAATATAAGGATTTAGAACCGCTTGTTGAGGCTTATGGTGAATATAAGAACTTACTGAGTAATATTGATAATGCCAAAGAAATACTTGCTTCTGAGAAAGATGAAGAGCTCAGGGAAATGGCTAAAGCTGAGCTCGAAGAGCTTACAGAGCAGGTTGATCCTATGGAAGAACGCGTCAAATTGCTTCTCGTACCATCCGATCCGGAAGATGATAAGAATGCAGTGCTTGAGATAAGGGCCGGAACAGGCGGAGATGAAGCCAGTATCTTTGCCGGTGATTTGTATCGGATGTACTTGAAATTTTGCGAATTACGCAATTGGAAGGTAGAGGTTACCCATTATTCAGAAGGCACGATGGGCGGCTACAAGGAGATAGTAATGAAGGTATCAGGTAATGGTGTCTACGGGATTCTAAAATATGAATCGGGAGTACATCGTGTTCAACGGGTACCCCAAACCGAAACACAGGGCCGCGTGCATACTTCAGCTGCAACTGTTGCCGTGCTTCCCGAAGCCGATGAATTTGATGTCCAGTTGAAAATGGAAGATATCCGGAAAGATACCTATTGTTCTTCCGGTCCGGGTGGCCAAAGTGTGAATACTACCTATTCAGCGATCAGACTTACTCATATCCCCAGTGGTATCGTTGTTACCTGTCAGGATCAAAAATCTCAGATTAAGAACCTGGACAAAGCGATGGCTGAATTGCGTACCAGGTTATATAACCTCGAATATCAGAAATATATTGACGAAATTTCTTCAAAGAGAAAGACCATGGTGTCAACGGGAGACAGGTCTGCCAAGATCCGAACCTATAATTATCCCCAGGGCAGGGTTACTGATCACCGGATTAATCTGACACTTTATAACCTGCCTGCAATTATTGATGGTGATATTGAAGAGATAATAAGTAAACTGCAGATGGCCGAAAATGCCGAACGGCTTAAAGTGAGCGAACTGGCTTAAGCAACTGAATATGGATGCCAACGGATTATTTGAACAGATAAAAAAGAAAAGAAGTTACCTCTGCATCGGGCTGGATACAGATTATTCCCGAATTCCTAGGATATTGATGGATAAAGAATATCCGTTGTATGAATTCAATAAACAGATTATTGATCAGACACATGATCTTGTTGTTGCCTATAAACCGAATCTTGCATTTTATGAAAGCATGGGGGCAGCAGGATGGGTCAATCTTGAGCTTACTGTTCAGTATATCCGGGAACAGTATCCCGATATATACCTGATTGCTGATGCAAAAAGGGGAGACATTGGCAATACCTCAAAAATGTATGCCCGGGCATTTTTTCAACACATGGATTTTGATGCTATTACAGTGGCTCCTTATATGGGAGAAGATTCCGTTAAGCCTTTTCTTGAGTTTGAAAATAAATGGATCATTCTACTTGCACTAACCTCAAATCCAGGTTCGGAAGACTTTCAGATGACAGAATTGAAAGGTTCAAACAGTAAGCTTTTTCAGACTGTATTGTCTACAACATCTCAATGGGGTAATCCTGACAATATGATGTATGTGGTTGGAGCAACACAGGCTTCTATGCTGGATGAGGTAAGAAAGCTTGTTCCAAATCATTTCCTCCTTGTGCCGGGTATTGGTGCCCAGGGGGGTAGTCTGGCTGATGTATCCAGAGCTGGTCTCAATGAGCGGGGCGGATTGCTGGTCAATTCTTCAAGAGCCATTATTTTTGCTGATCCGACAGACCAGTTTGCCCGGGTAGCCAGGGTAAAAGCCACGGAAGTACAGGCTGAAATGGAACAGCTGCTCATAGAGAAAAGAATTATCAGTGCCAAATAAGTACACCCTGTTTATAAAAGTTTACCGTTCATTGTATTTTCTATTCCATCGGTTCCTCTTGAATAGTCTGGAACAGGCATAGTTCTGGCTACAGGTTGACTGGTTCCTCTACTTTTATTTTAGAACTGAAAATCTTAAATTAGCTATCTGGTCAATAATTTGTCCTGATATGAATGAAGATTTTTTGCAATATATATGGGAACAGCAGCTTTTTAACAGCAAGGAGCTAATTGTGTCTACCGGAGAAAAGCTGGAAGTAATCTCAGCAGGTTTACGAAATACTGATGCCGGTCCGGATTTTCTGAATGCGAAAATAAAGCTTAATAATACGCTTTGGGCCGGAAATATTGAAGTTCACATTCGGGCCTCTGATTGGTACCGGCATAAACATGATAGCGACAGGTCTTATGATAATGTTATTCTGCACGTTGTGGCTGAGAATGACCAGATCGTATCTCATCATAAAGGGGAGAGAATTCCGACTGTAGTGCTTTCTTTCCGGGAAAAATTGCTGGATAACTATCAGTCACTGGTAGGTAGCCACCAACACCTGCCCTGTTCAAATCAGATCTCATTGGTGGACAAATATTTTATTCGTTTATGGATGCACAAGCTCACTATTGAAAGACTTGAAAGGAAGGTGCATGCTATTTACAAAATATTGAAGGATTGTGAAAATGACTGGGAAGAAGCATTTTACAGACAACTTGCAACAAATATGGGTTTCAGGCTAAACGGGCAGCCATTTTCCCAACTGGCCGCATCATTGCCTTTCAGGTACCTGAGCAGACACAAGAATAATTTGCTGCAGCTTGAGGCGATGCTTTTTGGGCAGGCTGGGCTTCTGCATGATCAGCTCATTGGGGAGGAATATTATTTGAAACTTAAAACAGAATATGAATTTTTGCGAAAAAAATTTTCATTACCCAAACAAATACCTGCTCATAACTGGAAGTTCATGAGAATGCGTCCGTCTAATTTTCCGACTGTAAGGATTGCTCAGATGGCAATGCTGATTCACAAGTCTGAAGCACTTTTTTCTCAGGTAATTCATACGGATGCACTGAATGATCTCCGGAATCTGTTTACAGCCGGCACATCAGCCTACTGGAATGATCATTATGTTTTTAATAAAAAGTCAGTGACCAGGATTAAAAACCTGGGTGAGAATGCAGTACAAATATTATTGATTAACACTGTAGTCCCCTTCCTGTTTGCTTATGGAAAATACAAAGGCATACCAGCCCTTCGGGAGAAAGCTATTGAATTGCTTGATAAGCTTCCCCCGGAAAAAAACAAGGTGATAAGAATGTGGGACAAAACCGGGAATTCTGCTGATTCCGCATTTCACAGTCAGGCACTTTTGCAGTTGAAAAACGAATATTGTGATAAAAAAAGGTGTATTTGTTGTCAGATTGGAAATAAGATCATATCTATGCAGTAAGATGCAGGTTACTAATCAGAACGCCTCAAATGAATGAAGATAACAGAAGGCCCATTGTAAGACGTGAAAATTTTCACTCGGCTATAATAGCCATTGCTTTACTTTTTTTCCTGATACTCATTAGTATCACTTTTTATATATTTCATGAAGGGTACAGCTTTCGTGATGCGCTCTTTTTTACCATAATTACTATTTCAACTGTCGGTTTCAGGGAAGTACATCCGCTTACCCCATCTGGTATGTATTTTACTACCTTTTTAATTATCTTCAGTTTTGGTATATTTGCTTATGCTGTCACTACACTTACAAGATATGTTGTTGACGGTGTGTTTCGTAATTATTATAAAGACAACAGGGTGAGAAACAAGATAGAAAAGCTCAGGGACCATGTTATTGTCTGCGGTTATGGCCGTAATGGCCAGCAGGCAGTGCTGGAATTGCAAGACCATAATGTACCGTTGCTGGTTATTGAGAACGACGAACCGACCATTGAGAAGCTCAGAACTTCCAATGATATTTTGTATCTTTTCGGTGATGCTACCCAGGATCATATGCTGGATGCAGCCAAGGTTGACCGGGCCAGGGCATTGATATCTACTTTGCCGGTGGATGCGGATAATTTATTTGTGGTACTTTCTGCCCGGCAGATAAATCCTGATTTGACAATCATCAGCCGGGCCTCAAATGATAATTCAGACCTGAAATTGAAAAGAGCTGGTGCCAATAATGTAATCATGCCTGATAAAATTGGTGGACAACGGATGGCCAAACTGGTGGCCCAACCTGATGTTGTTGAATTTCTTGAATATATCATGTTGCAGACAAGTGATAGTGTTTCACTTGAAGAAATGGACTGTTATGATATTTCCGACAAATTTAACGGACGTTCCATTCGTGAACTGGATGTGAGAAACGAATCAGGAGCCAATATTATTGGATTAAAGAGAGAGGATAAGACTTTTCTGATTAATCCGCTTCCGGAGGTATTATTGACAAGACGTGACCGGCTCTTTGTGCTGGGGACCAAGAAACAAATTGCACGACTTAAAACAATTCTTACAGGAAAAGAACATAGTCATGTCTGATAAATCTTACAACTTATAAGTTTATAAAGGATTCCGGAGAATACTAAATCAGTTCAGGTGATCTGACTGACAATTATTTAATTTATGAATAAATTTATAATTGCTATTGATAAATGAAAAAAAAATCCTATTTTTGCAGGTCTTAAATGTAGAATTAAGTATAATTTATAATATTAAAAAGAAGCAATGTATTTAACCGCAGAAAGAAAAAAGGAAATATTCAGCACTCATGGTAAATCCGAAACCAATACCGGATCTACAGAAGCTCAGGTTGCACTGTTTACTGAAAGGATCAATCACCTTACAGGACATCTGAAAAGTAACAAGAAAGACTTCAGCACACAGCGTGCACTGTTGAAACTTGTTGGAAAGCGGAGAAGACTCCTTGATTATCTGAAAGATAAAGACATTGCAAAATACAGGGCGCTGATCAAAGCACTTAACATTCGTAAGTAAAAAATTAAAAAGGCAATTCCTTCAATTGCCTTTTTTCGTATAGACCGGTGAAACAAATTATTTTTGTTTCACTTTTTCCGTTTGATGAGCAATTAAAATCTTTTCTTTCCAGCTTTACTTTACCAAATTAATTTTTTTGCTGTATCTTCATAGATTTAAAGGCAGAGCTCATTAACCGGAAAAAATTTTAAAACTGGTTGAACGGATGTTATCAGTTACCCTGAACTGAAAACGGACAGGTTTATTATTAGATTACTTATCTGGCAACCAGATAAAAAGATGAAACAAAGAGGAAAATAAATTTATATTAGTGAATTGAGTAAAATGAAAGTAGTAGAGAAAACTATTGATTTGGGTGATGGCAGGACTATTACCATTGAAACAGGTAAACTGGCCAAACAGGCTGATGGTTCTGTAGTGGTAAAAATGGGTCGTACAATGTTACTGGCCACTGTTGTATCAGCCAAAGAGGCAAAAGAAGATGTTGACTTTATGCCTCTTTCTGTAGAATATAAAGAGAAATTTGCATCACTGGGACGATTCCCCGGCGGATTCATGAAAAGGGAAACCCGTCCTTCTGATTATGAAATACTTATTTCCCGGCTGGTTGACCGGGCACTGCGTCCGCTTTTTCCGGACGATTATCATGCTGAAACATTTGTAACCATTAATCTTATTTCAGCCGACAAGGATATAATGCCGGATGCATTGGCTGGTCTGGCTGCTTCTGCAGCAATGAGTGTGTCAGATATTCCATTTAATGGCCCTATCTCAGAGGTTCGTGTAGCCAGGGTGAACGGTGAATTGGTGATCAATCCGACCTTTACTCAGCTAAAGAGTGCTGATATTGACATTATGGTTGGTGCAACCATGGACAATATCCTTATGGTTGAAGGGGAAATGAGCGAAGTGTCTGAAGCTGATATGCTTGAAGCAATTAAATTTGCCCACGAAGCAATTCAAACTCAGTGCAAAGCGCAGATGGAGCTTTCTGAAGAACTGGGTACTACCCAGAAACGTGAATACAGCCATGAGGTAAATGATGAGGATATCCGGAAAGCAATACATGACTTTGCTTATGATAAAATTTATGAAGTAGCCAAATCCGGAACTTCGAAGCATGAACGCAGTGAGGCTTTTGATGCCATTAAGCAGGAGTTTTTGGAAACGCTCCCTGAAGAAGAGGAGATCAATGAGGTTATGATTGGCCGCTATTACCATGATGTGGAAAAAGAAGCTGTCAGGAATATGATCCTGAATGAAGGGATAAGGCTTGATGGCAGGAAAACCAATGAGATTCGTCCCATCTGGTGTGAGGTTGATTACCTTCCTGCTGCTCACGGATCTGCTATTTTTACCCGTGGTGAAACGCAGTCATTAACTACAGTTACCCTCGGTACCAAGCTCGATGAGAAGATAATTGATGAGGTATTGCTGAGAGGAACCGAAAAATTCGTGTTACATTATAATTTCCCTCCATTCTCAACTGGTGATGCTCGCCCTGCAAGAGGAATCAGCCGCCGTGAAATTGGTCATGGAAACCTGGCACACCGTGCTCTTAAAGCAATGATGCCCCCGGCTGAAGAAAACCCATATGCCGTAAGGGTAGTGAGCGATATCCTTGAATCTAATGGTTCTTCTTCAATGGCAACAGTTTGTGCAGGTACACTCGCACTTATGGACGCCGGAGTGAAGATTAACAAGCCGGTCTCTGGTATCGCCATGGGACTTATCACCGACGATAGTGGTAAATATGCTGTACTTTCTGATATTCTGGGTGATGAGGATCATCTCGGAGATATGGATTTTAAAGTTACCGGGACTAAAGATGGCATCACCGCCTGTCAGATGGATATCAAAGTAGAAGGACTTTCTTTTGAAATTATGTCCAAAGCACTTCAGCAGGCAAATGAAGGGCGTATGCATATTCTGGGTATCATGATAGAAACCATCAGTGAACCCCGTCCTGAGCTAAAACCACATGCCCCAAGAATTATACAGATGTCTGTACCCAAGGAAATGATAGGCGCTATTATTGGTCCGGGAGGAAAAATTATTCAGGAAATCCAGAGTGATACAGGTGCCACAATTACCATCGAAGAAGTAGATAGTAAAGGTATGATTGACGTATTTGCTGATAACCAGGAATCAATTGAGGCAGCTATCAACAGGATAAAAGCAATCGTTGCTGTTCCTGAAGTGGGAACTGTATATAAAGGTAAGGTTAAATCGATCCTGAACTTCGGAGCTTTTATTGAAATACTTCCCGGGAAAGACGGATTGTTACACATATCTGAAATTGACTGGCGCCGGGTTGAAAATGTCGAAGATGTTTTGAAGGAAGGTCAGGAAGTTGAAGTGAAACTGATAGATGTTGATAGAAAAACCGGTAAACTCAAACTTTCCAGAAAGGTGTTACTGCCTAAACCTGAAGGAATGGAAAAAGAGCAACAAGGTGGTAAAGGTCCACATCATTCAGGAAGAGGACATCATCACTCGAATGACCGAAGGAATTAATTGTCTTAACATTATAAATTATGTTGCAAAGAAGACCCGAAAGGGTCTTTTTTGGTTTCGTATAATACATATATCATATTTTTATTTAATATATCATTTGTGCTAAACAGGTTAAAGAACATAGTTTGAATAAGGGCCTTTGTTTTTTTCTATATTTGATAGGGTTTGCAGGTCTTTGTTTGAATAGTAATACAGCTGTTATTTCTGCCCAATCATGTAAGGAAGAAAGAGGTAAGGTTTGAAGCTTTACTGCCGGTTGTGTTTGATTGAAACAGCGATCATAAAATTTATTTGTTAAACTAAATCTTTAACCATGAAAAAAACACTTTGGCCAATTCTGTTTTTATTGCTTATGGCTTGTACTCAAAAAGACAAAATTCACTACCCGGAGACCCGCAAGGTGGATACGGTTGATAATTATTTCGGAACAAAAGTTCCTGACCCCTACCGGTGGCTGGAGGATGATAATTCACCAGAAACAAAGGCCTGGGTCAGGGCAGAGGATAGTGTAACCGAAAATTATCTTAGTAAAATTCCTTTCAGAAATAAAATTAAAGAACGGTTGACAAAAGTCTGGAACTACGAAAAAATGTCAACACCTTTTGAGCAGGGAGGTAAATATTTCTATAGAAAAAATAATGGATTACAGGACCAGGATGTATTCTACGTGCAGGACAACCTTCAAGGGAAATCCCGTGTATTAATTGATCCGAATAAGTTGTCAGAGGATGGAACGGTTGCTGTATCAGCCTTTAGTGTATCAAAAGACGGGAAATATCTTGCTTACGGACTTTCCACAGGAGGATCTGACTGGGTTGAGTTACATGTAAAAAATATCAATTCAGGAGAAGATCTGCCTGATCTTATCAAATGGGTCAAATTCAGTAATGTTTCCTGGTACAAGGATGGATTTTATTACAGCAGGTATGCAGCACCAAAAGAGGGCGCTGCATTGTCGGGAGTGAACGAGTATCAAATGGTATATTTTCATAAGCTCGGTACTCCGCAGGATGAAGACAAAATGATCTACCGGAATAATAATGATCCCAAAAAAATGTATGCTGCGGCAGTTACAGAAGATGAAAATTATATGTTGCTTATTGAAAGTGACTGGACCAGCAGGGGAAATGAATTATACGTCAGAGATTTGAATAAGGATCATGGTGAGCTGGTTAAACTTACTGAAAATCTTGATTATTCATATACTCCTGTAGCTGCAGTTGAGGGTGGTTTATTTGTGATCACCAATAACAGTGCTCCTAATAAGAAATTAATACGATACGATCTTAAAAATCCGGGAAAGGATAATTTTTCAGTAATTATACCTGAGAAAAAGGATGTACTGGATGATTGTTCAATAGCAGATAAGAAGCTGGTGGTCAATTATATGAAAGATGTGCATTCAGTTGTCGAAATATACAA
>Ga0102962_1000429_pt1 | contig 20281 bp, 20 predicted proteins | sample SalPonF2_C_D2_MG_FD_84519 | JGI IMG/M metagenome (GOLD analysis project Ga0102962, IMG submission 84519) | Salt pond soil microbial communities from South San Francisco under conditions of wetland restoration - Salt Pond MetaG SF2_C_D2_MG ...
GCATTAAACATGATTCCGATACCGAACTCACGTTGATTATACGGTTTTTCAGAATAAATAATGTTTAATTACTATCAGAGCATTTCTCTGTCGTCTGTGGTCGGTTGTCTTTGGTCATAGAATAATCTAATTTAACAGCTACTTTTATTAAGTTGATAGATTATAAACTTAAACGAACCTCACGTAATATTAATATTCATTTAATGCAGTTTATAGATTTATGATGAAATCTTTATCGTACATATCAAGTGCCTTTTTCTTTGTATTGGCTGTTTATTTCATCGTGGTAGGAAATTTGAACATTTATTGGACGATATTTTTTTTGATCGCCCTAACGGTTATTTTATTTGAAAAACGGTATTTCAACAAAAAGAATGAGGTTACGAGATCGTAATTATTTTATCATCAGGAGAAGCTTATCATAATTAGATTTGGGTTAGGAATCGTTTTACCATGCACATCTTCATATTGATAAAAAGATTATAATCTTATTAAGTAGCTATAATACCTACATTTATAGTAGAAGAACGGTTTTGCATAGCCTTATAGAAGCTATAGTGTATAATTTAGATGAAAATCCAATAAGTATCAGTGTAATAGATTTCTAAAAAAAATCTTTTTCTTCGATTAAATTTTGAAGATGAAAAAAAAGTCCATATCCAAAACATTTTCCCCTTTTCAGGAATTCGTTAGAACGGAATCATTTTCAGGTGTTTTGCTAATCATAGCTACGCTTTTAGCATTACTTATTGCCAATACATCGCTAAACCAATATTACCGTCAGCTGCTTACTACTTCTTTCTCCATCGGATTTTCCGGTGTTATATTGGACAAGCCGCTCATTTTATGGGTTAATGATGGTTTAATGGCTCTTTTCTTTTTACTTGTTGCGCTGGAAATTAAAAGAGAACTTTTTTTTGGACAATTAGCGGGTTTTCAAAAAGCCATACTTCCGGTATTATCAGCAGTGGGAGGAGCATTTTTCCCGGCCATAATTTTTTTAGTTCTGAATTACGGAACTAAATACAGTCAGGGTTGGGCCATACCGATGGCTACAGATATCGCTTTTGCAATAGGAATTTTGAGTCTGTTAGGAAGATATATTCCAATATGGGCTAAAGTCTTTATAACAGCTCTTGCTGTAGCAGATGATCTGTTTGCCATTTTGATCATCGCAATATTTTATACCGATAAGCTCTATGCTGTACCATTAATTGCAGGTTTAATAATGGTTTTGATTTTAGGGATATTCAATCTTTTTAAAATCAAAAAGCTACGGTATTACATTCTTGTTGGGATTATTTTATGGGTAGCTATTCTGAAATCAGGAATACATGCGACAATAGCGGGAGTACTGTTGGGTTTCATGATTCCGCTATCTCAACATGTTCCCATAAAAGACATCTATAAGGATATCCTCTCCTCGTTGAACAAATATGTTCCCGATCATAAACACGATCAATCGTTGAAAATTGATCCTGAGCACCGGGAGACCATGTTAAATTCCGTTCATGATATCGTAAAGCATTCGGAGTCTCCTTTACATCGATTGGAGCACGCAATGAATCCTTTTGTCGGCTATGTAGTGATGCCTGTCTTTGCATTTTTTAATGCGGGAATTACACTAAATGGGTCGATTTTGACAGATGCATTTCAATCAACACTCGTCTGGGGTATTATTTTAGGACTCTTTTTTGGGAATCAGATAGGCATATTTGGGGTCAGCTGGACCCTTACCAAATTTGGCCAAACTGATCTTCCTGTTAATAACCAAACGCGCTCCGTTCTATACGGACTTTCCTGTCTGGGGGGGATCGGTTTTACGATGTCGCTATTTATCAGCAATTTGGCCTTTACAGATCCACATACACTCGAATTATCAAAGATTGGAATACTCACTGCGTCTATTTTGAGCGCCTTTGTTGGTCTTCTAATCTTGCGATGGTCCTATAAAAAATAACGGTTCTCATTATTTCAAATGCTGAGAGAACCAATTCCCCGCCAAATGTGCAACCTCCTCCAATTTTCCAGGTTCCTCAAATAAATGCGTAGCCCCGGCAACAATCGCAATATTTTTCTCAGACTTAAGACGATTGAACGCCTGTTGATTCAATTCCAATACCCCGTAATCTTCGCCACCAACTATAAGCAGAGTCGGAGATTTTATCTGATCAAGTATATCCATTGCAAGATCGGGCCGGCCACCTCTGGAAACAATGGCTTTTATTTTAATACCCATTTTGGCTGCCGCTTTAAGCGCGGATGCCGCTCCGGTACTTGCTCCAAAATATCCAATAGGCAATTTCTTGAGTTCAGGTTGATCCAGTACCCACTCGGTTACACGTAATAACCGTTCCGTTAATAACGCGATATCGAAACGGTTTTCATATTTACGATCCTCTTTCTCCGTTAGCAGATCAAATAACAAGGTACCGAATTTTTGTTGATGTAGTTCCTCGGCAACAAAATTATTACGCGGACTAAGCCGGCTGCTGCCACTTCCATGCGAAAAAAGCACTAATCCCTTCGCGTTTTCAGGAACGATTAGTTTTCCTTCCAAAGAAACTTTTCCAGCTGGTATTTGTATGAGATTATCAATTGTCAGTTTAGGTAATATCTTCATGATCTTAATAGTTTGGTCTCCTGATAAATGCATGGATCTTATCACATGATAATATTTAGAGCGGAATATCGATGAATTATTACAATAATCCCATCTTTCTGTTGGGATGGGATTATTGTTCTCATGAATTAAATCAGATTATACAGATGAAAGTTATTTAACCAATGTTCACGCGATGATCGGGCTCTTAGCTTTGATATTGATCTTTTTCTCAGCCAATCTGGAAAGTTCGTGGTCGTACTTTTTCTCTTCTTCCAGATTTTGGTGCATAAGTTCAGCGACTTTCATCAATCCGATGGTATCTGCGTATGCGGCGGCAGTACCATAACCGGCAATTTCGCAATGTTCGATATGTTGAATGGAATTGATAATGCCGGCATCAAGAACTTCAGGATCCGAGCATTTTTTGGCGAGTTCCATGCTTTCATTGATTAATCCGCGCATCGAATCACATGTCTCTTCCTTGGATTTTTCATTCATTTCCCGGAAGGTACTTTCGAGACGTTCCACTTGTTTTTTAGTGGTCTCGGTATGTTTGGTTATGATTTGCTTTAAATCGGTAGAATTCACCTTGGATTTTAATTTTGGGAGAGCTTCTAATTGTTGTCTCTCACTATCATAAAGGTGTTGTATTTGTTGAATCAGCAAATCACGTAAAGTGGTGATCTCTTTCATAAAATGACCTCAATAAATTAATGGTAATTGCTCTTTGTATGATCGTGTATTATTAATTTACAGGTCGATATTTATTTCATTATACAGATAGCCATATATTCAAAGTGATAAAAAACAGTATTTTGTGGTGGGGTAAAATCCTACGTTTTTATCAAAATTGGAAGAGTGGTAAACGAGGGGGCTGACGCAGCGTTCATCACCCCCCAAATAATACTTTAATCGATATTTCCGTGATGTTCCATATTCCAACGTTCCCAAAAATGTTTCAGATCCTGTTCGGAGAGTTCGGAATATTCCTGATAGCCCGCGGGAATAGATTTGCAATTACGATATGACTCTAAAACAATAACATCGTTGACAAGGGATTCTATGAGAGTGACAATATTTTTGTCCGCTACAGGTGCAGCGACAACAATTTCTTCAGCTTCTTGATTTTGGCATAATTTGATGGCTGCTTGTAAACTTGCTGCCGTTACAATACCATCATTAATTAAAATTACCTTTTTCCCTTTTAGATCCGGCAAAGGTTTTCCATTTCGCAACTCATCCTTTAGACGGATTATTTCTTTCATTTGATCGTTAACGATGTCTTCAATCGTTTCATCAACCATATCTTTCTGAGCAATATCAGCAATGTATCGACTTCCATCCTCAGCAAGAGCACCGAATGCGGCTTCCGGATTATGTGGATAATTAAGTCGTGCAGTTAGCAAAATAGAATAATTTACGTCCAGCTTTTTTGCTGCATGATACCCAACTTCAACACCACCTGGAATCAAGCCGAGTATAATGGAATTCGCTTGTTGATATTTGGTTAATAATTTCGCGAGTCGCTCACCCGCTTCTGCTCTGTTTCGTAACATATCGTATCTCTTAGTTAAATAGTGATTAAATGAATATTTCGGCTTGTCGCCCCTCCCTCATAAAAATAAAATAGTCTGAATTCGAGATAAGATGATCAATCACTATTTTGGACTTTAGACAGGAAAGGATAATGTTAACCCGGATTATTCACCAAGAAATTTTGTCGTGATCAAGCATTTTAAAATTCAACGCAGAGCACGGCCAAATTTCGCAGCTTTTTTTAGCGTCCTCAAAATCGAGGACCAATTTATTTTTTATAAGTTACCTTTTTACAATATGATATGTATTAATTTATATTGGTTACGTGAATAATTCGGGTTAACTGTTCACTGAAATTATATCGTCCATTGGCATAAAGTTTATTTGATACTGCGTTTCCATAATTTCCCTATGTCGAATTCACGTTAAAATGTTTTTTTTGGTCTTTATGATAAAAATCAAAAAATAGTGATGAAGTCCGGTATTCAATCTGTACATCTGTTAAATGGAAATATCCGCTTTATTTAAAGTAATCAATGAAATGAGAAGGAAACCATTTAAAAATTTATAATGTGTCTCGATATTTAATCTTTTGGAATTTGGTCCATATCTATGAGAGTTAAAGCATTTTTGGGAGCAAAACCCTGCGCATCGTTATTGAAATAACAAAAGACATTTCGTTTCTTATGATGTTGTTCGCCTATAAAACCACGCCAAGGCATTAATAATTTTTTCGTGTATGAACCTTCATAGGCACTACCCGTTCCGTGTAAACGAATATAGACAGTGTCGGAAGTGAGCTCTTTTGGGGTGATAAAACCATTTAATTCATAGATGCAGAATGTAATATTATGATCTTTCAAAAGCTGCAGACTATCCTGATTTATCCAGCTATGATTCCTAAATTCAAAGATGTATGTGTGTTCTGGTGATAAAGAATTTATAAATGATTGCAGCCGATCAAAATTAAATTTCCAATTTGGTGGCAGTTGAAAAAGGATAGGTCCGAGTTTCTGATCAAGCAGAACGATACGGGTCATGAATTTTCTTAAACTGCTTTTTGGATCTTTGAGTTTTTTCATATGCGTGATATATCGGCTGGCTTTCACGCTAAAAATAAAATCATCAGGAACTGAATTTTTCCATTGAACAACCGTCTCCTCACTGGGTAGATTATAGAAGGTGCTGTTTATTTCAACAGTCTTAAATTTTTGGGAATAGTAGGATAACAGATCACTCTGACTGATATCTTCCGGATAGAAATTGCCAATCCAGTGTTTATAATTCCATCCGGAAGTTCCAATGAGGATCTGTGATTTATTGCCGGGCATAACGCCCCATCAATTGACCTTCCGCCAGGATATGGCCTTTCATGGCATCAATTAATTGTGGCTTCGTAGCTCCAGGTTTTAGATTCAAAACGGTATCCAAAGCATATATTTTGAAAAAATATCGGTGGGTGCCTGAAGGGGGACATGGTCCGCCATATCCCAGTTTTTTGAAACTGCTTGTACCATTAACCGCGCCGTTCTTCAGTTGTTCACCACTGGAGGTATGTTCGGATAATTGTGTTACATTCGGTGGAATATTATAAAGCACCCAGTGGATCCATGTTTGACCAGGAGCATCCGGATCTTCAACTAAAAGAGCTAAGCTTTTAGCTTTGTCGGGCACATCCGACCATTGTAAGGGTGGTGATATATTCTTTCCGTCGCAAGTATACTGGACCGGAATTTTTTCCCCTTCTTTGAAAGCGGAACTTGTTAATTTTATGCTCATTTTTGCATCCTTTTTATCTTGTGAACAGGCATTGGTAATTGTCAGAAAACAAACCAGAACTGATAATAGCACAGACAGTTTTAGAGCAGTATTTTTCATATAGCGCTTCAGAATTAATCTTTGTTTCATAACAAAAGTATAGTCTCACATTATGCTCAGTAACCTTTGATTGATCGAAAATTATATTCAAGAATTATCAAAAAAAGTATTCATTCTTAACATTTGTAATTATTAATTGGTTTTCAAGTAATTGTAGTTAAAATATTCTACAGTAAATTTTCAAAAGTAATTATAGAAGGCTTTGGAAAACCGTTCTTTTACCCAATATCTGCATTTTCACGACTTCAAAATCCTCGAATATAATCAATAGGCTCTGGTTATGAAGTCGCTCAGGCTTTGATATTGAACAAAAGTCCTGGATTTGCAAAGCCTTCTATAACGTTGTTTCAAATATCATTTTTTCTTCGGATAGACTCGCACATAATCATTAAAGCTATCAAAGAGTTATCAGAGTTGATATTAAAATATAATTAATGGTATAAACATATATGTATATTTATCAAAAAATTAAAAGTTATTAACGTTTATATAATAAGTTGAGACCGCTTCTAAAAATGTCGAAATTGAACAATATCAAAAATATTTATAGCATATAAGTTGGCAAGGAGTGATTATGTGTTCATAAACCGTCTTACCAGAAGACTATGTAAAACCGTTCTTTTGCTCAATATCTGCATTTCCGCGACTTCGAAATCCTCACATATGGCTAATATGCTACGGTTCCGAAGTCGCTCAACCTTTGATCTTGAACAAAAGCCCTTGGTTTTGCAAAACTTTATTACCACAAATCTTCATACGGTTTATAACACCACATAAGGAAATAGTAAGAAGCCGATTAATTATCGTAGACATTCCCTAAATGTTATAGATATGAATGACTTCAGTTTTTGTTCAATCATTTATTAATTAATGAAGACGGTAATGTGAGATTTATGACAACGTACCATGGCGATTTTCATTATAATCCTCATTTGGACGCATTCTTTAAAGAAAAAAATCTTAATGTGGATAAACACAATCCAATTAAAACGATTTATTACAGGCCCCGGGGGAAGTATGAATTTCTCACGAATATCCTTAAAAACAAACCGTTAGACTTGCGAGTCATTAGGAATGAGGATGAACTGTGGTCCGAATTAGAAACAGGGAAGTATGATCTATTATTAATAAGTGCAGAGGATGTACAAATATTGAATGCTAAAAATGATGAAAATTATAATAAAAATTTCAAACCATATTGTGTATTACTGACAGATCAAGATAATCAGAAATTGACAAATGATAATATTAATAATGTGCTAAATATAAGTGATGAGAAAATATCTTTATCTCGAAAAGTAGATATGATCAAAAAGGAGATCATTGAATGGAGAATTAGCAGGAATCAATTGTCTGAATTGCGTTATAAAACACAACAGGTAACCGTAATAGACGAAATAATCAAACGATCTTTAGGGAATTATGATATAGAGAAGCTTTTAGATTATGTTACACAGGTTATCACCGAGGTCTTATTTGTAGATTATTGTGAAATACTGGAATTTAATTCCAAAGAAAATCGATTGGCAATAAAATCTGCTTTTGGACAAAAAGTGTTTGATGCCAATAAATCAAAATTCAAGTTATCGGATGATTCTCTTGCGGCTGAGACTCTTTCAACATTAGATATTATTTTAATAGATGATTTTAATGAAGATAGAACTAACAAAATACCGCTATATCTAAAAAAATATGATATTTTAAGTGGTATAAGTATAACAATTCCTGGTGATAACGAACCATTCGGAATGATGAGAGTATTTGCAAACAAGAAACAATTCTTTACAAGAGAAGATGCCGGTTTTCTACAGTCGGTAGTTAATCTGATTGCGGTTTTGATTGATCGGAAGCAGAATGAATACAACTTGAAAAGAAGCGAAGAGATGGTTCGTTCGATATTGGAAACTTCTCTGGAAGGTATTATTGCGATTAACGAAGAAGGACGGATTCTCTCATTCAATGATGCAGCCGAATCCATATTTGGTTACGATTCGGAAAAAATCATTGGTAAAAATGTTAAGCAATTGTTTCCATCGGCCCATCAGAAAATCATTGATCGTGTTTTCGAAAATAGAGATGAAGCTTCATCGGATCAGCCAGATAAAAAAGAAGTAATCGGGATTCGAAGTAATGGTGTAAGTTTTCCGATAGAACTGGATATCACCAAAGTTGTATCCGAAAATATGTCATTCTATACTTTTTTTATCCGTGATATATCTGAACGCAGAGAACTGGAGCAAAAGATTCTGCAAATCAGCGAACAGGAACGTTTGCGAATCGGACAGGATCTGCATGATGGTTTGGGACAAATGCTCACTGCTATGGGGTTAATCAGTGAAAATCTGAGCCAGAAATTGCGAAGTAAAAATATTGCCGAATCAGGAATTGTTGAAGAACTAACAGGGCTTATCAAAGAGGCCGACCAATATGCACGCGATTTATCAAGAGGGTTATTACCACTTCATCTGGAATCGAACGGTTTGGTTTCATCATTGCGATCACTTGTGGAGAAAACTCATAAACATAGTGAAGTTAATTGTATATTCGAAGAAAAAAATAGTCCCACGGTAGATAATAAAAATAGAGCGCTGCATCTCTACCGGATTGCACAAGAAGCGATTAACAATGCTGTCAAACATGGAAATGCATCCGAAATTAAAGTTACGTTGCAAAATACCGATGATAACCTTTTGCTGTCTGTTATCGACAATGGGAAAGGATTCACGAATAATCCAAACGATAATACCGGTCTTGGCGTAAGTATTATGCATTACCGGGCACGGATGATTGGAGGATTGCTCAGGATAGAGCGAAATCAGGGATTAACCTGTGTCATATGCACAATCCCAAATGCTGGTTAAAAAGTTTAGAAATCATAACTATTTATCAAGGAGTCAGTAGTGAAGAAGAAAATTATAATTATTGACGATCATCCATTAATGAGAAAAGGTCTGTCACTGATTTTAGAATCAGAACCAGATTTAATAATAGCCGGACAAGCAGCAAAAGCAGAAGAAGCGTTGCATCTTCTCGATGAAGTGAAACCGGATATGGCCATTGTTGATGTGTCATTACCGGGAATGAGTGGCCTGGAATTGACAAAACATATGCTGGCGCTTCATCCCGATTTAATTGTTCTGATCATATCACGACATGACGAGGTACTTTATGCCGAACGTGCTATACGTGCTGGGGCACGTGGTTATGTCATGAAGCGGGTAGCCAGTGATGTGATTTTACGAGCTGTTCGACGTGTTCTCGGAGGCGGAATTTATGTCAGTGATGAGATCAATGAGCGCCTTTTACTTGGCATGGCATCCGGACACAAAAGACTCACGCAGTCACCCTTGGAGATTTTAAGTGATCGTGAATTGGAAGTCTTTGAATTGACCGGACGCGGGTTAGGCACGCGAGAGATTGCTGAAAAACTATATTTATCAGTCAAAACGGTGGAATCATATCGTGCCAGGATTAAGAGCAAACTCAACCTAAGTAATGCAAATGAGTTGGTATTGCATGCTGTACAATGGGTTGAGGGAGAAGGAAATGTATAATATAAAATCGAAAATTGAAAATTTATTGGTCATGTAGTGAGATACCCGATAACGTTCAGAAGCTTTCAACTACACCTATCGGCAGGATAAGCTGTCAAAGTGTTAAAAGGCGTATTCGGTAATTAATAATGATGCTTCATCTAACCAGAGATTTTAATTAAATGTAAGTTTACTAAGAAACTATACTTAAGGAGGATTGAATATGAGTGATGTAACCCGTAATCCTGCAATGTCCCCAATTAGAAATTTAAGGCGGGAAATGGACAGGCTGTTTGACGATCTCGTTCCATTCCGCTTATTTGATGAAGAACGTGAAACAATGACCGGGGTTTGGAATCCGCGTTGTGATATTTGGGAAACCGATAATGAGTTTATTGTCAATATTGATCTGCCAGGTGTTAAAAAAGAAGATGTAACGGTTAATTATCAGGATAATCAGTTATCGGTTTCCGGCGAGAGGAAACTGATAGAAGGGAGAGAAAAGAAAGATTATCTTCGCAAAGAACGTGTTTATGGTAATTTCCATAGAGTTTTTACCCTTCATCAAGGTGTTGATGCAAGCAAAATAACAGCCAATTTTAAAGATGGTATTTTAACCATAAACGTCCCGAAATCTGAAGAGAGTAAACCAAAACAAGTTAAAATCCAATAAGATAACAGGCCCGTTTTCAGCCGGCCATTCATTTTGGTGTGGAATGATATAGACAGTGAATGGATACAGATAAAACAAATTCAGGAGGGGGAAATCACATCAGACGAAATCATGTAAGAAATTTATGTTAGTTACTTTATTAAAAAAAATTAATGATGTGCTTTTTTCTGTTAGCATACCGTAACGTTAACCCGAATTATTAACGTAACCAACAAGAAAGGATACATATCATATTGTAAATTATTGTACTTATAAAAATAAACTGTTCCTCGATTTTGAGGATACTAAAAAGCGTTGCGAAATTTTGCCGTGCTCCGCGTTGCTCCGAAAGATTTCGGAGCGCCGTGATCACGGCTCAATTTCTTGGTGAATAATCCAGGTTAAGATGATGGATGCGGGAATCTGTATTGGAGCAAAAGTTAAATCGTACATTTAAAACTGATGTGTAAATCGAATAACGGCTATCGTTCAAGGGGGTAATGCTTAGTATGAAGGAAGAATTACAAGTAGCTAAATTGTTTGAGTTCCTTATGTATGATGCGGTATCATCATTATATGAGGATTTTAAGCTAATTAAAGAAGTTTATTGGAATCAACAAATCAAATTTGTGTATTATGGAAACTACGTTTTTGATTGTTGATGATCATCCGCTGATTAGAAGGGGCCTAAAACTGTTAGTTGAATCTGAGCCCGATTATTCCGTGATTGGCCAGGCTCAAAATGCGGACGAAGCACAAGATCTGTTAACAGCTGTACAACCGGATATCACTCTATTAGATATTTCCTTGCCGGGAGTAAGCGGACTTGAGCTAATTAAAGCTTTGTTATTGAAATATCCAGATTTGAAAATAATGGTTGTTTCCCGACATGAAGAAACCATTTTTGCAGAGCGTGCCATCAGAGCTGGGGCCAGGGCTTATGTGATGAAACAAAATGCGGGTGAGGTCATCCACGAGGCCATTAAACGCGTTTTGCAAGGTGGAATTTACCTGAGTGAGACACTAAACAGGAATATGTTACTCAGAATGTCAGGACATATTAAATCGGAAATTGAATCAGTGGATCTATTAAGTGATCGTGAACTTGAAGTATTCGACCTCACCGGACGGGGATATAGTAATAAAGATATCGCGAAACAGCTTTTGATATCTATAAAAACGGTAGAATCGTATCGGGTTAAAATTCGTAATAAATTGAGATTAAAAAAGATAAAAGATCTGAATACGTTAGCGGCGGAGTGGGTTGACAGAGAAACGGTTGGATAAGTATCCGTCGAGTTAATGATGCTGTTTTCTTAAATTTCTTTATCATTATGTGAGAGAATCAACTACAACATTCTAAAAGCATATATTACATGGGGGAGAGTGTTACGCTTGCAGTTATAGTAGCTTCAAAATTCGAAATTTATTCTATAGATACGTGTATTCAATAATTCACAAATTAAAGGTAAATCAGAGGAAGTAATATGAATGAATTAACGCGTTTTTCGAGCAAATCTCCTGTGCGTAGTTTGAGAAGAGAGTTAGATCGATTCTTTGAAGATGTCATTCCTCTTCGTTGGTTTGAAGAAGCTGAAGATGTGGGCGAACAGTTATGGGCTCCTCGTGCCGATATGTCTGAAACAGAGGATAAATATGTTATTCATATGGACTTGCCCGGTGTCTCTAAAAAAGATCTGAAAGTAAATATGGAAGATAATATGCTGACCATAAATGGTGATCGAAAAGTAGATGAGACGCATAAAGGTGAGGGATACTATCGTCGCGAGCGTGCTTTCGGTAATTTTTATCGTGCGTTCACGATACCCAAAGCTGTCAATGAGAGCAAAATTGAAGCCACTTTTAAAGATGGTGTTTTAACGGTTAATATTCCGAAGGTTGAAAAGAGTAAACCTCATCAAATAGAAATTAAGTAATGCAGAGTATTTCCTTAACCTGGATTATACACCAAGAAAATTCGTTTTAAAAGCGAATAACACGGGTTAGGCTTGTTTATTTGATAACAAACAATTGTGCGTTCAAATGATCCGACAGTAAAAAAATCCGGTTGTCAGAAATTAAACTTATATGGGATGAAAGATGACGGTATCCAACATTACTTGACTACTGGTGTCATTAAGTAATTCAGATATAGGACTGATAACCGGATTATATTTGGGGGGGGAAATTCAAGTAAATAAAAAGGGTAAGTGCAGCAAGAAGATATCAAATAAAATATTGACGGTGAATCCTTGAGGAAATGGGATTACAAGATGAATAGAGATAATACGTACATTCGATGGTTTGATAGTCTATCATTAAAAGATAGTTCTATAGTCGGTGGTAAAAATTCATCTCTTGGTGAATTAAGAAATTTGATGTCGAAAACGGGAATTCAAGTACCGGATGGATTTGCAACAACTATAGAAGCTTATCATAATTTTATTAAATCGAATGAATTAGGGAAACCCATTCAAAAACTACTGGAAGCATATAAACAAGGGGAGCTATCTCTTGCGGAAACCGGCCGTTCCATTCGGCGGCTATTTAATGGAACGACTTTCCCAGCCTATCTCGCTGAAGAAATCCGGGCAGTATATAAAGAGCTATCTCATCAATATGACGCCGAGGAAGTGGATGTTGCCGTTCGCAGTAGTGCCACAGTTGAGGGATCGAAAAAAGCCAGTTTTGCAGGACAATTGGAAAGCTTTTTAAATATTTTAGGTGAGGAAGATTTATTGGAATCCTGTCGGAAATGTTATGCCTCATTGTTTACTGACCGGGCCATAGCTTATCGTGAGAAACATGGTTTCGCTCACGATAAGGTCGCCATTTCTATTGGAATTCAAAAAATGGTTCGATCTGATAAAGCAGGGGCCGGTGTGATGTTTACGGTCGATACGGAAAGTGGATTCCCTGAAATGATCCTGATTAACGCATCCTGGGGTTTGGGAATTAATGTGGTACAGGGAAAAGTAAATCCCGATCAATATGCTGTTTTTAAACCTATGATGGATAAAAATAACTATGTTCCCATTATTGAAGAGAAAATGGGTTCGAAGGATAAGAAAACCATTTATTCAACAGGTGACAGCCGGCGTATAGAAAGCGTTCATACCCCAATCATTGAACAGCATCATAACGTTTTAAATCATGATGAGATCCTGACTCTTGCCCGTTGGGGAATAGCTATAGAAAAGCATTACAAACAACCGATGAATATTGAATGGGCTAAAGATGGAATTTCTAATGAAGTATTTATTGTTCAGGCTCGTCCCGAAACCGTCCAATCCCGATATGACAGTAAGATTTTTACTTCCTATAAGCTTAACGAAGAAGGAAAAACAATCTTAAAAGGACTCAGTATCGGTAACGCTATTGCCAGTGGACGTGTCTATAAAATTGATAAGGTTGATGATCTCAATTATCTGACTCCCGGTTGTATCATTGTTGCCGAAATGACAGAGCCAGACTGGGTTCCATCCCTACATAAAATATCAGGTATTATTACCGATTATGGTGGCAGGACCTGTCATGCCGCAATTGTTAGCAGAGAACTGGGTATTCCGGCAATTGTAGGAACCGGTGATGCCACTCAAATTTTGAATAACAATCAATATGTAACCATTTCGTGTGCCGGGGGTGAACAAGGTCTGGTTTTCGAAGGCAATCTGGATTATACGGAAAATGTAATAGAATTAGATAAAGTACCCAGTACCAAAACGGAAATTATGCTAAATATGGCCGATCCTGACGGAGCTATGAAATGGTGGCGTCTGCCGGTTGATGGTATTGGATTAGCACGAATGGAACATATTATTGAGCGCCAGATAAAAATCCATCCGTTGGCTCTGGCTCAAATCGATAAGATCAAAGATCATCGAACACACCATGAAGTGCTGGAATTAAGTAAAGGTTATACTGATAAAAAGGAATATTTTATTGATAATCTGGCCAGAGGAATAGCAAAAATAGCCGCTTCTCAATATCCTCGTCCGGTCTTAATACGTATGAGCGATTTCTTATCCGATGAATATGCCAGGCTCATTGGTGGACAAGAATTTGAGCCGATCGAAAAAAATCCATTATTGGGATGGCGGGGAGCTTCCCGTTATTATAGCAAGAATTACCGTGAGGGATTTGGTATGGAATGCCGGGCAGTCAAAAAAGCTCGCGAAGAGCTGGGGTTTGATAATATTATCATTCTGATCCCTTATTGCCGCACACCTGAAGAAGCCGTTAACGTGTTGCAAACCATGAATCAATTTGGCCTGAAACGCAATGAGAATGGATTACAGGTTTATATGATGTGTGAATTGCCCTCGAATGTAATACTGGCCGAAGAATTCACCCGCCATTTTGATGGTTTTATGATTAATACCGACAGTCTCTCACAAATGATTTTAGGAATCGATACCGATGCACGTGAACTTTCTTTCCGATACCGGGAACAGGACAAAGCGGTGAAATATATGATCAATGATTTCATTTTGAGAGTACACAAGGCGAAATGCAAAGTTGGGATCGGGGGAAAAGTGATTAACGAAGATCCGGATTATATCACATTCCTTATAGATTCTGGGATCGATTTCCTTTCATTAAATCCGGACAGCATATTTGAAGTCATACAGAGAGTTTCGGAAGCGGAGAAACAGAACAGGATAGTCAGTAATGTATGAGACATCAGATGGATATAGTTATGGAAACCAAAAAAGTGAGATTACCAATGAGGTGCTGACCTCCAATTTTGGGCGGGTTATTTCAATCAGGGGAAGCGTGGTGGATGCCAAATTCCCACATGCCTTACCCGAAGTTTATAATTTATTGATCACAGAAGGAGATCCTCAAATTAAAATAGAAGTCGTCATACATCTCGATGCTGAAACGGTTCGGGGAGTGGCAATTACTTCCACACAAGGCTTAGCGAGGGGAACAAAAATTTTAGACACGGGAAATCCCATTCGTGTTCCAGTCGGTGACCGGCTTCGGGGACGCGTATTTAACCTGTTTGGAGAACCTATTGATGGTAAAGCACCTTTAGAAGGCGGTATCTGGCGATCCATCCACCAAGCGAGGGTCCCGTTATCTCAACAATCCACAAGTCAGGAAATCTTAACAACCGGGATTAAAGCGATAGATTTGTTATCCCCTTTGGAAAGAGGAGGCAAGGCCGGTATGTTTGGCGGTGCCGGTGTGGGAAAAACCGTATTGATCATGGAGCTTATTCATAATATGGTGAAAAAACATGAAGGGATCAGCTTGTTTTGTGGAATTGGGGAGCGCTGCAGGGAAGCCGAAGAGCTTTACCGGGATGTCAAAGAAGCCAATGTGTTAGAAAACAGTGTGCTTTTATATGGTCAGATGAACGAACCCCCGGGCGCTCGTTTTAGAGTAGGACAATCGGCACTGACCATGGCAGAATATTTCCGTGACGATGCTCGTCAGGATGTGTTATTGCTTATAGATAATATCTTCCGTTTTGTACAGGCCGGGTCGGAAGTATCAGCACTGATGGGGCGTATTTCCTCCCGCTTAGGGTATCAACCAACGTTAGGTAGTGAATTAGCGGAATTGGAAGAGCGTATTTGTAATACGCATAAGGGTGCGATTACATCGGTTCAGGCTGTATACGTCCCGGCGGATGATTTTACAGATCCAGCCGTGACCCACACCTTTTCACATTTATCCGCATTCATTGTTTTATCACGTGACCGGGCGAGTCAGGGATTCTACCCGGCGATCGATCCGCTGCAATCCGATTCCAAAATGCTGACTCCAATTAATGTCGGTAGACGGCATTACCGGGTAGCCAGGGAAGTAAGAGAGACACTCGCCGCTTATGAGGAATTAAAGGATATTATTGCCATGCTGGGAATGGAAGAGTTATCACAGGAAGATCAAATGATTGTAAATCGTGCACGGCGTCTGGAACGATTCCTGACCCAGCCTTTCTTCGTAACCGAACAATTCACGGGTTTTTCAGGAAAGTTAGTCGACCTCGAGGATGTATTAACCGGTTGCGAAGCCATTTTAAATGATCAATATGCCGAATACCCGGAACAGTCGTTGTATATGATTGGAAAAATAGAAGAGGCTCGACAAAATGGAACAGAATAATATGACCATAAAAGTAATGGTGCCGGAACGCGTAGTGGTAAAAACGGATGCGTCAAAAATTATAGCCGAAGCTGTAAATGGTTCATTTTGTTTGTTTCCACGACATATTGATCTTGTCAGTGTATTAGTCCCGGGTATCTTGATATATGAATCGGAGGGAGAAGAACATTATCTGGCCGTCGATGAAGGAATCTTGTTAAAATGTGGATTTGAGGTAATGGTATCTGTGATTAATGCCGTGGAGAGTGAAGATCTCGGAGCTTTGGAAGATACCGTTAGAAAACAATTCAAACGGTTGGATGAAGACGAACGATTAAGCCGATCCGCACTGGAAAAACTGGAAGCCGATTTTGTCCGTCGTTTTATTGAATTGCAAGAAGAGAGACGCTAAACAATTGGTAATTAGTAATTATAAATGAATTATGGGTGAAAATGAATTCTGATGATGAAAAGCGAAAAAAGTTTATTGATAACGGTTAACTAATCATTGTTTTTATGGTTGACGATCAAACTGACAAGCGAGAAGGTTTTGCCGAACGTATCGGTGAAAAAGAAGAACGGAAGCTTAAAGCCCGTCGTCAAAGAAATCGCGGACTTTGGTATGGACTGGGTATGTTTGGCCTGGTTGGCTGGTCTGTTTCTATCCCTGCTTTATTATTTCTCGCATTAGGGATCTGGATTGATGCCCATTATCCGGGTAAATATTCCTGGACATTGATGCTGCTGGTTTTTGGCATTGGCGTTGGTTGTGTAAATGCCTGGTATTGGGTGAGCAAAGAAAGCGGGAGGTCGTAAATGGAGTGGTTTATTCCCATGATCATTCTGCTCGTAGGCAGTATCTTAGTTCTTGCCATTTTTATTAAAGCCAGTTTTAAAGCACTCGGAATTCCCGCTTTAGTCGGTTATATCCTGATCGGTTTTTTGCTGCGGCTCATTGATGTAGAATGGGGAATTTTGAAAAACGGCGGAAATCAAATATTCGATTTCCTGGCCAATCTGGGAATTATCGCTCTGCTTTTTCGCGTCGGACTCGAAAATAAACTGGGAAGGTTGATTAAATGGCTTCCTAAAGCAGTTTACATCTGGATCGGGGATATTACGATCAGCGGTCTGTTGGGTTTCATAGTAGCACATCAGCTTCTGAAATGGTCTTTGATCCATAGTTTATTCATCGCGGTAGCTTTTACTGCAACAAGTATAGGTATTTCAATTTATATCTGGCAGGAAGCTAAAGTAGTAAATACACCTTTAGGTGAAATATTATTGGATGTGGCCGAACTGGATGATATTTCCGGTATCATTCTGATGGCATTATTGTTTGCCGTGGCTCCGGTGATTTACAATGGTGGATTGAATGTATGGCCCGTTGTTGCTCATACCTTAATTTTATTTTTGTTAAAACTTATTCTGTTCACCGGTATTTGCATTGTTATAGCACAATATCTGGAACGCCATATTTCCAAATTATTGCGAAGGTTACACGCAGCGGGCAGTGCGATGTTAGTCGTTGTTGGGATTGGTTTGGTCGTAGCTGCCACAGCAGGTTTATTAGGGTTTTCTGTGGCTATCGGTGCTTTTTTTGCCGGACTAATTTTTAGTTCTGATCCGGATGCGGTTAAATACGACGCTTCATTCGAATCCCTGCATGATATGTTTGTCCCTTTCTTTTTTGTAGGAATAGGACTCAGAGTTGAACACGCTGCCTTAACCGCATCAATCATACCATTCCTTATTTTACTTATAGCGGCCGTTTTTGGTAAAGTAATAGGTTCCGGAGTACCCACAGCTTTAATAGTAGGGACTTCTAGTGCCATTTTATTAGGTATCAGCATGATTCCACGTGCGGAAATTGCTCTAATCATTTTGCAACGTGGAATGGATCTTGGAGAGTGGGCAGTGTCTAAAAGAATGTTTGCGGATGTAGTACTTATCTCAGCAACAACCGCGATTGTCATTCCTGTCATTCTTAGAAAAATGTTATACAGAAGACGAGGAAAATTAAAGAAACTGGAGGGTGCATGAGTAATCTGATAACAGTATTGGAATATGTGATAGCAGGAGTAGGTATGGGACTGTTTTACTTTGGTGGATTATGGGCAACGTTGCAAAATTTAGACAAACGTACTCATCCATACCTGTTGTTAGTCAGCAGTTTTCTTATTCGAGTAGTCATACTTCTGGTTAGTTTAGTGCTGATTATTCAACTGGACTGGTTTGCTTTATTGGGCGGACTCATCGGCTTTTTCAGTATCAGATTCTTGTTGGTATATCTGATTAACCCGAATTATTCACATAACTAATATGAAGTAATACATATCATATTGTAAATTATGTAACTTATAAAAAATAAACCAATTCTCGATTTTGAGAACACTAAAAAAAAGATGCGAAATTTGGCTGTGCTCTGCGTTGAATTTAAAAATGCTCAATCAAGGCACCAGAGTGCATCACATGCGCATTTTTAATCCCGAAATCTTTCGGGACACGACAAAATTTCTTGGTGAATAATCCGGGGTTAAACCGGGGAATCTGCCAAACAAAATGAGAAATAACGTCTGAATATGGAATTCAATCCGGATAATATTATTTATTTTCAATGGGGATTCGTCAAAATTAATGCAACGCTGGTTTTTTCGTGGATCGTAATTTTAATTTTGTGGATCAGCTCCTGGTTAATAACCCGGAAAGTGACATCCGGAGCGGGGATATCTCGCTGGCAAAATTTACTGGAATCGGTCGTTTCCATCATTCAGGATCAAATAAGGGAGGCGAGTCAACAGAATCCGCAGCGGTATTTGCCGTTCATTGGGACTTTATTCCTGTTCATCGTTTTTTCCAACATGCTTACGATCATTCCGGGGTTTAACGCACCAACAGCCTCGCTGTCGACCACCGCAGCTTTGGCCGCTTGTGTATTCGTCGCGGTTCCGGTATTTGGTATTGTTTCTCTCGGGATAAAAGGATATCTGTTGCAATATGTGAGGCCAACCCCGTTTATGCTGCCATTTAATATTATTGGAGAGCTTTCCCGTACGCTGGCACTTGCAATTCGTCTTTTTGGTAACATCATGAGCGGAAGCCTGGTTGTAGCCATATTATTAAGTCTGGCTCCACTGTTCTTCCCTGTAATTATGCAGATACTTGGATTATTGGTCGGATTTATCCAGGCTTATGTATTCGCAATTCTGGCTCTTGTTTATATCGCATCGGCAACAAGAGCGCACCACGAGAAAAATGATAATGATAAGGATGAAGTGTTGAATCAATCACAAATGTAAAGAAAGAGGGGATTATGGATAGTATTTCAATTATTGGTATGGTTTCCATTATTGTTGCCGGATTAACAATTTCCATCGGTTCTATTGGACCTGCCTTTGGGGAGGCACGCGCTTTGGCTCAGGCCCTGAGTGCAATTGCCCAGCAACCGGATGAATCCGGAACGTTAACGAGAACCCTTTTCGTTGGATTGGCGATGGTCGAATCGACGGCCATTTACTGTTTTGTAATCGCACTGATCATCATATTTGCCAATCCATTTTGGGATTTTGTAATTAAACGTGTCGGAGGCTAAACGTGGCATTCGATTGGTTTACATTTGCAGCTCAAATAATCAATTTCCTGATCTTGCTGCTTTTGCTTAAGCGTTTTTTATATGGTCCTATCATCAAAGTGATGGAGAAGAGGGAGAAAACCATCGCCGATCGATTGAATGAGGCTAAAAGCAGATTAGAAGAAGCAGAGCAGGAATCGGATGAATATCGAAGTAAGAAAAGGGAGCTTGAGCAAAAGAAAACCGAGTTGATAGAAAAATCGAAAGAAGATGCAGCAAATTATCGCAAGAAGCTCATGCATCAGGCTCGTGAAGAGGTAGATAAAATCGAAAAAAACTGGCGGGAAGCGATAAACAGAGAACAGGCTTCTTTTATGCATGATTTATCGCAACGTGTGGAATCTCAGATA
>Ga0102962_1000430_pt1 | contig 20261 bp, 17 predicted proteins | sample SalPonF2_C_D2_MG_FD_84519 | JGI IMG/M metagenome (GOLD analysis project Ga0102962, IMG submission 84519) | Salt pond soil microbial communities from South San Francisco under conditions of wetland restoration - Salt Pond MetaG SF2_C_D2_MG ...
ACGGCCTGACTTACATTTAATGTAAACTGAATATTAGTGGTGGGGTTAAAGGGGTTAGGGTAATTCTGACTCAAGTAAGTTTTATCAGGAATGTTGGGTCGTGTTTCGTTTACGCTGCTCAGAAGATCAAATTTAAATCTTGCCCATACCGGATAATGATCGGATGTTGTATAGGAATAATTATTGATATACGTTGGATTAATAACTTGTTGCGTACTATCAAAGAATACGGGATATAATTCGTTGGAAATAGTAATGTGATCGATCATTTCACCGTAACCGGTTGTGGAAGCTTCTTTACGTTTACTTAACAGGCTTGTAACTACTCTATAATTTGTTGAGTCCTGGACGAAGTTACTGTATGGAGATACGGCATCATTATAGATGGAAGCATCGACATCATCATTATAATCACCAAGGATAATAATGTTAGCTGCGCTCATATTGTTATCCAGATAGTCTTTTAAATCCCTGGATGCATTAACACGTCGATCATAACTGGTTGGATCACTCATTGCCTTGGCATGTATATCAAAAGCATAAAATTGTTTCGTAATACCATTGATTGTTGCATTAAAAACGAATTCAAGAGGCGGACGGCCATTGGCCCAGTAATAATCCCAACTGCCGTATTGTGCAGGTTCTAATAAACGGGATGATAATGAGTCGATCGTTGACGTTTTGTAAATGAATGCTGTTTTTTGTGTTTGACTGTAATTTGCTTCGAATCCCCGGTAACCAGGTAATAATGAGAGTAACTTCTTGAAGGCGTTATTATCACTAACTTCTTCAACGGCGTAAAGGTCAGCGTCCATTTTCTTTAAAACATCGGCTACATTGGCAATTTGTAGACTGTCATCTGATGGCCCCTGATTTGCAGCACCAAACCATTCGAGGTTCCAGGTTGCGACGTCAAATGTCTGGCCTAAGGGAATATCAGCACCGTTAACATAATATGATTCAGCGCTAGCATCTTTTATATCCCGCGGCAGGATCTGATAAGCTCCATTATATTCTCCTACAACACCTACTATGGTTGTGGGATTACCCGGAATTTTATTACCTGGTATATCGGTATCTTTATCAATACGCACTTCTGCGGTACCCGATGCATCACTAATTTGGTAGTTTGTGTCACCCTGAAAGGTACCGGTACTTCCGTATGTGGCTTGTTTAATGGCGATAAGCCGGCCTTCGAAAGATTCTGTTATCGTATTTGTTGTGATATCAATTGGCTGTGGAATCACCTGGTTATTTCCCTGGTAGACAATCGTGATGTTCGTTAATTCAAGTAAATCATGATAATCTGATAATTGTCCGGTAACTACAAGGGTATCACCAATTACTATGCTTGAATACAAGTTACTGTCATATAAAGCAATTCCGGCGGTACTATCTTGCATATATGCCGGACCTCCCAGTTGTCCGGATACTGAAACTCTTCCGGCAATAGTTACCGTTGAACCGACAGGTTGTTTTCTTGCTTCCGAAATGGAAATAGGTTGAACAGACGTCGTGTTGTTGATCTTCGCTGCGAAAGATGGTAATGCAACAAATGATAGGTATAGTAAAAAAACAGTAACTCTCTTGACCATAGATATATAGATTTAGTAACGTTACATAGTTTATTATTTGTAAGATAAATAATTCTTTAAAACTATCACGTGTATTTTACACAGAAATTGTGTGAAGAATGGGAAGGATAAAAATTACGTATTATCTAATCTTTTTTTAACCACCCGGTTATACTAAAACGCTCTTTATTAGCGGGAAGTACTTCATGATAAATCTGATCGCTTCTGAAACAAACAAAAGTCCCTTGTAATGGATCAATATCAATGTATTCATCTTCGTGATCCGCATTTGTAAATATGCGTAATTGTCCGCCAAAGGAAGATTTCCAATCTTCATTCAAGTAGAGGATACAGGATATGATCCTCTCATTTACATTTTTAAATTGATCAAGATGTTTTTTATAGAAAGAACCGGGGGGATATATGGCAAAATGGGCTTCAAATTTTTTAAGTCCGATATAAAAAGCTTCATTTAGCAGTTTTCTTAAGCGATCGATTTCATTCCAGTAAATTTCCTGCTTTGGTGTCAGGTTATCCTGATTTAACCACAATACGTGATCGGTTCTTATTTCCGATCGTAATTGTTCATGAGTGCCGATACCAACTTTAGCTCTGTGAAAAGCCCCTTCATTCCACAATTCCCGTTCTTCTTTAATAAGATCTCTCAGATAATCGTCGGGAAACATTGAGTTAATGTACCCCCAGCCGGTCTCTGATATTTGATCGATCAAAATGTTATAACGTTGCGTTTTATCACTATCTGTCAGCATGCCTGCACATTAGATAAGAAAATAAATGAAGGTATTGTATAAATAAGGTAGCTTGTTGTAGAAGGCTTTGCAAAGCCTTCTTGAATTTGGTTTTAAAAGCGAATAAATAAAAATATGAGTAATAAATAATAATGAATATCGTATTAAATAATGTAGATGAAGAATATAATAGCTCAAAAAAGAATTAAACTATATGCACAGAAGTATTGATAGGATTAGGACTTTAGATAAGATAATGTATTGATCCGGTAAAAAGCTATTATAACGGATTATATAACAAGAGGAACATTAATTAATAAGATCTTGTTATAACAAAGGATAATGTCAGGTAAAGTATTTTAGAAAGGTAAAAAATTATGGAATTATCGGAATGTTTGGCGGACGACGTAGAAAGTAAAATTAAGCTTACCGAAGATATGGTGGAGGAGATAGGGATATCTAATCCTGAAAAAGCTTCCGAGTTACGTGGCCAGCTCTATTCCATCCAGGTCATACTCAATGAAATAGAAGATGAGTATCTGGAGTTGAAAGCACATACTATTTGATGAATTAATATTTAAAATAAAAAAAGCCACTGATTGTGGCTTTTTTTATAATTTCGTATCGATCGATTTAGATCAATATTAAACGTCTTTTTTCATTGTCTGAATTTCAACACGAATATCTTGTGCCATGTTTTTGAGTTCTTGAAGAGACTTACGTGCACGGGTACCGGCCGTTTTGTTACCTTTATTGTAGAATTTATCCATGTCTGATTCCATATCTTCTACTAAAGATTTTAAATCCTCATATCGACTCATTGTAGACTCCAATTAATTATTGTTATAATTTTTATGTTTGTATTGAAAGTGAACAGTTAATTGCTATCACTTACTGCACAAATGAATCTACTTATAAGAGGTACGTCTGTCAAGAGTAAATCGCATTATAAGCGAAAAAAAGCCAATTTTTTACAAAAAATATTCGATTACAGCCTATATGGGGCATTTATTTTTTATTAATTAGTTATCAAATGATATTTTTGTAATCTCTTTAATATCAGGTAGATACATGAATGACCTGGCAGTGGACAAGTAAAATGAACATGGAGTATTACGAATTTCAACCGGTAAAATATTTTTTTTGGTTTCTTCATCTAATAGACTCCACTGCAACTCGTTAGGAAGCTTATTTTCAATAATAATTCCATCATTCTCTTCTATTTTAAATGCGAAAAGCTTTTCATGATTCAATTCTTTTTGAAGCTTATTAGCCAACTCTATCAATGGGAAGGGACGTGGCGTTCGGGTGTGTGTGTCATAAACGAGATTCGAAAGAACTAAAAAGGCCGGCCCGGGCAGTGACTCAAAAAAACGTTTATCGATTGAAAGTTTAGCACTGCCGGGATCGTAACAGATAGCTTCTTTTTGATATCCATTAATGCCAATGGCTGCCACTCCGGAATCTGCTAATAAATTAATGAGCCGCTTATTAAGATCACGAGTGCTTCGAAGTCGTGCCTCATCTCTCATGACACCTGTTTGAAGTATACGGTCGGTATAAGCACTGTCTCCATGCAGAATTATGCCATGTACATTTTTCTGTCGGGAGACTGACTGTGCAAAAGCCCTTAAAAATAAATTATTATCAAGATGTTCGTAATCCAGTATCGCTATGTAGTTCATCTTTAGTATATAATTTTTGTAAATAAATAATCATGGATCATTACTATCACAACGGAAACGTACCAGTGTCATTGTTAGGATAGAATGACTGATTTTATTTATTCTATAATTAGTTTTTTTAATTTTTTGGATTGAAATGAGTTTGGCAGGAGATGTGAGCTCGAATGAATAGAGTGAGTTTTGTCAGCATGAAAAAGATGAACAGGTTTATCAGGTAAATGTTCAATGATCACTTGCCGGCATGCTCCACAAGGGCTGCTGTATTCACCATATTTCGTGTGTATGTGTATTCCGTCGAAAATTTCATAACCCATGGTAACGGCTTTGACAATAGCCATACGCTCGGCACATAATCCCAAACGCCATTCACTGCATTCCATGTTAACTCCACTGATGAATCCATCATACGTTTCAATTAAAGCGGATACAGGGAAGTCTGAATTGGGAACTACGGCTTGATCAAGTAAATCCTCCATGAGTTTATTGATGTCCGATCTCAAAGGATATTTTTTTTGAAAAAGAGTAAACTCAGGCAGAGTGTCTTCGACAGTAACAGTCAAGTTGTATTCGTCTTGCCAAAAATTAACCAGATCATGGTCTTTGTTGGCATTATTCCGGAGTATTAATTTTACCGGTTTATCATTTTCACTCATACATGTAAAAAGAGCCACCTGTATTGCTGATATAGTGTCAGGAAAAGCAATATTTTCTATTCTGACTCCGGCATAATAAGTACCGCTCTTTCCCTCAACAACACATGCTTCGTGTCTCCCTGAATAAGGGACGTAAGATCGTGCTAATAATGTATTCCAATTCATCTCATCTCTCTTTCTCAATAATACTTCTTACAACGGCATCAGCGACTTTGGCACGCACGTGATTTATGCCTTTGCTGCCTTTTCGATGCGGATATTCTCTGTTAGTTAATATAATAATTGCCAGGTTTCTTGTGGGATCAATCCATAAACTCGTTCCCGTGAATCCAAGATGGCCGAATGTCCTGTTATCCATCAACTTCCCGGCTGTGCTAAAACCTTCCGGACTTTTTAAATCAAAACCGTATCCCCGGTTTGATATATCGGATTCTTTTTTTGTGAATAAGGATACCGTTTGAGGTGTATAAACAAGGGTGCCTTCATAAGTGCCCTTGTTTAAAAGTAATTGGGCAAAGGCCGCCAGATCGTGTGAAGTTGAAAACAATCCTGCATGGCCGGCTATCCCGCCCATGTAATACGAACGTTCATCATTAACCTGACCGTGTATTATTTTATGTCGTAATGTTGTGTCAATTTCTGTTGGGGGAATCAATTTTAAGAGCCATCTGCCATGTTTCAAAGGATTGAACATAGTATAATGCATATCCAAAGGGAAATAAATATTGTGGTAAGCAAATTTATCAAGAGACATTCCTGAAATTTTCCGGACAAGTGCGCCCAGGGTTATAAAATTAATATCGCTGTAAACATATTTTGTACCGGGTGGATTTATTAACGGTACTTCCATGGCTGCTTTTGTTAGAGCTTTTCTGCCATGGAAACGGCCTAAGTAACTCATTGGAAAATCTGGTGGAAAACCGGATGTATGAGTTAATAAGTCACTGACCGTTATTTTCTTTTTGGGTCCCTTGTCAAATGCCTTGAAATATTGAGAAAGATGAGCATTAAGATCCAGTTTCCCTTCATCATATAATTTCATTATAGAAGCTGTCGTGGCGACAACCTTAGTTAATGAGGCAAGATCGTAGACATCATTTTTATCAATGTGTTTAAGTTTCTTATAAGTTTGATACCCGAATCCTTTATTGTATGCCAGTATGCCGTTTTTTACTACGGCAACCACTCCACCGGGAAACACGGAATCACGGATAGCCCTGCGCATTATTTGCTCTACATGGTAAAGGGAATCGCTGGATAAACCAGCTACTTCGGGATCATCTGTTCTGAGGATTGTCTTGGGTATATGGATACCGAAACCGCGTTTATAATGGGGTGGTATGTCAATAGGGAGTTTGCCGTTTATTTCGGAAGCACCAAATAATGCCGGTACGGTTTGTTCAACCTGGTTATTGGAAGCTGACCAGGCGCAAACCTGGACATCAGCATCGGGAAGGTCACGTACAACGTATGGATTGCCAAATGCAATCAGTGCAAGTGGACGATGTTGTGCTTCTAACCTTTTTAAAAAATGTATCTGTTCATCACTAAGTTGTATTTTTGATGCTGTCTTAACGTGAACAAAAGAGCCGACAACGATCAGGCTATAATTACTGGCTTCCCTGATGATCCTATTTAAATCACTGCGGCATGTTCTCTTGTCATAAAGGCGAAACGTAACAGTCGGATGATATTCCCGCATCATACTTGCCAGTTCTTTACCGGTATTTCCATCCTCATCGTCAGACATGGCGACAACCAGTATCCGGGGGTAGCGATGAGGTTCAATTGGTAAAATATGATGACGATTTTTCAATACGGTGACTGATTTTCGAGCGATTTTCCTCGATAACAAGACATGATCTTTTGTATGTACTTTTTGATCGAGTTCATTAAGGTTTACCTGGTCTTTTTGAAACAGCCCTCTTCTGATTTTCCATAATAGGATTTTTCGTACGGACTGGTCGATTCTCTTTTCCGATATTTTACCAGATTTAACGGCATCTATTACATCATGAATGGCCGTGTATTGATCAGGAGATAACAGTAATATATCAGCGCCTGCCTGAATTGCCATGACAGCCGCCTTACCGGGCGAATAATGATTGGTAATGCCATCCATTCTCAGTGCGTCGGTGATCACAAGGCCATGGAATTTGAGAGTGTCTTTTAAAAGTTTGTTTAATATGTCCGGATCGAGTGTGCCGGGTAATGCTTTTTTCCCGCTAATTTTTGGAAAAGCTATATGAGCACTCATAATACTCGGTACCCCGTTATCAATTAGTTTTCGAAATGGAACCAATTCAAGTGTGTCGAGCCTTGTATATCCAAACCTACTAACAGGTAACTGCAGATGAGAGTCGATGTGCGTATCTCCATGGCCCGGAAAATGTTTAGCGGTAGGGACGAGTCCTTCATCCAGTACACCATGCATATAGGCTGTTCCATAGGCAGCTACGGTCCTGGCATCACTGGAAAACGAGCGAACGTTGATAATGGGATTATCCGGATTATTATTTACATCAATATCGGGTGCAAATATTTGATCCACTCCCAATGCTTTTGCTTCATAGGCGGTTATTCTGCCAACCTGATAAGCGTAATAGGGATTACCTGTTGCGGCAATGCCCATCGCGGGGGAGAATCGCGTACTGCCTTGAATACGCATTGCCGGACCAAATTCCATGTCTTCTGTTATCCAGAGAGGTATACGGCTTATCTTTTGAAGTTTATTGGTCAACATAGCCTGCCCGTACACATTTCCGCTAAAAAAGATGAGGCCGCCGATGTGATCTTCCAGTATACTTCTCTTCAGACGTTTATATTCGTCAGACTCCTCATTTGTAAAATCTCCGTTGGCATAGGTGAAAAATAACTGCCCGACTTTTTGCTTAAGGGTGAGGTTCTTTAAGATCGTATTGACTTCAGTACTATCGACTTTTCCAGCCGGACGAGTGTCAATCCAATTTTTAAATAGTTGTTTGGATAATGTTAAATGAAATGTAAGTATCAGAAGTAACAGAAATAGAAAAAGTATCGAAAACTGAAACTTCGGATAACTTGCTTTATAATGTGAAAAACTTGTAATACGTTTTTTTCTTCTCTTCATACACCAGTCCCCTAAGACTCTGTACCCCGGTCGATTTAATTAACTTTGAAAATAAAGATTCTAATATGGCAAATGCTAAGTTATAAATCGTGTAAAATTATGTTTAAATGCCGCTAAAATGATATTTATCGGATAAGAGTGGTAAAACAAAGCTTTAATAAATTTTGCACGTCTGCCGAAAGATTTTCCTTATAGTATTAAAACATAACACCTGTTACTACAATAACAGTAAATTTCAAAACAAATACATATTAAATTACTGTGAATTCGGACTTAATATCATCGTTTTGTGCGGTTGTGATAAGGTTAATGCCGGGTTTTGTGAAAGTTTACGATATTCACCATTCAACCACATTTGTATTTGATCATCGTAATGGCTGGATAACGGGTTACCTGACTGACCGGTCGGCAGTACCGTATATGTGCTTTTTAAATCTGAAAAATCAACAATCCGGCGAATGGATGGCCCCAATTCCATTTGATAGGGATGCAGCCAGCTGAATTGGCCGTTATTCACCGTCAGGCCGTCACCTTTTACGGGATAAGGTCCGCGGTTCAATATATTTTTCACGATAAGTTTAAGCGTGTTCCCCGCACCCGGTTCTTTGGCGGCGGGACCGAGTAATTGAGGTTCAAAGGTCATTGTATGTAAATTTTCCCAACGCCATCTATAAGGTTTGGAACCCAGTGAATCGGCCAGGAAAGTCACTGCCTGCCGCATGCTTTTAAGTATGATATCACGCCTGGTCTCGATCTGTGGGGTATTGATATTATCAAATAATGGAGAGCCTAGTGTCCATGTGCTATCGGAAGTCCTGGTTGAATCAACCATCAAAAGATGATTCATTGTTCGAACCGGTAAATTTTCAAGACGTATGAAATCGTGGTAGGCTGTTTTACCCATATCATCTTCGAGTGTATTCCTCGCCAAATCCATGAAAAAAGTATCAAAAATAGATGCGGCCGTTTCGCTTGGCTCATATTTGTAATCCCAGTTTTTCAAATAAGGGATGGCTTCAGCGATTAAGCTGTCCTCACTATCCGACTCGAGAACCGGAAGTATATTACCGGTTATCATTTTAGCATTGCTCGATAAAGATGAGTTTTGGAGCTGCTTGAAATCGTCAACGGTAAAATCTTTATGGGATTCCAGGAAATTCGTAATGGTTGTTATCCTTGAAGGCGGTTCCCAAAAAGTAGCCAGGTAATAGGGATAATTCTTGCTGACAACTCTGTTGTTGGCATTAGCGATCCAGCCCCGTTTGGGATTAATAACGTGCGGCATTTTACTGTATGGGATGAATCCCTGCCAATTATAATCCAGATCCCATCCTTTTCTGAACAATATCGGATTATGTTTACGAATAGGAATTTTACCTACAGAATACATGGCTATATTGCCGGCTTTATCTGCATACATGAAATTTTGAGCCGGAACACCAAAATAGGGGAGCGCCTTTTTAAATTGCTCAAACGATTTTGCCCAATTCAATTTCATGAATGTTGTCAGTTCATTACTCATGTCATAACCGGTCCAATCCATGGCAATAACTTTATTACCCAGTAACTTCTTATCGGGGAAGATATCAGAAATGATTGGGCCGTGATCCGTCATGCGTATTCGTAACGCAATCTGATCGCCTTTTTTTGTTTTTATGAGCTCATTATCAACTTTAAACGGTTTATATTTCGCTGCGGGTCTGGTAGTGTCCGCTGTTTGTAATGAGTCCACGACATAGCGTCCACGATCATTGGGATCGACCTGTTCAAGGAAGAAATCCGTATCATCGGCCATTAAATTGGTAAGTGACCAGGCCATGAAGTCATTTTGACCCACTAAGATGAACGGTTCTCCTGGACGTGTCGCTCCGGAAAGATGCCGGCCGTCTAAATTGAGAACAACTTCGTACCAAATATCTGGTATATTCAATCCAAGATGAGGGTCACCGGCAAGTAATGGGAAACCTGAGATTGTCTTATTTCCGTCAACCACCCACGCGTTACTGCCAATATGAGTACCATCCATGTTCAATAAATGGCGTACCGAAAAATCGCGTTTAACCATTGGCATGAGACTCGAAGCAAGTCTTCGTGTTTCACCTGAAGTCAACGAGGTCGCCGCACTATCAGGCCATGTAGGGAAGATCTGCTTCAGTTTTGATGGTGGCATATGTCCACTCAGATACCCGAAAGTGGTCTCACTCCACCAGCTTACATTAAGCTGCCAAGCGAACATTCGGGATAAAGCCACTGTATTTGTAACTGTCCATTTTAACGGTTTTATTCCCGTCAGTGAAAATTCAATAGGTAACTTGTTGCGGTTATTTCGGACATAAGTATTAACCCCGTCGGCATAAGCCTGCAAAATACTGCGCTCAGAATCAGGTAAGGCTTTTACCATTTTTTTCGCCATTCGCCAGAATCCCAAAACACGCATATATTTGTCAGTTGGGACCATTTTCTTGCCAAAAAATTCAGCAAACCGTCCTTGTTCGGCAATCTGGGTTAATGTCATCTGCCAAAGGCGGTCCTGCGCATGAACATAGCCGACAGCAAAATATAAATCGTGCATATTTTTAGCGGATATATGCGGAACACCGTAATCATCCCAATTAATGGTTACCTGTTGTTCAAGCCCGTCAATTTTCAGCCTGGCGGAGTAATCGGGCAGTGGTTTGTAGAAAGTCCAGTAAATAGCTATTCCGGCAAAACCAATAATAACAATGATCAGGAATAGAAGAATCTTGGCAAATGATTTCATGTTTGAAATACTAAATAATTATCAAAATATGTTTGAAAGATAATCAATAACTTTACACACGTTTAATAAATAGATTTTAACATAATCTAAAGATATACAAAATATAACAAGAGGTTTTATCAGTCGACATGTTCCTAAGCAGGGATAAAATGAAAGCAGTAGCAGATACATTCGGTACACCTGCTTACTGTTATGATGAAAATACCATTGAACAAAAGTGTCAAAATCTAAATCAACTATTCCCGGAATTACCGGTTAAGTGGTTGTATGCCATCAAGGCAAATGATAATCCATTTATACTTGAAATAATACACGCCCAGGATTTCGGTTTTGATACGGTAAGTTTTGAGGAAGTGGTTCTCTCCCAATATTTCCACGAAGATCCACATAATATTTTCTATACGGAAAATAATATGACTGATCATGAAATGGAACAGGCTATAGATGCCGGTGTAATATTAAATATCGGTTCATATTCCCGATTGGAGAGTTATTGCAAGCATCCCGACACACATCGGTGTTCTATCCGCATAAATCCTGATATAGGAGATGGTCACCATGAACGGGTCGTCACAGGAAATAAAGACAGCAAGTTTGGTATCCGCTTCGATTTGGTGGGCGATTGCCTGGAGCTTGCTAAAAAATATGATGTCAAAATAACCGGAATTCATATTCATATTGGCAGCGGTATTAAGAAGCCGCGTAATTTCACTGCCGCGATGAAAAAATTACTGAATATTTCTTACCGGTTTCCCGATCTTGAAATGGTAAATTTTGGTGGAGGGTTCCCCATCCCCTATAAAGAGAGTGAAAAAGAGTTCTCCCTTGAGGATTTTAAAGAACAGGTGACAGATCTGCTCGCAAAGGATATCGAAAACAGACAGAAAACGATCACTTATTATTTTGAACCCGGACGTTATATTGTTGGACAAAGCGGTGTTCTGCTGACACGAGTGAATACGGTCAAGAATCAAGGCAGGAAGGTGTTTTTGGGTACTGATACCGGCTTTAATCATCTCATACGCCCATTATTATATAATGCTTATCATAATGTTATTAATATCGATAGGATGGATGAACCGGCCACAGAAACCTATACTGTCAGTGGTAATATTTGTGAGAGTGGTGATGTTTTAGCTGATAACCGGATACTGCCAAAGACCATAGAAGGGGATATCCTGGCCTTGACTGAGGCGGGTGCTTATGGTATGACGATGGCATCCGAATATAATCGGCGGGCCTATCCGGCAGAAGTATTAATCCGGAAAAACGGTGAATTGAAATTGATAAGGCCAAGAGTTTCAGCTGAAGAAACAGTTAAACAATTTTTTATTGATACAGGTTACAAACCGTAATTGAATATTGATGAGATATTGCCTACTCTTTTCCATAAAAAGAGAGCATTATAGACTGAAAAATCGCTTTTAGAAAAAAAATATTGAATCAATCAATAGAGATAAAAAAATTAATGAGAGGAAATTATTATGGACATTAAAAAAGTCGCCGTTGTTGGTGGTGGTACGATGGGGAATGGTATTACCCATGTGTTCGCCATGAACGGTTTTGATGTAACATTAGTTGAAGTCAAACAGGAGTTCGCCGACAGAGCATTGGCTAATATCGATAAAAACTTGTCTCGCATGGTGAAGAAGGAGAAAATCACCGAAGACGACAAGAAGAAAACACTTGATAATATAACCGTTAACCTGAATCTTGAAGACGGTGTTAAAGATCGGGATGTAATCGTGGAAGCAGTCAACGAAAATTTTGATCTCAAAAAAAAGATATTTGGAACGATCGATAAATCGGCACCGGATACTGCCATTTTAGCTTCCAATACATCATCTATTTCAATTACCAAACTGGCAGCTGTAACCAATCGGCCGGAACAGGTAGTCGGGATGCACTTTTTCAATCCCGTACCTGTTATGCGTTTGGTTGAGATCGTACGTGGACTCGATACCTCCGATGAAGTTTATCAAACGATAGAAGACACAGCTAAGAAATTGCAGAAAGAACCGGTACCTGTTAATGATTATCCTGGTTTTGTTTCCAACCGGGTGTTGATGCCGATGATTAATGAGGCTATTTTTGCGGTTTATGAGAACGTAGCAACCCCTGAAAACGTTGACTCGGTTATGAAACTGGGCATGGCGCATCCGATGGGTCCCCTGCGATTAGCCGATTTCATCGGTTTGGATGTTTGTCTTGATATTCTAAAAGTACTATATGAAGGTTTCAAGGACCCGAAATACCGGCCTTGTCCCTTGCTGGTGAAGATGGTTGATGCCGGCAAACTGGGTGATAAAACGGGTGAAGGTTTTTATAAATACGATAAATAAATTTAAAAACTATCATAAAGGGAGGCCATCAAAAGTGGTCTCCTTTTTTATGTGATAAACAAAAGTAGAGATCTATGATTGATTTAAGAAGCGATACGGTAACCAAACCAACTCCCGGGATGAGGGAATTTATGATGAAAGCAGAAGTCGGTGATGATGTGTTTGCCGATGATCCCACGGTAAATGCTTTTCAGGAAAAAGTGGCAGGTATGTTCGGTATGGAGGCCGGGCTTTTTGTTCCCAGTGGTACAATGAGTAACCAGCTATCGGTGAATTTATTAACAGAGCCGGGCAACGAAATAATTATTGATGAAACAGGCCATGTCTTTAATTATGAAGCCACAGCCGCGGCGTTGCTCTCTTCAGTTCAGTTACGTCCGGTTAAAGGAACCAATGGTGTTTTGACCCCCGAAGTCATAGAGCCGGCTATTAGGACAAAAAATGAATGGGATCCTCACACAAAAGTAATTGCGCTTGAAAATACTACCAATAAAGGTGGCGGTGTATGTTATACAAAAGATAATCTGCTGTCCATCAGGGAATTGGCTGATAAGCATGGGCTGTTTGTTCACCTTGACGGCGCGCGTATCTGGAATGCTCATATAGCATCGGGCATAGACTTTGGGTTTTTCGGGAAAATTGCCGATACCATTTCAGTTTGTTTCAGTAAGGGTTTGGGTGCACCAGTCGGATCTATGTTGCTATCAACCAAAGCAAGAGTTGCCAAAGGCCGTAGAATGCGGAAAATGTTGGGTGGAGGTATGCGTCAGATTGGTATCCTCGCCGCCGCAGCTGATTATGCCGTGGATCATCATTTACCCAAACTGGCGGAAGATCATAAACGGGCAAGGAAATTTGCTGAAGTTGTCTCCAAATGTTCCAAACTGAATATAGACTTTGACCGGGTAGAAACGAACATTGTTATATTTGATGTTATAGATGAAACAGCAGAGTCAGCTCTTAAAAAATTACAAGATTATGATATTTTTATGGCTCCATTTGGACCGAAAACAATCCGTGCAACGTTCCATTTGCAGATAGGTGATGAAAATCTTGATAAGGTTATAGAATCACTACAGAAATTATTTAACTAAAATTAAGTGAAAAAGGAGTTTTTTATGAAGATAGGATTTCTCGGTTTAGGAAATATGGGGGAACCCATGGCTCGTAATTTACTCAACGCTGATAATCATGAAATTACAGTATACAACCGGACCTATTCAAAAACTGAGAACCTTAGGAAAGAGGGTGCAAAAGTAGCCGATTCTGTTCAGGATCTTGTATCCGATGCGGATATTTTGATCACTATGCTGTCTGACGATTACGCGCTCTTGTCGGTTATGTACGATGATGGCGGACTTGATGCCATGAAAGACGGTGCTATTCATGTATCTATGAGTACTATCAGTACCGAACTGTCAAGGGAGTTTGAAGAAGTCCATGAACAGGAAAATACTACTTTCGTATCGGCACCTGTTTTTGGCCGGCCTGATTTTGCGGCCGACGGTAAACTTTGGATTGTTGCCGCCGGGGATAACGAAGCAATCGAAAAATGTAAACCTCTGTTTGAGATAATGGGCCGGGAAACATCCGTAGTAGGTGAAGAAGCATTCAAAGCCAATCTCGTTAAGGTAGCCGGTAATTTCATGATTGCATCCATGATTGAGTCTTTGGGCGAATCTTTTGCATTGATCAAAAAATCGGGTATGGATATTAAGGAATACCTTGAAATTATTAATGGGGCATTATTTAATTCGCCTATTTATAAGAATTATGGTACGCTCATAGCTGATGAATCGTATACACCGGCAGGTTTTAAGATGAAACACGGCCTGAAGGATGTAAGTCTTGCACTCGAATCAGCCGGTACGGCCGAAGTGCCCATGCCGTTGGCAAGTCTCATGCACGATCACTATCTATCCGGCGTAGCCAAAGGCTGGGAAGATTTCGACTGGGCGGCCCTGGCAAAAGTGAGTGCCGAAATGGCAGGAATTAAAGATGGAGATTGATGCGTTATATTAGTGCTGTTGATCTTATTAAGCCCGGTAATCTTACCGGGCTTTTTTTAGTTCCGGCAATTAAAGGCTGGGGATGTTACTTAATCTCTTATACCCGTATTCTTCACTTCATAAATAAACTAATTTCTCGTCATGTGTGTTAGAAAGATGAAAATATTATTGGGCAATAAATAATTATCAGAATCAAAAAAATAAAACGATAGATCATTCTTATGAAGTACAAAAAATTAGGTTATTCCGGTTTAAAAGTATCAGAATTGTGTATGGGTACAATGACTTTTGGCTCAACTTTTCACAATATTGGAGCCGTAGATCAAAAACTGGCCAACGAAATGATAGCCAAAGCGTATGGTTCCGGTGTTAATTTCTTTGATACGGCTAATGTTTATTCCCGTGGTGAATCGGAAAAGATACTCGGTCAATCTTTAAAAGATCTGGATATAAAACGGGATTCCGTTGTTTTAGCAACGAAAGTTCGAGGTGCCATGAGTGATGAAGCGGCCGAAGGAACAGGGGATGTAAATAACGTCGGTCTATCCCGAAAACATATAATGGAGGCTTGCGAAGCCAGTCTGAACCGTCTAAATACGGATTATATAGATTTGTACCAGGTTCATGGATGGGATCCGATAACGCCGATGGAAGAAACATTACAGGCGCTCACCGATTTAGTCAGACATGGAAAAGTACGATATATCGGTGTGTCTAACTGGGCTGCTCGTCAAATAGCCAAAGCTCTGCAGGTTTCGAAATTCAACGGCTGGGAATCATTTGTCTCCCTTCAGGCTTACTATTCTGTTGCAGCACGTGACCTGGAACATGAATTGCTGCCGCTTAGTAAAGAAGAAGGACTCGGTGTATTGCCGTGGTCACCTTTATCAGGTGGTTTTTTAACGGGTAAATACCGTCGAAATCAGGATGGTCCCGAAGACGCCCGGCGAACCGGCTTTGATTTCCCTCCTGTAGATAAGGAAAAGGCGTATGATGTTGTGGATGCCATGGATGAAATTGCTAAAAAGCATGAATCGTCGATACCTCAAGTCGCCTTAGCATGGCTGTTGGAACAAAATGGCGTGGCTTCAGTTATTATCGGTGCCAAAAATATGTCACAGCTGGATGATAATCTGAGTAGCGCAGAAGTGGAATTAACAGCTGATGAACTTGCAACGATTTCGGAAATCACACAACCCCCACAGATTTATCCTGAATGGATGATCGATTTTCAAAGCAGGGGACGTAAATAATTCTATAGCAGGGAGCATAGTGCATGGCACAAAGAGCATAGGGATGAAAAGCATAATGATAAAAGTCTATCGATCACAGATAATCTGGTGTGCATTCGACTCACTCTATGAATATAAAAACATAAAAAATGTTATAATGCGTTTATAAACCGGTCAAACCACTGGTGAATGCAAATTACTTATTTTGAAGAAGCATCATACGAAAAACGGATTTAGAAATAATCATCCCATTCCAGGGAGGAATTTCTGGGATTTTATCAAATGGCAGAGGCAGCGATTTGGTAAAGATCATAAACCGGTTGAACTGCCGGTCCATAAAAATGATGTGGGTTTCTTAAAAGAAAACAGATCGGTTCCCACATTAACATGGATTGGGCATTCGGCTTTTTTATTGCAATACAATGGTCTGAATATACTCACGGATCCTATGCTGGGTGAAAATGCTTCACCATTTTCGTGGCTGGGACCCAAACGCATTAATCCGCCCGGCCTTACAGTTGATGATTTGCCTCCAGTTGACTGGGTGATTTTATCCCACGACCACTATGACCATCTCGATCGTGCGACGATCTTGCAACTGGAAGCTAAGCAGAAACAAAATCCACCACATTATTTCGTTCCGTTAGGTGTAAAGGACTGGTTCCGTAATGAAGGTATTGATCGTGTTACAGAGCTTGACTGGTGGCAATCGATAACTAAAAATAAATGGATCATCCGCTGTGTTCCCGCCCAGCATTTCAGCGGCCGCTCTCCATTATCCATGAATAAAACGCTTTGGTCAGGATGGATTCTAACTCATCCTGATTTCTCCTTTTATTTTGTTGGTGATACCGGATATAATATAGATTTTAAAGAAATTGGAGAGCTATACGGACCTTTTGACTTAGCGGCTATTCCAATAGGGGCTTATGAACCTCGTTGGTTTATGAGTCCTGTTCATGTTGATCCTGAACACGCCGTCAAAATTCACCTTGATATTAAATCTTATTTTTCCGTAGCCATGCACTGGGGTGCATTTATGTTGGCGGATGAAAAACCGGATGAACCACCTGAATTACTCTCAAAAGCGTTAAAAGAAAGAAAAATCCCGGAAGAAGAATTTATAAGTATGCAGATAGGTGAAACATTGAAATTGGATAAAATTTTATCTAAAAATCACAATGTGAACATGAATAAATAAACATTTTAAAATTATTACCTCATGGCTGAACATATAGTTGTCACCTGTAAAGTTGACAAAAAGAAACGCGAGATTATTGAAGAAGGCTTAAAGGAACATGGCGAATTGGAGTTTATATACGATAAGAATAGTGAAGAAAGACAAAGAGCCTTAAAAAGCGCGGGTATCATCTTAGCCTGGCATCCCGCAAAAGAGTTTGGTAATGATTTTGATTTGGTAAAGAAAGCTCGCTTCATGCAGTTATTATCGGCTGGCGCCGATCATGTTCCATTTGAGAAGATACCGAAGAATATAACTATTGCCTCTAATGCCGGAGCCTATGGGGAGCCGATGGCAGAACACGTAGTTGCAATGGCACTCGCCCTGTCCAAAAGGTTGATGGAGGAACATGAAAATATGAAAAGGGGTGAGTTTAATATGTTTGGTAAACCGAATAAATATATTAAGGATTCAACAATTGGTATTTTGGGTTTTGGTGGAATCGGCAAGCATACGGCTCACCTTTTCCGGTCTTTTGGATCCCGGATTTTTGCAATGAATACCAGCGGAAAAAGTGAAGAGGCAACCGATTTTATCGGTACACTTAAAGATCTGAAGTATATACTCGAATCATCAGATATTGTTGTCTTATCCATGCCTCTGAACAATGATACACGTGGATTAATCGGTAAAGAGCAATTGGAATGGATGAAGCCGGATGCCATATTGGTGAATGTAGCCAGGGGAGAAATTATCAGGCAAAAAGATTTATATGAGCATCTCCGGGATAATCCGGATTTTAAAGCCGGCCTGGAATCATGGTGGGTTGAACCGCTGCGTCACGGTTCATTTAAACTTGAGTATCCCTTAACCCAATTGCCGAATGTTCTGGCTTCCCCTCATAATTCATCAATAGTACCCGGGGTCATGGATCAGGCGATGGAGAAAGTTGTGACGAATGTGCAGCATTATATAACCGGTAAACCAATTAAAGGGCTGCTAAAAAGAGAAGATTATATATAAAGGCAGAAGGCAGAAGGCAGAAGGCAAAAGTTGGAATACAGAATCGGGAAGTTATGAATTGTTAGTGTCCCGATTCATAGGTTTTATTTTCCCTGTTACATCGATGATAACCGGATAGCCCTCTAATTTTTTGGGGATTTTTTGTTCAATCTCATTGGATTCCTTTTCAATCATAACTTTTATACATGGCTTCCCGTCGTCTGTCTCTCCCTGATATAACCCTACAACACCGGGAATAGACATAATTTCAGATGAATGTTGTTTTATAACCTCTTTGATTGGCGTCTTTTGCATGGTATCATTTTTATTAGATGAACGGCATTGTAAAATCAATAACGGTATTAAGCAGACGTAGAAGAAGGTGTGAAAAGTTCTGATATCGGAATTTAGCTTTCTCATATAATTCACATTTTTATTTAAAAAAAGCCCACTGTATAACTAATGTGGGCTTTTTACATGAAATTTATATGAAGAATTAATTGCCAACCATATGAAACGTTCCACCAAGTTTATTTGAATAATAGTTTAATACATCATTAATAGGATTGGCAACAGCTACTCTTTTACTTCCCGCAAATAACAAGCCTACGGCCCTTGGATTGGTCGTAACATTTTCAACCATCAATGATCCCGAATCGCCTGAATCAAGAAATTTACTTCCTTTGTTATTTACGAGGATTTGTCCTGTATAAGTTATTGTGAATGCTGTAGATCCGGCACATTCATCTTCGTATGATACGCTTATCGTTGCATTGAGACCCGAAACGGTAGCGGTTGTTAATCCGGTTGTTCGTCCGCTTTTCTTGACAGCCTGGTTCAGTGATGCGGCAACAGTTGAGGAGGATATAGTACCGATTTCGAGTATAGAGCCGGATGTGTTTACCATATTGGGATCGATCCTGGCAATTCCGGCATCTACATTGGCATTAGTTTGGGTTCCCGTGGCAGTATTCCAAAGACTTCCTCCACCGGATACCAGTGTTGCGACATTCTGTGCCTGGGTAGGATCACAATTAACGTCCACAAGTCCCGGTTGAATGACCGGATCACCGGCTGATGCGACTCTGTTATTACCACCCGGTGCAATATCACCGTAAAATACATGATAATTACTCAGGATATATATATTCGATCCATCCGTAATCAAAGATCCTAATGTTCCTGAGCAACAGTAGCCGTTTGCATTATCATATCTCCAACCGCCCGAGGTTCCAAGTTGAATAGGGGGTGATTGAATGGCTGTATGACTTACCGTTGTTCCTCCACCACCACCGGGTTTACCACCTCCGTGATTTGAATTTCCTTTTAAAGGTTGTAATGTTGTTATTTTACCGACTACATACATTCTTGTCGGTACATTATCCAGTTCAGCCGGAATTGGAGATGGTTGTCCCTTGGCCCTGGCCTGGGCAACAATATCAGTTTGTGTTAGAACTAAAATTGCCGGTTGACCGCTTTGATCTAAACCTATAGCCGTTCCCACAACCCCATTTGTTTTCAAGAGTTCAGATGTAAACTTTTTCTGTACCGGAACCAACGCCTTTATCGCCGGATTATCCATTGATAGTTGCACATGCTGCTGACTCAAACCCGCAGCGTTATTACTCAAAGTGGCAGGGCTGTTATTCGTATTACCCGGAGTAATATTTAAGGGGTTATTACAACTTATCAATAATAATGTGGCAAATAGAATAACTAATGTCGAAGTAATAACGCCTTTTTTAGAGAATTGAAACGGCTTCCTCATAAATATCTCCTATTTTTATAGTTAATTTACGCACAATTACTTAAATACAAACATCATGAATTTTAAAGAATTAAATGTTGTAATTCAAAAGTGATGTTGTACAAAAAGCTGTGAAAAAACAATTAGTTATTGGTATAAAAGGAGTTAGGAGATATAAAAAGAATTAAATTATATTAACGATAATAAATAAAGTGTCG
>Ga0102962_1000432_pt1 | contig 20177 bp, 15 predicted proteins | sample SalPonF2_C_D2_MG_FD_84519 | JGI IMG/M metagenome (GOLD analysis project Ga0102962, IMG submission 84519) | Salt pond soil microbial communities from South San Francisco under conditions of wetland restoration - Salt Pond MetaG SF2_C_D2_MG ...
CATCGCACTTCTTAAGGATAATAACCCGGATAAGCCTGCCGAGTTTGATGCAAATCTTCCCAATAAACCGCATGTTATTCTCGTAGTTGGAGTAAACGGGGTTGGCAAAACAACTACGATCGGAAAGCTGGCTAATTTATATAAGAAAGCCGGGAAAAACGTGTTACTGGGTGCCGCCGATACCTTTCGGGCTGCGGCTGTTTCACAGCTTAAAATCTGGAGTGAAAGGGCAGAGGTACCAATCATTCAACAAGGCCAGGGCGCCGACCCGGCTGCTGTAGCTTACGATACGGTAGCTGCTGCCAAAGCCCGGAATACGGATGTCGTATTAGTGGATACGGCAGGCCGCCTGCATAACAAAAGGGCACTAATGGAAGAATTGGGAAAAATTAAACGGGTAATGGGTAAAGTCGTTGATGGGGCGCCACATGAAGTAATCCTTATACTCGATGCCTCAACCGGTCAGAATGCCATGCAACAGGCTAAAGCATTTACCAGTGTGGTTGATATAACCGGCCTCGCACTAACCAAACTGGACGGAACTGCCAAGGGAGGAATCGTGATCGGTATATCTTCGGAACTAAATGTTCCTGTAAAATACATCGGTGTAGGCGAACAAATAGACGATTTACAAATTTTTGACAGAACCAGTTTCGTTAATGCCCTATTTGGCGACAAGCTTTCATAAAATATCCTATTTTTTACGTACTTACTATTCTTTGTAAATAGAGCCTATCGGGATGAATAAAACCCGGAAGACTTTTTATTTATTAATAGTTTGATCACAAGTATTAATAAATATTAATATTAGAATTATTTTTAAGAATCAGCCAAATCCTTCTCTAATACACTCTTAAAAGTAAAATAAACTTATACGAATATTAAACACTAATGTGTTTTTTTACGCAGGAGTCCCTTACATTAGCTCATTGGTCGTGTTTATAATCAATAGGTTATATTGAATTACCGTGAAAATCATAGTGTGAATGGGGTTTATCTGGAAATGGGAATTTTCAGCAAGAGGTTAAGGTATGCATGCATATCACTTATAATCTTATTTCTTACGATACCACGCTTAGCAACAGCGCGGTATAACGCATTATCAGTAGATAAACCTGATACAACCTTAGCCAACAACCTGATTAAAAAGGCAAAAAAACAGATACGCAATGCCAAATATGACGATGCGATAAAATCCTATAAAATGGCATTTGCCATATATAAAAAAGCCCATGCTTTTGGTCAGATGGCATTGAGCGAATCGCACATCGCTTTTACATATGGTACCAAAGGAGAGTTAAAGAAAGCTTTTGGATATATAAAAAAAATCGATCCACTCCTTAATAATAATTCGCATATCAACCCTTTAACGGCCTGCAAAGTGTATGGGGTATTAGGTCGGGTTTATGAGTTTAAAGAAAATTATGGAAAAACATTTGAATACTTTACGCTTTCTCTGCAAACCTATCAAAATAACCATTTATCGGATCTTCTGACACTTGTAAAAATTTATAATGACCTGGCAAACTATTATATGGATCAGGGGCAATACAAAAAAGCACGGGATTATCTTGAACAAGGTCTAAAACTTGGATTAGCCCGGTTATCACCTACTGCAACCGTAATATCTGATATTTATAATAACCTGGGCATTATTTTTATGGATACCGGAAATTATCAGAAGTCTCTTCTTTTCTTTAAAAAAGATTTAAAAATAAGTAAGAAGATACTAGATAAAGACCATCCGAATATCGGAGTCACTTATAATAATATTGGTAATATTTATTTCAAATTAGGTGATTATGACAATGCCCAGGACTATTTCAATATGTCCATGCGGATTTTTATAAAACAGTTTGGCCGCAATCATCCCAAAGTGGCCATTCTCTATAATAATTTGGGAGCCATTTATTATTACAAAAAAGATTATGACCGTTCCATTGATTATTTTCGCCGATCACTCAGGATAAAACGACAAACTATCGGGGCGGAAAATAATAATGTGGCTACTGCTTATTTGAATATCGGATCGATTTACGATCAAAAGAAGGATTATAATAATGCTATAGCCTATTATGAAAAAGCTCTCCATATAAAAATGAAGGTATTCGGTCCGAATAATATTCAGATTGCCTCTACTTACGATGACCTTGGGGATATCTATAAAGAAGAAAAAAAATACAGGGAGGCCATAAAATATTTATCCAGGGAACTGGAAATTTCCATCAATTCACTTGGTTTTAACCATCCCGTAACAGCAAGTACATTAATAAATATTGGTGAGGTTTATAAATCAGAAAAAGATTATAATGACGCCCTCGACTATTATCAACGGGCTATAATGTCGCTTGTCCCTGATTTTCACAATGAAAATTTGAATTATAATCCCCCCTTAAAAGATATTCGATTCGAAAAATCGTTGTTGGATGCCTTGACCGATAAAGCACGTACCCTGTATCTTCGTTACAATGACGATGGTCAACATACAGCTGACTTATTGTTATCCGTGCAAACGTATGACCTTACCACACGATTGATTAATAATATTAAGGAGGGATATAAAGCGGAAGGATCTAAATTACTGTTGGGGGAACAAACTTATAAGATCTTTGACAGGTCAATAAAAGCAGCACTCGAACTCTATAACCGAACCGGACAGACGGAATATAAGAGACAGGCATTTATTTTTGCCGAGCGAGGTAAATCAAGTGTCTTATTGGAATCCATTATTGATTCTAAAGCAAAGAAATTTGCAGGCATACCGGATACATTGCTGGAACATGAACAAGAGTTAAAAGAAAACCTAACCCTGTATAACAACAAGTTACAGGCAGAATTAAATAAAAAAGACAAAGCTGATAACAATAAAGTCAACTTTTGGCAGGATAAGCTTTTTACCGGAAAACGTGCTTATCAGGCATTCATAAAAAAACTTGAAAAAACTTATCCGAAGTATTATCACCTGAAATATGAAACCCCGAAAATTTCAATTCCAAACATTCAAAAAAACCTTGTCACTAAAAATTCAGCCATCATTAACTATTTTAAAGGTGATACAACTCTCTACATATTCGTAATCACGAAAAACAATTATCAGGTTTACCAAAATAAAATTAGTCACGATTTTAATAAAGGCATTGTCGCATTCCGAAAAGGAATCATTCAAAATAACTATGCGGCCTATACTAAAGAAGCCTATAACCTGTACCGCATTCTTATACAACCTGAAGCACATTTAATAAAAGATAAAAGTCTTGTCATAATTCCGGATGGGGTACTCGGTTATCTTCCTTTTGAAGCCTTGCTCACAAAACCTGCACCAAAATCGAACAATACCGATTATGCGCTTTACCGAAACTTATCTTACTTAATATTTAAACATACTATCAGCTACGCTTATTCAACAACCCTGTTAAGTGAATTGAGCAATAGAAGTACGGTACATGATAACCGGCAGTTTTTGGGAATGGCTCCCGTTTTTGACAATAACAATGATAAAGCCATTCAGGATTATACTATCCGCGGCGATTCTCTGAATCATCTCTTACCGTTGGATGCTTCTGCAGATGAAATTACCGATATCTATAACTTATTTGAAAAAAACAGGGGCTTCTTTAGCTGGTTTTCCTATAACGATTCGAAAATTTATTTGCGTGATAAGGCAACTGTGTCTGTTTTAAAATCACAACTGGTTTCACATTACAAGTATATTCACCTTGCGACACACGCTTTCATCGATGAACAGAACCCGGAAATGTCCGGCATTATCCTTGCCCATTCTAAAAACACAAACGATGATGGTATCCTTAATGCAGCTGAAATATATAATCTTGATTTGAACGCCCGCCTGGTGGTGCTAAGTGCTTGCGAGACAGCTATGGGAAAGGTTGTTAAAGGAGAAGGTATAATCGGACTGACCAGGTCGTTTATTTATGCCGGTGCCAATAATCTCGTTGTTTCATTATGGAATGTAAGCGACAGGTCAACAGCACATCTCATGATTACCTTTTATACTAATCTGCTCAACCAAAAAAGTATCGCATCATCCTTGTGTAATGCCAAACGAAATATGATCCGGGATACGCAATATGCCGCACCACTTTACTGGTCACCTTTCATATTGATTGGTAACAAGTAAAGAATATCCGTTTCTCATTATACTTTTTTAGTATACCCGAACCTTTTGTTTCCCCCTTATTATATCAGGAATCTTTTTTCTCGACATTATTATCACTATCAGCCTCTTCCCGGTTTTCTTCGGGATTTTGAGGATTAAGTTCCAGGTAGAAATCCGTCGGATCATCGCCAACATAAAGTATCACTTTTTGCTCCTTGATTAATTCAAGGGAAGCAAGGAACGTTACAACCATTTTAATTTTATGCTTTAAAGAGGCGCATAGATCCAGAAAAGACAACCTTCCCTGAAATTTTAACTGTCCAATTATATACTTACTCTGTTCTTCAATATTTGTCGGAATACGCTCGACTTTATGAAAGACATCGTCCTTGACCACCTGCGACATAACTTTTTTAAAAGCCGCCATCAAGTCGAAAAGTGTTACATTTTTCAGGACTTCGCCATTATCAACTTCCGGTTCGAGTATATCCGGTTCGAGAAAACCGCGATAGTAGCGTTGCCTCGTCTTGTGATCCATAACCGACATTTCCTCGGCCATCTCTTTAAAACGTTTGTATTCGAGCAACGCCTGAACGAGCTCATAACGGGGATCCATCTCAAATTCATCTTCCTCGCCATCTCCGGTTACGGGCAACATCATTTTGGCTTTTATAGCCATAAGAGTACTTGCCATAAGTATAAACTCACTGGCTATACTTAGGTCCAGTTCATCCAGGAAATGTATATACTCGAAAAATTGTTCGGTTATGTAACTTATTGGGATATCATAAATATCCAGCTCATCCCTTTTAATGAAAAAAAGGAGGAGATCCAGGGGGCCTTCAAAATTTTGTAACTGAACTCTGTACACTTATTTATTCAACTGTTTTTATAGTTGTAACACTACACTAATCGTCCCGGTAAAACATCTTTCAAATCATACGAAATATTCCAACTCATTTCCTACATTAATTTTCATGTCATCCCTGATAATGAATAGCGATTGAATTTGCTGTACACGCTAATATTTAAAAATCACTATCAAGCCACCTATTCTGATAACTATTGTTACCATTAATTTATCAAACTTAAACCATTTCCTCCGAGGCTATGCAAAGCGGCACTTAAATTGTTGGCGATTTGTCATAATCAGAATCTTTGATAACAATATGATTATGCGTGCCCATTAAATCTTAACGATACATAGAATTCAATCCTGTGTAAAATATAAATCGATTAACTGATACAGATTTTGCTCACTTATTTAAAATACCAAAAGATTCAAATCAATTTATTTCAGTGATAATTGGCAAGTTAGTAAAAAAAATATTAGCATTTAAAGAACGAAAAAGCGGTGTCGAAAATAATTTAATATTCACAGGCATAAGATATTCCCCACTCTTCTGTTAACGTGATTATTAATTTACTGGTTAATAAAGTGTATTTGAATGGATTTTAGTGAACTTTATGAGGCTATAAAATCAGATGATCAGCAGGCAATAAACAATTCGGTTACTAAGCTGTTCCCGGTACTCATGTCATATTTACGGGTTAATATGCATGCTGATTCCGAAGATGCCAAAGATTGTATTCAACAGGCGCTACTTCATACCACTGAAAAAATACGGGAAGATAAAATCCGGAATCCTTCAAAGCTTTATTATTATCTGATACGATCCTGTAAAAATATTTATCTGCGGATGAATACCTATACCAATATTTCCATAGAAGATAATAATAAGGACTATGCGATTGATCCGCCAAAACAACTGGATGAATTATTAGATGAGGAAAAACAAAGGATTCTGTCACACTGCCTGGAACAGTTAGATCCCAATCATCGTGATTTTATCAATTACTGGTTCGAAAATCCGGATATCGATGCCTCAAGCGTAGCACGTCATTTTGATATATCATTATCTAATGCCTGGACGCGTAAGCACAGGATCATTAAAATCCTGAATAAATGTTATGAAAAAAATAGTCACAAATAAAAAATTTGTAAGGAATACAGGTTTAATGTGTCTTATTAATAATTAGAAGAAATAATCCCCAAAAATTTTTTACAGAAATTATTTAAATGCAAGAAAAAGAATTAATAAAAAAACTGGATGCTTACGTTAAGGGTAAGTTATCTTCAGCGGAAGTGGATGAGCTTTGGGTAGAATTATTAAAGAAGCCTGAATACTTATCTTACTTGGATACTCTTACAAATGTTAAGGCTATCATAGAATCTAAAGCTAAGGTTAGTCATCTGGTTACCTCAAAAAAGAAACCCTCCTTCTGGAAAAAGTTTAATCGCCAGATATTGGTTGCGGCTTCTGTTTTGATAGTAATTGGTATAGTTGGGTTCCTGACGTTACATCATCGCAACACAACAATAAAAGCTATACCCAAAATCAGCAATTCTGAATTTGAGTCTGTAAATAGTTACCGCTCAGCCGATCATAAGTTGAGTGAAATTGATAAAATGTTAAATAGGGGATATCAGGAATCTCTTAATGGAAAGAATGATGAAGCGCTCTTGACATATAAAAAGCTTATACAAAAATATGATACGGGACTAACCATATCGAAAGCTTACCTTAATATGGGTATCATTCATTACAATTCTGATGCATATCATAAAGCAATAAATAATTTTAATTCCGTTATTGTCTCCACCAATCAAAATAACATCATAAAAGAAAAAGCCTACTGGTACCTGGGTAATGCTTTTATACAAGTCAAGGAGTTTAAAGAAGCTCAAAAAGCGGTGAAAAAAGTTTTTGATATGAAGGGTATTTACCGAAAAAGATCAGAAGATCTTCTTAAAAAGTTAGACGAGAAACTGGACATCACTTTTAAAGAATAATGTATCAAACCGGTTCACCAGGATCATTTTACGTAATGAAGTCACAGCCTTTACTGTCTTATTATTATAGCTACTGAATTGTTTTAGGTATCGGCTCAAGCGTTTTAGATGTATGTTTCATAAGCACATCATGAGCCTGTATAAACGATTCATCACCTTTCCTTTCAATCTTAGTGTATGAACCGTCAGACTCCAAAACCCACCGTTGACCGTTATCATTCAGATAAATATTCAGAATAAATTGTAAATATTTTTTCAGTTGCTCTTGTTCAATGGGAACTAACGATTCCACACGTGCATCAAGATTCCGGTGCATCCAGTCAGCCGATCCGATAAAATGAAGATCTTTGTTCCCATGCAGGAAATAATAAATTCTCGAATGTTCCAGAAACCTCCCAATAATTGAATGAATTCGGATATTCTCACTCAACCCCTTTTTTTGAGGTATCAACCGGCATACCCCTCGTACAATTATATCAATTTGAACACCCGCCTTCGATGCCTCATATAATTTTTGGATAATTAATGGATCTTCAAGACTATTCATTTTTGCTATAATTCGTCCGGGACGATCGTTGTTACATTCTTTTATTTCGTATTCAATCAGTTTCGTCATTTTTTCCCGCATATAATTTGGGGCAACAATAAGTTTCTTATAATTCTGCTCGGGGGCATAACCCGTCAGGAAATTGAATAAATCTATTACGTCTGATGCTATTTCGGGATCACATGTAAACAGCCCGAGATCTTCATATAACTGTGCTGTCTTAGGATGATAATTACCGGTGCTTAAGTGCACATAACTTTTAATGTTTCCGTCTTCTTCCTCTCTCACGACAATCGTTAACTTAGAATGGATTTTTAAACCGGGTAATCCATAAGCAACATGGACACCGGCCTTTTCCAATTTTTGTCCCCACTCGATATTGCGTTCTTCATCAAATCTGGCTTTTAACTCAACAAGCATTGCCACTTGTTTGCCTTGCTGTGCGGCTTTCATCAAGGCAAGCATCAAGGGAGAATCACTTGACGTTCTATATAACGTTTGTTTGATGGCCAGAACTTTTGGATCATCTGCGGCCTCTTCAACAAACCGTTGGACTGACGTAGCAAAACTATGGTAGGGATGATGTACAATAAAATCACCATTACGAATAATACTGAAAATATCCGGTGCTTCTTCATCCAGCTCATGATGAAAAACAGGGTGTAAAGTCGGGACCCATTTATCATATTTCAACCGTTCAAAGCCGGTTAAGTCTGACATCCTGATACAATCAGCCAAACCAATTGGTCCGTCCATTTCGAATACATCGCCCCAGCTTATTTCCATTTTCTCTATTAAAAATTCTTTAATATGCCCGGGCATGCTTTGATCAATTTCCAATCGAACAATTTCGGCAAAACGGCGCTCCCGTAACTCTTCTGTAATCAATTCCAATAAATCATCCGCTTCTTCTTCGTTCCTTTCGACATCAGCATTTCTCGTAACCCTGAAAACATTCGCTGACAACACTTCCATACCGGGAAATAATTGATGTATATGTGCCTTAATAACCTCATCTATTGATACATAAGTGATTTCATGATTTTCTTTCTCAACGATCAGCCAGCGTGGGCGGTTCGATGGCACTTTAACCCGCGCAAACAATATCTCTCCTGTTTTGGGCTGACGAAGTTCAACTGCAAATGATCGGCTTTTATTTGATATCAAAGGAAATGGATGCGATTTATCTACAGCCAGGGGAGTAAGGATTGGATATAGCTGCCGGGTGAAATATTCTTCAATTATTTTTCTCTGATTGGCAGTAAGCTGCGTATATCTGTTGAAATGAATACCCTCCTTACTCAACGCTGGAATAATGCTGTTCTGAAAACAATCACGATAATTATCAACCATCATGGTAACATCTTTGCGAATTACTTTTAATTGATCTTCCGGACTCATTCCATCAACAGGAGGCGTTTCTATGCCGGCTTCTATTTGCCGTTTTAATCCACCCACCCGTTTTTGAAAAAATTCGTCAAGGTTACCCGCAACAATACCAATAAATTTTAGTCTTTCAAGTAGAGGATTTTGAAGATCTTTCGCCTCATATAATACCCGCCAGTTAAATTTCAGCCAGCTCAACTGATAATTAAAAAAATAATCACTTCCGAACAGTTGTAATTCGGATGGTAATGAATACATCCCAATAGTGTAATGAAAATGCTTTCTTTTAGCTTCTTCATTATTATCACTTTTAACATTTGAATCTTTGTTAGGGATATCGCTTTTAATATTATTAGGTGAAAATGAGGACTTGTCCATTTTAATTTTATTCTTCTCTATAATCTGTTTTTTTATTATTTGTTGTTAACTTAACGTACAGATTTAATTGTGCTTTATATAAATATAAACACTTACTATTAAGACATTATTACTTTGTCCAATCCGGTACTTAACGCTTATAACAAAGATGATGACTTCGAACAGTCCATAAGGCCTGGATCCATCGGGGAATTTATCGGACAACGGAAGATCATCGAGAATCTTGATGTGTTCATACGGGCTGCAAAAAACCGCAGCGAAGCGCTGGACCATGTTTTGCTTTCAGGACCTCCGGGACTAGGCAAAACAACTTTGGCCTATATCATAGCCAATGAAATGGGTGCTCAGATAAAATCAACAACTGGCCCGGTTTTAGAGAAACCCGGCGACCTGGCCGGACTTCTTACTAATCTTGATGAGGGAGATGTCTTATTTATCGATGAAATTCATCGCCTAAATCCGGTTGTCGAAGAATATCTGTATTCGGCAATGGAAGATTACAAACTGGATATTGTTATCGACTCCGGACCAAATGCCAGAAGCGTCCAGATTGATCTCAAGCATTTTACTCTTGTGGGAGCCACAACACGCAAAGGATTACTCACAGCTCCGTTACGTGCCCGTTTCGGAATTAATTTCAGACTTGATTATTACGATACAGAAGTATTGCAACATATAGCCAACCGGACTTCCGGTATTCTCGGAATTGGGATAAGCGATGAAGGAGCTTACGAAGTAGCACGGAGAAGCCGGGGAACACCTCGTATCGTTAACCGGTTGTTGCGCAGAACACGTGATTTTGCACAGGTTGATGGAAAAGATATCATTGATAAAGAAATTGCCGATAAAGCCTTAAATGCCCTCGATGTTGATCAAAAAGGACTGGATGAGATGGATATCCGCATTTTAACTTCCATCATAGAAAATTACCGTGGCGGTCCGGTTGGACTCGGCACTTTAGCTGTGGCTGTAGGTGAGGACAAGGGAACGATTGAAGAAGTTTATGAACCTTTTTTAATCCAGGAAGGTTTTATGCAACGAACGCCGAAGGGCCGCGTTATAACATTAAAAGCATATAAATATCTGGGTATTCAACCCAATCAATCAGAAGATGACTTATTTAATAATTGATTAATATTTAGAATGTATTATCATATTTACTTTTTATAATTAATCGATCAAGAAAACCTTAACGGAAAATTCATTAATTTTTCGTACTTTTATATCAACTTTTATCTAACATTTGCATCAAAAATAATAGGAGAAATTTGGTTCGATGAGAAAATTATTTACATCTGAATCTGTTTCCGAAGGCCATCCTGATAAAGTAGCCGATCAAATATCGGATGCTATTCTGGATACCATGCTGGAAGGAGATCCCAATTCACGTGTGGCAGTGGAAACGATGGTGACAACAGGGCTTACCGTTGTTTCAGGAGAGGTAACCACGGACGCTTATGTAGACGTTCAGGAAAAAGTCCGCGAAGTTATTCGTGATATAGGTTATACGAAACCAACCTACCGATTTGATGCAGATTCTTGTGGTGTCCTGGTCAGTATTCATCAACAAAGCCAGGATATTGCGATGGGAGTTGATGAAAATGACGGAAAACCTCAGGGTGCAGGAGACCAGGGAATGATGTTCGGTTATGCCATCAACGAGACAGATACCTATATGCCCATGAGTATTCAATTTGCTCACGATTTAGTTCGCTATCTGGCTCATATTCGTAAAGAAACACCTTTTATGCCATACCTGGGCCCCGATAGTAAAAGCCAGGTAACCATTGAATACGATGATAATAATATTCCCAAACGTGTCCATACAATCGTTGTATCTACACAACATGATGAGAATGTATCTCAAAACCAGATCAAAGCAGATATTAAAAAATACCTGATTCCGGAAGTGATCCCCTCCGATCTTCTGGATACTAAAACAATATTACACGTTAATCCGACCGGTAACTTTGTTATTGGCGGTCCTCACGGAGACACCGGCTTAACAGGTCGAAAAATTATTGTAGATACCTACGGTGGAAGAGGTGGTCATGGTGGTGGTGCTTTTTCAGGAAAAGATCCTTCAAAAGTAGACCGTAGTGCTGCTTATGCATCCCGTCATATCGCAAAAAATCTTGTGGCCGCCGGCTTAGCCGATGAATGTCTTGTTCAATTAGCTTATGCTATCGGTATTGCCGAACCTATTTCCATCAATATTAATACTTATGGAACCGGTAAAGTAGATGAGGAAGAGCTTGAAAATACAGTGCTGGATCTCTTTGACTGTACACCTTCCGGGATCATCAAGCGTTTCGACTTAAAACGTCCTATATATCAAAAAACAGCTGCTTATGGACATTTTGGAAGAGATGAATTTCCATGGGAAGAACTTAATTATGTCGATATCTTAAAAGAGGCATTTAAAGTTACTGCCGGTAAATAAAACGTTTTTTTATTTCTTATAGGCATACTTCTTTTTGAAGTGTGCCTTTTTTATTTGGAAACAAATATAATCATTAAAAATACTGACAGATTTATGTTCCGAACCGGAAGGCCTGGTTCTTTTTTGGGTTATTATTACAATACCACCATAATTTGTTGGATATGACGTTATAAAAATTTTTCCGGTTTTAAAGAAAGGAACAGTATTTATAAAAAGTGTCAGCTGGTTAATTTCAGTATACAAGTAGTTATTTTTTATTATTTTAATTTCTTAACAATCATTTCCTTATAAATTTCGTTACCTACACTACGCAGACAATTTTTTCAATATTAACAAATTAAGTCTATGGACTTCCTTCGAAAATTCCGGGAACCCGTTAGTGGGTTAACACATCTTACCGGTGCCCTTTTATCAGTTTTCGGGCTCATTCTGCTCGTCTATCAAGCCAATAATACAGTGCAGACCATCGCTTTCTCTATTTATGGATTAAGCTTGATACTCCTTTATACTGCCAGCTCCCTTTATCATTTATTACCGGTATCTCAAAAAATCATTGATCTTCTTCAAAGATTAGATCACATGATGATTTATATTTTAATTGCCGGAACGTATACTCCTTTCACGTTACTCGCTTTGCACGGCGGATTAAAATGGGGTATGTTTTCTACAGTTTGGGTCTTAGCTTTCACCGGTATTATTTTAAAACTTGTATGGTTTAATGCACCGCGCTGGCTTTCAACTATTTTTTATCTCGGTATGGGTTGGTTAGCTATCGTCATGTTTCCCGAACTGATAAACGATTTAAATATGAATGGAATCATTTGGATAGGGTTAGGTGGATTATCATATACCATAGGCGCTGTTATTTACGCAACTAAAAAACCAAATCCATTCCCCAATGTGTTCGGATTTCATGAAATATGGCACATTTTCGTATTATTCGGTAGCTTTTGTCATTTTTGGTCTATTTACCAATATCTCCCTCCGGTTCATTAAAAATATCATCCTCTGTTTATATTTTTTTATTTATAACTCTCATTATGTATATATAAATTGACTTCCAATCATAATGATCAGATAGGATGAAAAGAACTTTTAAAATAGTATTGATTCTTATTAGCCTGGGATTCGTTCAGGGTCCCCTGGTTAACTCTGTGTATGCTCAGTTTTACCGCCCTTCTTACTTAAAGTGGTATCAACTGAAAACGCCACATTTCAAGATTATCTTTTCTACAGGTGAAGACAGCGTAGCTCATGCTGCCGGCAGAATACTGGAATCACAGTATCAAACAACCCAACAATTAACGGGGGGACATTTACATAATTTTCCTGTCATTTTAAATGGATATACCGACTATGCGAATGGGTTCGTCACATCCAATGTTTTTCGTATGGAAGTGGATATTGCAACGATGAAGGGAAAAGCAATGAATCCACAAACTGGTGGTTGGCTCGAAAATGTATTTCCTCATGAATTAACCCACGCTTTACACCTTTCAGTAACGCCCTGGCCCGGAGTATCTTCTATAATCCGTCCTTTTTCACCTGATTATGCCCGCTCTGTAAATTATAATGCACTGATGGGATTTCATGAAGGATTGGCTGTCTACAGGGAAACGCATGTTCGACCAAAATACGGGGGACGAGGAAATTATCCTTTTTTCGATAATCAGTTTCGATCCAATTTAAGGTCTTCAAAAAATTGGTCGTTGGGTCAACTTTTTTCACTGGCAGGTGATAACCGGCCCTTCGATCGCCACTATATAGGAGGTTACCAGTTTGTTAATTGGCTGGAGAATAACTACGGTAAAGACATTGCCAGAAAGATCATAAACTTCGATTCACGCTGGCCTTTTTTAGGATTAGGTGGAGCCGTCTGGCATCAGACAGGAAAACTCCCTATACATCTGTACGATAAATTTGAAAAAGATAAACGTTTAAAAGAAAAAGCAAGAGAAGATTCCATTAAATCTTTAGGTAAAGATCCTTACTCAGTAATCTCATTACCATTTAAGGGCCCCTCGGTCCACCGCCCAAAATGGATAGGAAAAGAAAAAATCCTTTTTTATGGGTCCTTTTATAACAAACGCCCCGGTTTCTGGATTTATAACACAAAAACACATCATATATCAAAATTTCTGGAAACACTTAGCGTTCAAAATTATTGGTACGATATCAATTTAAAAAAGCATGAAATGCTTTATGCAAATTACCGTCCCAGCCCATTCTTTGACAGTGATTATAAAGCAGATATTTATAAAGTGAATTTAAATACCGGGGATAGTAAGAGGTTAACAAACAGAAAACGTGTTTTTAGTCCGGTTTTCAATGGGAAAAAAATATGGGCCCTGCAAACAGATCATGAATCCACCCGTTGGATAAAAGTTGAAAAAGGGGGGAATATAAAACCCGTATTCTCCGTCAGACCCGATAAGTTGATTGCTATTGAACCCAATCCTGTCGACACCGGTTTGACCGCTGTAGTAGCCAATAGAAACGGAGTACAGGCTTTGTGGCTTGTTCAGTCCGGAGATAAAAGTAAAGTATTGAACAATAATCCGGATATCGCTTTTAAACACGCTTCTATTTTCGATCCATCCTGGAATAAAAATGGCAGCAAGCTTCTCTTTACATCTGATTATGGAGGGGTTATGAATCTTTATCAATATGATATGGAGCGGGAATCAGTAACACAGATTACTAATACCCTATTCAATTGTTACGAAGGCTCTTATTCTGAAGATGGGAACAGTATTGCCTTTGTTGTTCAACAAGGAGATTATCATGAACTGGCCGTTATTCACAAATCCGATTATTTAAACAGGTTTATTTCAAGGGATATCTGGCATGCCAATGTTACACATAGAATGAATGCTCCCCGCCTGGCTTCTGGGTTAACAGACTCCTCAAAAACATGGAAAGTCAAACGCTTTCATTCTGGTTTAAACTGGCTAAAACCGCGAACTATACTACCTTATGCTTTAAACAGTTCCTTTACCGGTACAAGATGGGGTGCTGTATTTACCAGCTCTGACCTTTTACTTCGCAACAGCTATAATATTGAATTGAGTACATCGAACCAAAGACTCTGGTATAATGCCACTTATCGGTATAGTGGTTTTTACCCTGGTTTTGAAGTTTCAGCTTTCGATGAGCCGCTTGAAAATGTGTATGTATTAAATACTACTAATAATAATAAAATCTATTATGGCGAAGAGAAGCAGGGTTTTTCATTTGGAATCCCAATTCCTATAACACTCAAACAAAATGCCCGATATTCCTCCATTTTTATCCGGCCTGAAATAAAAACTTTTAGAGCTAGACCTATAACTACAAGTGGAAAATATTTTACTGGAAACAATTGGAAAGGAAGGTTTAGTGGTAATCTTTTCATTTCTTATAAAGCCGGATTACAGCAGGACATTCAGGATGCCCAACCAAATACAGGAACTTTTTTTTATGCCGAAGGTGAACAGGATTTTACCAATCATCTCTCTGATAGTCGAAAAGCATTACGCGCTGGAATTTATACTTATTTATCCCCATTAAGAAGATACAACCAATCATTACGGCTTGGTTTACTTGTACAGACCCAGACCAAAATACCTGTCTTTAATACAAGTGATCTGATTTCTTCCGGGTTTAATGATAATATTCTTGCGGGTTTAAATAATGTTGCCAGTTTTAGTAGCCGTTATGCCATTCCTATTATTAATCCGGATAACGGGGGCTTTTTACTCCCTCTATATATTCAACAGGTTTACGGGGTTTTATTTACAAATACAGCAACAAACCTGGATAATAACTCCTTAAACAACATTATTAATCATTCCCGAACCGTGTATGGAATAGGGTTACACTTCGTTACGGGATTGTCCAATTTACGTATCGACCTTGGATTTGGATTGGCTTACGAACCTACACGTAATAAAATTAATGGAATAATTGGTATCCTATAATAAGTGATGATTAATAAAACTGAACCATATAAATAAGATTATTTACTTATCTACGAGCTTTAATAATTCATCCGGTACATCTAATTCCATTCTGAGCATCTGAGCGGCGTGTGTTTTACCCTGGGCATCCAATTTTAAAGAAACAGTCCCTCCTCCGCCAAGGCTATCATGCAGTAAGAAGTTTATAGCCTGGAGATTAGGCATCTCAAATCGTTCTACTTTTCCTTTACAGACGTGTTTCATATGCTCTTTAACAGCATTTTTAGTTAAATGCTCTTTAAGAAAAGGATAAATATCCGGGTGTCGGGCTATGACACCAACATTACTTGCATTCCCTTTATCACCACTACGGGCATGGGCTATTTTTAATAGTTTTACTTTTGCCATAATAATTTACTCTACATGACCAATTTGATAAATAATTTCATTTTTACTTTCGGCCCATTTCGATATGCTATCTAATGCATCTCTGGTAGCAATACAAATCAGGCCGATACCAAGATTAAAAGCTTCTCTCATATCCGATTCAGGGACATTACCTGTTTCCTGAATCAGCTTAAAAATAGCGGGCCGATCCCACGAATTCCAATCAATTATTAATTTATATCTATCTGGAACAACTCTTTTTGTATTTCCAATAATACCACCACCGGTTATATGGGAAAAGGCATGTATTCCATTCAATTCTTTTAAATCATTTATAACAGACAAATAAGAACGATGTATACGTAATAACTCGTCACCAATGGAAGAACCAAGCATATCCGGTTTATCATTGATATCATACTCTGAGAATAAAACTTTACGAGCCAGGGAATATCCATTGGTGTGTAACCCGGAGCTCTTGAAGCCTATTAAAACATCACCTTTTTTTACTTTTGACCCATCTATTATTTTATTGTAATCAACGACTCCTACTATGGTACCTGCCAGATCAAATTCACCTTCATTGTAAAGATCGGGCATTTCAGCCGTTTCACCACCAATTAACGCACAATTATTTTGTTCACAACCGATGGCAAATCCTTTTATAACATCTGCAGCTATTTCTGTTTGTAGTTTACCAGTCGAAAAGTAGTCAAGGAAAAATAATGGTTTAGCGCCACATACTGCAATATCATTAACACAATGATTTACCAAATCCTGGCCTACGGTATTGTATTTATCAGCTTTAAATGCCACAATTAACTTTGTACCAACACCATCAACACTACTTACAAGTACCGGTTTTTTAAATTCAGAAAAATCCGGTAAAAAAAATCCACCAAATCCACCTATGCCAGATAGGACAGATTTATTATGTGTTCTTTTTACAATATTTTTTATTGAACTAACTAACTCTTCACCGGCTTTGACATCAACTCCGGATTCTTTATAGGTGATTCCCTTTTTTTTAGACATAAATGAAAGGTATTATAATTCAGCTTTGCAGAAAGATTAAGATACGGATTTTTTAAACATTCACAGAATAGCTTTTGAACTAAGTTTGTTCATTTCAAATAGGAAAGTAATAGTTTTCCACATGGTTCTTTTATAAATATAAAATTTTGAAATTTGTATTTAGTAATAGAACACTGTGGATATGTTTATAACTTTTTTATTCAGATACATTTTTTTACTGTTAGCTTTCTGTGGATAATAATGTGGATAATATATGTAACACAATCAAAGACTTATAATAAAGGATAGAAAGTTTTCCACATTATTATATATATTACACATATACTTTAAGATTAACTATTAACACACTTCTGGAAGTCTTTTTAGTTGTGGAAAACAATTTATTTTTGTGGATAGTGATTTATAACTTTATTTGTTTTACTTAAAAATACAGTTTTCCACATATTGTTAGCATTAATCCACATTGTTATTAACAGGTCATATGAAAGTAATTGTACAGCGTGTCAGCGAAGCATCGGTCTCCGTAGAAGGTAATATAACAGGAAAAATAGGGAATGGTTTATTACTTCTTGTTGGAATTCATCCGGATGATACACAAAAGGAATTGGAGTGGATTTGTCGTAAGATAGTCAAACTCCGCATATTTGAAGATGAAAATAATAAAATGAATCTTTCTGTAGATGATGTAAATGGTGGTTTGCTGGTTGTTTCACAATTTACCTTATATGGAAACGTAAATAAAGGTACGCGTCCCAGCTTTATTGAAGCGGCAAAACCGGATAAAGCTGAACCTATGTATAACGATATGATTGACTATTTTAAAAAAAACACATCTTTGGAAGTCCAAACCGGAATTTTTGGAGCTATGATGGATGTTTCTTTGGTGAATGAAGGACCGGTAACAATTATTCTGGAAAAATAATGTCATTTATTTTCTTATTTGTTGATGGTGTAGGTTTGGGAGAAAGAAGTGATCTGAATCCATTTACTAACGGTCAAACCTATTCGTCTTTCTCCTTTATGACAGATAAACAACCTTTTACAATAGAAGTTGAAGACATTCAAAAAGAGGATCATGTTTTTAAAACAATTGATGCCCGGTTAGGCATAGAGGGTTTACCTCAAAGCGGTACAGGCCAAACTACTCTTTTTACCGGTAAAAATGCTTCAAAAATAGCCGGCCGTCATTTTGGACCTTTTCCTCATTCGAAAACAAAGTATTTATATCATGAGAAGAGCATATTTGTAAGATTACAGGAGAAGGGTAAAACCTGTTACTTTATGAATGCTTTTCCTCAAATATTTTTTGATAAAGCGAAAGAACGTGATAGATGGAGCTGTTGTACTTATATGACCAGAAGTGCAGGAATTCCTTTGAATTCAGTTAATGAAGTCCTTGAAGGAAAAGCAATTACTGCCGGTATATTACAAGATGCCTGGCGGAAAAAATTAAAAATAGATGTTCCGGCTATAACAGCTCAAGACGCTGCTGTAAGAGTTGTTGATATGGCCGGAGAAAAAGATTTTATCCTGGTTGAGTATTATCTCACAGATAAAGCCGGACATAGTCAGGATTTATCATATTCTCATAAAATTCTACAACGCCTCGATCAGTTTTTACATGCATTGATACATAAAAAAAGGAATCAGGATACTCTTTTTTTAACTAGTGATCACGGGAATATAGAAGATTTATCCACGCGTACACATACTCTGAACAGGGTACCAATGTTTGTATATGGACCCGGTGCTCAAAAATTTAAGGGTGTTGAAAGTATTAAAGGAATAACAGATGTAACAGTCAGGTTGTTAACATCATAATCGATTTGTTAAGCAGCCCGATCGAGAATATTTTTTATCCGCGTAAAAATCTCATCTATATTACCGACCCCACTGATACCTGTATATATTCCTTTTTCTTTATAATACTTTTTAACGGGGGTTGTCTGGTTTTCATAAACAACCAGACGAACCTTAGCTTTTTCAGTTGTATCGTCTTCCCGGCCTTCTCCACGGGATGAGATACGACTAATTAATTCCTGTTGAGGTACTTCCAAACCTATACAGGCATCAATTTTTTCACCTCTTTTTTCTAAAATCTTATCAAAAGTTTTCGCCTGATAAACCGTCCTGGGAAAACCATCGAGTATATAACCATGAGAGTATTCAGGAGAATTGATAGCATCAACAACGATATCTACAACAATCTCATCAGATACCAGCCGACCTGCATCAAGTATGGATTTAACTTTTTTCCCGATATCCGTTTGCCTTTTAATATGGCTTCTGAAAATGTTGCCGGTCGAAAGTTGAGGTATATTGTAATGATTCTCGATTAATTTTGCTTGCGTTCCCTTGCCCGCTCCCGGTGGCCCAAATAAAATTATCTTCATGATTTTCGATATAGCTTGTCTCTTGTAATGATTTACGTTTTTAAAAAAATGAAAATAGTAGTTTACATAACCACATTCAATAATAATAAATTATAGTTAACAACCATAATATGCCGATCTTTCAACTCTTTTAATAGAGCTGGATAATTAAGAAAATAGAATATAGTGATCACCACAATTTTTGTTTACAAGAGAACAACGCATGTATAGCGAAGGTCAGCAGAGAACACCATATTAACATCAGACAATGAGATAGATAATTAGTTGATATAAAATTTATCCTATTTGGGTAAATATTAATACCTGTAGTGTTCATTGCCGTAATAAAAAGAGTACCTTTATTAGCCTTTCCAAGTACACCCATCCATTCTAAGGGCTACACGATAAACCTGGTCAACAATCCCACAGAAAACACAATAAAGGGCTCTTTTTATTTTTTTATTCTGCTCAAATCATTAAGAAATCTATAGAAGTGTATTAAAAGTAAGCGATAACACAAATTTTGAACAAAATTGAACAAGATATGTAAAGTTATTAACCCAAATGCTGCTGATATTAAATACAGACATCAAGAGAGAGCTAATGAGTAATAATCCTTTTTGGATTATAAAATTAGTACCTGTAGTGTTCATTGCCGTAATGATAAAAAAGAGTACCTTCTTTCAAACAGCCATCCATTCTATAGCTGCACGATAAACC
>Ga0102962_1000434_pt1 | contig 20168 bp, 20 predicted proteins | sample SalPonF2_C_D2_MG_FD_84519 | JGI IMG/M metagenome (GOLD analysis project Ga0102962, IMG submission 84519) | Salt pond soil microbial communities from South San Francisco under conditions of wetland restoration - Salt Pond MetaG SF2_C_D2_MG ...
CGGAATGCCACGCGCATTCGTCAGCAGGCCGTAATTGACCTGACGCTTGCCCTTCTTCGCATCGCGGTTGTGGCCGAAGGCGGCGAGCGCACAGCTCGACCCCTCGAAGTAGCTCGAGCTGAGGTCGTAGAGCGCCAGGGCATCGTGGTCGAGGTGGCGCGCGGCGAGCTTTGCCTCAATGCGCCCTTGGCGCTCGAGCAGCCAGTCGAGCGCCCGGTAGAGCTCGTCCTCATCGGCATCGGCGACGCCGAGCAGGGCGGGCAAGGTAGTGACGTGCCACCACCGGGTCGTGGCCAGCTTGCTGTGGGGCTCGAGCACACGCGCGGCCACCATCGCTACCACCACGGCGCGTTCACGCGAGGCGCGCGCGCCGATGAGCTCAGCGAAACCGAGGCGGCGCATGGCCTGCAGCACGGCCTGGACATGGCCATGGTGGGCGGAAGCGATGACCTCGAACGCCTCGTTGGCGGGCACGAGTGGCTCGCCCCGCAGCGAGCGGCGCAGCACCTCGATGGCGTTGGCGGGCAGGTGGGACAGATTGGCGAGCGTGCGGGACTTGACCTTGCCGCCCTCGCGGTAGCTCTCGCGCAACAGCACGGCCGGGGGCGAGTTGCGATTGGGCACGTAGGTAATATACATGCCTACGCATGTTAGACCATAAAATCCATCGTAGAAAGTTCACCTACATACACTACCCCGCAATACATGCCTACATTTCACACGTTCAGACTATCCTTAGAGCACGAAAACGCACCGGGCTTCAAACACTTGCGTGATGCCCATGGCCAAAATCGACGAGGAACTTCAGTTTAATAGCGCGCCGGCATTGTCCGGAGGGAACCTGTACCGATGCCCGGCAGCCCGTTGGGCCGCGAATGCGCCGGGAGCGGCGGCTATTTCGCCTTCTGGCGCAGCTTCGCCAGGACCTGGTCGGTGATATCGACTTTGCTCGTCGCGTAGGCCACGCCGCGGCTGAGCACGATGTCGTCGTGATTGCGTTTGGCCACCTCGCGAATGACGTTACTGAAGCGCTTGTCGAGTTTGGCGAACGCCTTGTGCTCGGCCTGGCGTACGTCGCGCTGGAACGCCTGTTCTTTCGTGTGCAGCTTGCGCTGGAGCGTCTGTAGCTGTTGGTCGGTTTTCTTTTTTTGCGCGCTGCTCATGATGGACTCGTTCTTATGGAACTTCTTCTGTTCTTTCTGAAGCTTCTGCTGCATGGACTGCAACGCCTGACGGCGACTGGAGAAGCGCTCCTTGAGGTTCTGGCGCATGGAGCGCGCCTCCGGCGCCTGGGCGATGATCTTGCGGGGATTGACCACGGCGACGCGGACTGCGGCATTGGCTGCCTGGACGGCGCCTAGAAGCAGAATGGGGGACAGGACCAGAAAATAGGCGAGTTTTTTCACACGAACCTCCGAGCGTGGAAAGGGGGAAACCGATATGGTAGCGCCCTGAGCGGGATCGGCCGGTATGCCGGGCGGTGAGTCCGCGCAGCCGGCCCACAGCCTAAGAGAGGGTGGTGGCGAACGCAAACCGCAGCGGTTCATGACTCCTGCAGGCTGACGGCGCCGGCACTGAGAAACTGCCGGAACGCTTCGGCGGGCAACGGCTGGCTGAAGAAGTAGCCTTGCGCGAAGCGGCAGCCGTTGCGGGGCAGGAAATCCACCTGCTCCGCGGACTCCACCCCTTCAGCGACGACCTCCAGGTCCAGTTGCGAGGCGAGCATGAGAATGGATTGCAACAGGGCCGTCTTCTTGCGGTCCCGGTCGATCGCCGCCGTGAAGCTGCGGTCCACCTTGAGCTTGTCCACCGGGAACTGTTCCAGGTAGCTCAGCGACGCGTAACCCGTGCCGAAGTCGTCCACGGCGATGCGAACGCCCAGCTCGCGCAGACGCCGCAGGCTGCTGACCATGGCACTGTCCGTGGCCACCACTTTGGTCTCCGTGATCTCAATCTCCAGGCGGTGCGGCGCCAGACCGCTCTGTTCCAGCGCCGTGTGAACCACATCGGCCACGTGGGCGCCGCTCGCCGCGCTGAGGTGGGCGCCGGAAAAATTGACCGCCACCGCGGGGCCGGGGCCGGCGTGGGCTCTCCACTGCGCTGCATGCTGCACGGCGGTCTTGAGCACCCACCGGTCCAGCGCCGCCACCAGGCCGCTCTGCTCGGCGACGGGCACGAACTCATCGGGCAGGCGCGGGCCCGTGGCCGGGTCGTTCCAGCGCACCAGCGCCTCGGCCGAGCTGACGGCGCCCGAATGCAGATCGATCACCGGCTGGAACCGTACGCACAGCTCATCCTTTTCGATGCAGCGCGCGAGCCGGCCGCTGAGCTCGAGCGCACGCAGGGCGGCGGCATTGGTCTCCGCGTTGAAGAACTGCGCGTGGCCGGCGCGGGCTTCCGCGGCCTGGTCGGCGGCTGCTTCCGCGCGCTGCATGAGCGCTTCCACGCTGCGTCCGTCGTTCGGGTAGAGGCTCACGCCCATCCAGGGCAGCGGCCGCAGGCGCGCGGCGCCCGCGGCGATGGGTTCGCGCAGCATCTGCTCCACACGGTTGAGCTGGACGGTCACCGAGCCCACCGATTCGGCCTGCTCGAACAGCAGCGCAAACTGCTGGTCCTGCAGCCGGGCCACCGTCACAGTGTCGCGCGGGGCGGCGGCGGCGAACTCGGTAAGCCGCGAAGCCACGGCGGCCGCAAGCTGGTCCGCGGCGTGTTCGCCGGGCACGCCGGCCAGGCGGCGCACGTGCTCCAGGCGGATGCTGCACACCGCCGACAGGCGGCCCCCCGGCGCTTGCGCCAGGGTGCGTGCCAGCTTGTCGCAAAAATGCCGGCGGTTGGGCAGCCCCGTCGGCTGATCGAAGTACACCAGCTCGCGGATGGTGTCGGTGGCATCACGGTAATGCGTCACGTCCTGCAGCACGTAGACGCTCAGCGGGGCGCCGGCGTGCGCATCGCGCATGTTGTTCACGCTCACGTTGAGCACGCGCCGCCTGCCGTCGCTGCCCGTGAACTCCACTTCCTGGCGCAGGGGCCGCAGGGACGGCGTATCGCCGCGCTCTGCGCGATGCTGCACCGATGGCAGGACCTCGGCGACCGGCCTGCCCAACAGCTCGCCTGCGTCGCGGGCCAGCAGCGATTGCGCGCGCTCGTTGGCGAGGGCCACGTGGCCCTGGTCGTCCAGGACCAGGACGCCGTCGGAGAGCGTGCGCAGCACGTGCTTGGCCGCGGCGCGCGAGGTGACGGACACCACGCGGTAGCGCCAGGCGGCGTAGCCGATGGTGGCGATGGTGAATGCCACCATGGCGTAGCCGAAAGGGTAGAGCCCCACCCCCCAGCAAGGCAGGAAGTCGATGGCGGCGGTGAACGCCACGCCGAAGGCGATGAGCAGGAGTTTGGCGCGCTGGCGCCGCCGGCTGCCGGGCGGCGAGCGCCGCCATGTGTGCCAGCAGCACGCGAACAGGAACAAGAGCACGGCGCACTGGTAGCCGGCGAGCAGCGTGCCCGCGGGCCGGTAATGGGCGTAATAGCCCCACCAGTAGTGGTAGGGCGTGGCCAGAATGCGTCCGCTCGCGAGCAGCAGCACAAAGAAGACGAAGGAGGCAGTCCACAGCAGCGGCGAGAGTTGTGCGGCGCTGCCGCGAAGATCCAGCAGGCGCCGCAGCAGCTCGTAGACGCTGGGCGCAATGAAGATGACCCCGATCTGGCCGATGACGATCTAACGCTGGGCCGCCTGCGGCGAGGCGGCCAGATAGCCCAGCGCGTACGCCGCTTGCCACATGGCGACCGCGAGCGAGGCCACGAGGGCCCAGAACCCTGCGGCGGAGTCCACTTCCCGGGCGCGCAGCAGCAAGCCCCACAGCAGCGTGGCCAACGCCACCGCCAGGTTGGGCAGGGCGAGCGCGAGCTGTTGGGTGAACGCGGTCATGCCGCCCCGCTGCGCGATTGGCGGAGCCGGCGCTGGCGCAGGCTCGGCCCGGTCAGGTTTGTGTACGCGTCAGGCGGTCGCGGTTGCCGATCGAAGGTCAGCCTGGGAAAACGGGTTATTAATATGATTATGGTTCACACCGCTGCATGGCAGGTGCTTGAAAGCATAGCAAATACCGCTGGCAGCCGGCGCCGGGCCCGTCCCTCGGTGGCCATCGCAGGGCGACGGACGGGGATCGCTCACGCGAGCGAGAAGCGCTGGTAGTGCTGCTCGGTGGGCAGTCCGCGCAACGCCCAGAGCTCGCGTCTGCCCGGATCCGCGATGACCGCGCCGCAGGTTGCCACGTGGTTGGGCGGGGCGCCGCGGTAGCAGATGGCCTCGGTGTCGCGCGTGATCGCGGCGAGGTCCGCCGTGGTGAAGGCCGGGGGCGCCGAGAGCAGGGCGCGCGCCCGCTGCAGGCGCGCCTCGCTGCTGGCCTGGGACTGGGGCAGGCGCTCGCGCTCGAGCGCCCGGTTCTGGGGCGCCAGGCAGTGGTTGGTGTGGGCGAGGGGCTGGTCGGCGAGCCGCGTGACCACGCAGTGCGTGGCGGTGGCCTCGACGTTGGCGCCCGCGCCGTGCGCATCCATCAGCAAATAATTGTGCGCGCCGGCGCGCGGCGCCTCGGTGATGCACGCCAGCGCGTCCTCGAAGCGCTCCTGCTGCAGGACCTTGCGGACCACGAAATTCCAGGTGACGCCGGGGCGCCCGTCCGCTGCGCTCAGGTTGTTGATGCCGACCGTGATGCCGGCGGCGTTCATGCCGATCATGCCCAGGCAGCCGACGCTGGTGAAGGCGAGGAAAGGCAGGCCGCCGCGCGGGCGCCCGTCGATGAGAATCGCGTGCTCCGCCGCGCTTTCGTGCATGTCCCAGGTCTGGCCGAACAGCCCGGGTGCATCCTCGGCGCGGGCGCCCGGCACCAGGAAGGCGGTGCAGTTGTCGGCCTCGGCGGGCGCCGGCGCGCCGGCGCTGTATACGGTGTCCACGAAATCGGTGAAACCGCTCACGATCAGCATCTGCGCGCTGCTGAGCCCGCTCGCCTGCGCCATGGCATCGAGCTCTGCGGTCAAATCCGGGGCATAGCGGCGGTGGTATGCGAGACAATTCTCCGCACACCGCAGCACCGCCTCGCGCGGCAGGGAACGTCCGGCCCAAGCGGGCTCGCCGGCGAGCGTCAGGCGCTCCGCGGCAAAGTGTCGGATGGCGTGCGCGAAGCGCTCGCCGTGACGACGACCCATGGCTTCGGGGGAGCCGCTCAGTTGCAGGACCGGCAAGGCCGGGCGGGCGGATTCCGGATTGGTCTGCGCCATGCTTGATTCCGTGAGGCAGAGGATTCCCGCCCACTTTAAGCCTTGGCGCAGCAGCGCACCAAGCGCGCCCCGCGCTCCAAGCGGCCCTGTAGTAGGATAGAGGGCACTTGGCGCCGCCGGCGCCAAGACGCTCCACCGCATCCCCGTCCATTCACCGAGGCGTGGCTTCGTGCCATGCCGGGGAGGCCCATCGTGACCGACGTTCAATTCGACCCGCATCGCACAGCCGTAGTGGTCATCGATCTGCAGCAGGGCGTGGTGGCCATGGAGACGCGCCCGCATGCCGGCTCCGCCGTCGTTGCCAACGCGGTGCGGCTGCTGCGATCCGCCCGCCGGGCGGGTGCGCAGCCTATCCTGGTGCATGTCGGCGCTTCGCCCGACGGCGCCGACTGGCCGAGCCCGCCCGCGGATGCCGGCGCGCAGCGCAGTGCCGCGCGCGCGCCCGGCTGGTCCGATCTCGTTCCCGAGCTGGAGCGCTCGCAGGGCGACCTGGTGGTCTTCAAGCGTCAGTGGGGTGCCTTCTACGGCACGGATCTGGATCTGCAGCTCCGCCGGCGGGGCCTCGGCACGCTGGTGATGTGCGGCATTGCCACCGAGTTCGGCGTGGAGAGCACGGCCCGCGATGCGTATGAACGCGGCTACCGCCAGATCCTGGTTTCCGACGCCATGAGCGGCGTGACGGAGCAAAGCCACAGCAATGCGCTCGAGCGCATCTTCCCGCGTCTGGGGCAGGTGCGCACCACCGACGCCGTGGCCGCCGCCTTTGAGCGCTGAGCAGGTCAGCGCCGGCGCCGCCACGCGCCGTGTCGCGCTGGTGACTTTCATCGGCGGCCTGGGCGGCGGTCTGGTGTTTCCCATATTGCCGGCGCTCGGGCTGCAGCTTGGCATCAGCAGCTTTGTCATCGGCCTGATTCTGTCCGCCAACCGGCTCACGCGTCTGGCCTGCGACGCGGCGGCCGGCCGCCTGGTGGACCGCTTCGGCGGCAAAGGACCGCTGGCCTGGGGTCTGGGTCTGGAGGCGCTCGGCATCATGGCTTACAGCGCCGGGCTGCACCTGGGCCATGTGGCCTGGTGGCTGCTCGGCGGACGCATCGTCTTCGGCGTGGGCTCGGCATTGCTGATCGTGGGCGCGCAGGCAGCGGTGCTGGGATTTTCCACCCACGGCGACCGCGGCCGGCGCACGGCGACGGTGCGCATCGCGCTCAGCATGGGCATGCCCGGCGGGCTGGTGCTCGGCGGGGTGATTGCGGACCTGGTCTCGGACGATGCGGCATTCTGGGCCGGCGCCGGGCTGACCCTCATCGGGGCGGCCATCGCTTGGCGCTACGTGCCTTCGGCGCGCGGCGGCGGGTATGCCCACGGGGCCAGGGCCGGCCTGGTGCAACGCTTGAGGGCGCTGGTGCGATTGCCCGAATTTCCCGTGCTGGCCGCGGCGTGGAGCTTTAATGCGCTGATTTTTCTGTGCGTGCAGGGGGTGTTGCTGGCGACGCTGGTGGTGCTGGTGCATGAGCGCGCGCTCGCGCTTTTCGGCATGGGAGACCAGGGCACCGCGGGGTTGATGATGGCGGCGTTGATGGCGAGCTCGTCGGTGATGGCTTTTGGCATCGGGCGTGCGATCGACCGTGTGGCTCACCGCGCCACGTTGGTGTTGCCGGCCCTGGCCATGCTGGCCGCCGGCTTCGTGGTGCTGGGGCTCGCGCACACGCTCGCCGTGACCCTGGCGGGCACGCTGCTGGTCGGGATTTCGTTCAATGCGGTGACGCTGCCCATGCTGGCGCTGCTCGGCGACGTGACCGATCCGGACCAGTACGGGCGCGCGGTGGGCATCTACCAGGTGTTCGGGGATATAGGCGGCAGCCTGGGGCCCATCGCCGGCCTGGAGGCGGGGGTGCGCTGGGGCCTGACCCCGACCTACCTGGCGCTGGCGGTGCTTATCGCGGCCGGCTGCGCGATGGCGGTCGCGGTCAGGCGCGCCGAAGGCAGGTTCGCCGCCGGAACCGCCCACATGCGCGAAAGCGGGCTGGGAGGGCGCTAGCCTGTGCCTCCCGGCGCAGGGCACAGCGCCGCCACGTCGGCGGCAAAGCGTTCCACGGTCTCGGGCCGGGTGTCCCAGGCGCACATGAGCCGGCAGCCGCCGGCGCCGATGAACTCGTAGAAGCGCCAGCCGCGCTGGTGCAGCGCGTGGGCCACCCCGGCCGGGAACTCGGCGAAAACCGTGTTGGCCTGAGGCGGAAACAGGATCCGCACCCCGGGGGTGTCCCGCAGTCGCTGGTGCAGACGCTGCGCCATGGCGTTGGCGTGGCGGGCGTTGCGCAGCCATACGTCGTCGTCGAGCAGACCCAGCCAGGGCGCCGAGATGAAGCGCATTTTGGAGGCGAGCTGGCCGGCCTGTTTGCAACGGTACGCGAAGTCCTCCGCGAGAGCGCGGTCGAAGAAAATGACCGCTTCGCCCACGGCGAGCCCGTTCTTGGTGCCCCCGAAGCAGAGCACGTCCACCCCGGCGCGCCAGGTGATCTCGGCCGGATGAACGTCGAGCGAGGCGGCTGCGTTGGCAAACCGTGCCCCGTCCATGTGCACGCGCAGGTCGCGGCGGTGCGCGGCGGTGGCAATGGCGCGGATTTCGTCGGGCGCGTACACCGTGCCCAGTTCCGTGGCCTGCGTCAGCGTCACCACTTTCGGCTTGGGGTAATGGATGTCGGAGCGGCGCGTGACCACCGCCTCCACGCCGTCCGGGGTGAGCTTGCCTTGTTCGCCGGGACACACCAGCAGCTTGGAGCCGTTGGAGAAGAACTCCGGCCCCCCGCATTCATCGGTTTCCACGTGCGCAAGCTCATGGGCGACGACCGAGTGATAGGAGCGGCACAGGGACGCAAGCGCCAGGGAATTGGCGGCGGTGCCGTTGAACACGAAAAAGACGTCGCAGTCGGTCTCGAACAGGGAACGCAACCGGTCGCACACGCGCTGCGTCCACGAGTCGTCGCCGTAGCCCGGCTCATGGCCGCTGTCGTTGGCGCGCTGCACGTAGTCCAGCGCTTCCGGGCATACGCCCGCGTAGTTGTCAGAGGCAAAATGCTGCATGGAATGGCCGCGCTTGCACTGCAGGCGGTGGCGCACATCCGGCGGCACCGGCTTGGGTGGACGCGCACTTTCTACCGCATGCGGGCAAGCGTGGCAATGCGAACGGCTCGGCGCGCGCTTGTCAGGGCGGCTTCGGGCCGGCATCTTGAGCGCTGGATTTCAGCAAGCGAGCGAGGGGCGAGCCATGTCGAGCACCCCGCAAGCACCGTCCGCGCGGGCGCGCTTGCAGGTCTGCGGGCTGCACAAGCGTTATGGGACGGTGACCGCGCTCGCCGGCGTGGATTTGCGCATCGATGCCGGCGAGTTCGTCGCCCTGCTGGGCCCCAACGGGGCCGGCAAGAGCACCCTCTATCAGATTCTGAGCGGGTTGTTCCACGCCGACCAGGGCGATGTGCGTCTGTGCGGCCATGCCGTGAGCCGCGCCCCCACGCGGGCGTTGGCGCACTTGGGTCTGGTGTTCCAGGAGCCGACCCTGGACCTGGACTTGAGCGTTGCCGCGAATCTGAGCTTCCATGCGGGGCTGCACGGGCTCGGCCGGGCGCGCGCGCGGCGTCGCATACGCGAAGAACTGGAGCGGGCCGGTTTGTGGGAGCAGCGGCGCACGCGCTGCCGCGCGCTCAGCGGCGGCAACCGGCGCAAAGTGGAACTGGCGCGCGCTTTGCTGCACGAGCCCGACGTGTTGGCGTTGGACGAGTGCACCGTGGGCCTGGATGTGGCCTCGCGCGCCGACATCATCGAGCACGTGCGCGCTTTGTGCCGCGACCGCGGAGTCGCGGTGCTGTGGGCCACGCACCTGGTGGACGAAGCCGAAGGCGCGCAGCGCATCGTGGTGCTGCATCGCGGGCGGGTGCTGGCGGAGGGCGATGCCGCCGCTCTCACGCGCGCCGGCGGCGCCTCGAGCCTGAGCGAAGCGTTCCTCGCGCTCACGGACCAGCGCCGCAGCCCGGCGGGGTCGCCGGCATGAGCGCCGCACGCGCATGGCGGGCGCTGATGGCCGTGGCACGGCGCGAAATCGTACGCTTCAGCCAGCAGCGGGCGCGGTTGCTGTCGGCGGTGGTGCGCCCGAGCCTGTGGCTGCTGGTGTTTGCGCCCGGCTTCGCCGGGCTGGCGGCGGTCTCCAGCGGCCCCCCGTATCAGGGCGTGGCGCTGACCTATCAAGCCTATATCGTGCCGGGCCTGCTCGGTATGGTGCTGCTGTTCAACGGCATGCAGTCGTCGCTGTCCATGGTCTATGACCGGGAGATGGGCATCATGCGGCTGCTGCTGACGGCGCCGCTGCCGCGCTGGTACCTGCTGCTTTGCAAGCTCGCGGCGGGAACGCTGCTGTCGGTGCTCCAGGCTTACGCGTTCCTCATCGTTTGCTGGCTGGCGGGTGTGGGCCTGCCCTGGGTGGGCTGGCTCAGCGTGCTGCCGGCGCTGCTGCTGGGCGGGCTCATGCTGGGTGCCATGGGGCTGTTGCTCTCGGTGTACGTGCGCCAGTTGGAGAACTTCGCGGGCGCGATGAATTTCGTCATCTTCCCCATGTTCTTTTTGTCCACCGCGCTGTACCCGTTGGCCGTCAAAACCGCCCACCACGCCTCGGTGATCGCCTGGCTGGCGCGGATCAATCCTTTCGAATATGCGGTGACCCTGATCCGCTTCGCGCTCTACGGCCAAGTGGACGGGCCGGCGGCGCTCGCGGTGGCGGGCTGCCTGGCGGTGTTTTTCGCCTTGGCGGTTCTGGGGTACGACCCGCAGCGGGGCATGGTGCGGCGCATACGCCGCTAGGACGGCTGAGGGGTATCAGGACCGGCGCAGTTGCCGGCCGGTGCGCGGGTTGCGAAACACCAGAGGCTGGGCGGGTGCAGCGCTGTTGGCCTGCTCGATCGCACGGTCGATCCGGGGACGGTGGGGCGATTTGGCGCAGACCGGGTCCGCATTGGCGGCATCGCCGGTGAGCTGGAAGGCCTGGCAACGGCAGCCGCCGAAGTCTTTCTCTTTTTCGGGGCAACTGCGGCACGGCTCCTTCATCCAGTCGAAACCGCGGAAGCGCTGAAAGGCGTCGGACTCGAACCAGATATGGCGCACTCCGGCATCGCGCACGTTGGGGAACGCCAGGCCCTCGATCTGGCGCGCGGCTTGACAGGGCAGGGCGGTGCCGTCCGGCGCGATGCTGAGAAAGACCTTGCCCCAGCCGTTCATGCAGGCCTTGGGGCGGTCCTCGTAGTAGTCGGGCACCACGTAATAGATCTTCATGCGCTCGCCGACGCGTTCGCGCCAGGCGCGGGCCGTGGATTCCGCCTGGTTCAGTTGTTCGCGCGTGGGGAGCAGGCGCGCGCGGTTGTGCAGCGCCCAGCCGTAATACTGGGTGTTGGCGAGCTCGACGTAGTCGGCATCCAACGTATCGGCAAGGTGCAGGATGTCATCCATGCGATCGATATTGCCGCGGTGCAGGACGAAATTGAGCACCATGGGAAAGCCGGCGCGCTTGACCGCGCGCGCCATCGCCTTTTTGTGCTCGAACGCGCTGGTGCCGGCGAGCAGATCGTTCAGTTCTTCGTCGCTGGCCTGGAAACTGATCTGTATGTGGTCCAGGCCCGCCGCGCGCAGCCGCTCCACGCGCGCCTCGTCCATGCCCACGCTGGAGGTGATGAGGTTGGTGTAGAAGCCGAGCCGCCGCGCTTGCTCGACCAGGGTTTCCAGATCCTGGCGCACGAGCGGCTCGCCGCCCGAGAAGCCGAGCTGGGTCGCGCCCATCTCCCGCGCTTCGCGCAGCACCCGCAGCCACGTTTCGGTGTCCAGCTCGTCGCGCCGGCGCCCGAGCTCCAGCGGGTTGGAGCAGTAGGGGCATTGCAGCGGGCAGGCGTAGGTGAGCTCGGCCAGCAGCCAAAGCGGCGGCTTGATCGCATCACTCGACACGGATCCACCCCCGTTCCCGGGCTTGGGCCAGGAACTCTTTGACGTCCTCATCCAGCTCCGCACCGGGAAACGCGGCCTGCAAATCGTCGATGACGCCCTGCACCGTGCGCTCGCCGTCGCAACGGCGCAGCACCTCCGCGGCGCTCTCGTTGAGCGTCACCATGCCCTCGGGGTAGAGCAGCACGTAAGCGTCCTGGGCCGCTTCCCACTGGAAGCGGTAACCGGGCGACAGGGCCGGGCGCGCGTGCGGCGGCACGTCAGCCGTCATGAGCTTGCGTCCACGTTGAAATAAGGCGGCATGCCTTGAATGTAGGCCATATGCATGGCATCCAGCATCGACCATAACACATCGAGCTTGAAGCTCACGATGGCGATGGCGCGGCGCTGCTGCTGCGCCGTTTGGAAGTGGTCCAGGGTGAGCGCGAGGCCGTGCTCGACGTCGCGGTGCGCCTCGTTGAGGCGGTTGCGGAAGTAGTTCAGGCCGCTGGCGTCGAGCCAGGGATAATGCTGGGGCCACGTCGCCAGGCGCTCGCGGTGGATGGTGGGCGCGAACAGCTCGGTGAGAGAGGAGCACACACCCTCCTCCCACGATGCGCGGCGGACGAAATTGACGTAGGCGTCGACCGCGAAGCGCACGCCCGGAAGCACCATGGACTGGGATTCCAGCTCTTCGCGTGTCAGCCCGCAGGCTTCGCCGAGAGCCACCCAGGCCTCGATGCCGCCGCCCTCGCCCTGGGCGCCGTCGTGGTCGAGGATGCGCTGCACCCAGCGGCGGCGCACCTCGCGGTCGGGGCAGTTGGCGAGCAGCGCCGCGTCCTTGAGCGGGATGCTGATCTGATAGTAATAGCGGTTGGCCACCCAGCCCTGGATCTGGCCGCGGTCGAGCTCGCCGCGGTTCATCCGTACCTGAAACGGATGATTGATGTGGTAGCGCGGCGCGAGCGCGCGCAACTGCGCTTCGAACTCCTCGCGAGTCCAGGGGGTTTGTTCCGTGGTGCTCATAACGTCGGGCCCTAGAGGTGGATGTCCATGCCGTCGTAGGCGACTTCGATGCCCGCGGCGTCCAGTTGTGCGCGCTGGTCCGAATCCTCGCGCAGGATCGGATTGGAATTGTTTATGTGGATAAGCACTTTGCGCGCATTGTTATAGTTGTTTAGCAGCTCCATCATGCCGCCCTCGCCGGACTGGGGCAGGTGCCCCATGGCGGCGGCCGGCTTCTGTCCCAGCCCCTGATCGATCATCTCCGTCTCGGTCCAGAAAGTGCCGTCCACCAGCAGGCAATCGGCGCCGCGCATGCGGGCCTTCAGCGCATCGTCCATCGCCCCGAGCCCGGGCGCGTAGAACAGACGCCCTCCGGTGGCCGTATCCTCCACCCAGAGCGCAATGTTGTCGCCGGGGTGGGGATCCTCGCGGTGCGGGGAATAGGGCGGCGCCTTGCTGCGGATCGGCAGGGCCGTGAACGATAGCCCGGGCACCCGGGGAATGGTGAACGGCTCGCCGCCCGGCTGGACGGCGTGCCGGCGCACGCCGCAGTAATGATCCAGCATGCGCAGCACGGGAAACCCCGTGGTCAAGTCCTCGAACGCCGGCTCGGTACAGTAGACATCCAGCGGCTCGCCTTCGCGCAGGATCAGCAGCCCGGCGCTGTGGTCGATCTGGCTGTCGATGAGCAATGCCGCCCGGAACGGGGTCCGGCGCGCCTCGCCGGGGGTACGCAGCGGCGAGGCGCGGTTGAGCTGCTGGCGCACGTCCGGGGAGGCGTTCACCAGCAGCCAGTCGTCGCCGTTGGCACTGATCGCAATGGAGCTTTGGGTGCGCGGCGTGGCGCGGATGGTGCCGCGGCGCACCCCGTCGCACTGGGGGCAATTACAGTTCCACTGCGGAAAGCCCCCGCCCGCAGCGGCGCCCAGGACGTGAACATGCATGGCCAGTCAACCGGATGGATTGTCGGGTTGGCCGCCCAATGCTAAGGCGGCGCGAGCCACGACCTTAGCGTGTCGCCACGCTGCCCGCAACGGCCCCGGCGGGCAGACGGGGAAGGCTGGAGCGCGTGCGAGCTGGCTGGAAATGTGTGCGCTTCACTGGCGGCTCAGCGGGCGCAGGATCGAGCGCGTGCGGAAACTTAGCGCCTCCGGGGACTGTCTGATAATTCAGATAGGGCACGAAGAGAGTGCTTCAACCCCCTAGGGGAACCTCGAAAAACAGTCGTCCTGACAGTTTTCGAGCGCCACCTCGAGTTTTTCGATGTGCCCTAGGGCGAAAACCAATTACCCGAACACCCGCGGTCCGTATCGGCTGCGGTGGAGGAGCGTGCCGCCATGACAGCCACTGACCTTGAGAACGGCAATAACCCCGGCAGGCAGCCCAGCGCAGGCGAGGCGCGCGAGTTTGGTGCCGGCGAATTCGGGGCGCGTCTGCGGCGCACGCGCGAGCGCATGGCTGAGCGCGGTCTGGAGGCGTTGTTGGTGACCAATGCCGCCAACATGCACTACCTGACCGGCTACGACGGCTGGTCGTTCTATGTCAAACAGGGTGTGGTGGTCCCGGCCGACGAGCACATGCAACCGTTCTGGTTCGGGCGCGCGATGGACCGCAGTGGCGCCCTGCTGACCACCTGGCTCGATCCCGATAACGTTTATGGCTATGCGGACGAGTACCTGGAGATGCTGGGCGGCGACCCCATGGCGTTTCTCAGTGAGCACCTGGCCGAGCGAGGCCTCAGCCGGTGCAGACTCGGCGTGGAGATGGACAACTACTGGTTCTCGGCGCGTGACTATCTGCGCCTCGGACGGGACATGCCGGACGCCGAGATCGTGGATGCGACCAACCTGGTGAATTGGGTGCGCTCGGTGAAGTCGGCGCAGGAGATCCAATACATGCGCGAAGCCGGGCGGATCATCGAGGGTGTGATGGACACCGCCATCGAAAGCATTCGCCCCGGCGACCACGAACGCTACGCGGCGGCGCGCGTGCTCGAAGCCCAGATCGAGGGCACGGAGCACTTCGGCGGCGATTTCCCCGCCATCATGCCGCTGATGCCGGCCTCGCGGCGCGCCGCCGCCGCCCATCTGACATTTGCGTCGGACCGGCGTTACCAGAGCGGCGACGTGGTTCTGCTCGAGCTGGCCGGGTGCCGCCACCACTATCATGCGCCCATGTCGCGCACCGTCTACCTCGATACGCGCGAACGTGTGCCCAAGCGCCTGATGCATATAGCGGACACGGTGCTGGAAGCGTTGCAGAGCACGCTCGACTATATCGGCCCCGGGCGCACGGCGGCGGACATCTCCCAGTACTGGCAGGAGTGCCTGGCCGGCTCGGACGTGCACAAGCCGTCGCGGCTGGGTTATGCGTACGGCATGAACTATGTGCCGGACTGGGGCGAGCACACCGTGAGCCTGCATCCCAGCGATCAGACCGAGCTCGAACCGGGCATGACGCTGCACGTGATGCCGGGTATCTGGGAAGAGGCGCTGGGTTTCGAGTGCAGCGAACCCATATTGGTGACCGAGCAAGGCTGCGAACGCTTCGCCGACTTTCCGCAAAAGCTTTTCACGCTCTGATGCCCGTGCACCATTCCCGGGAGCGGATTATGCGTGCCGTGCCGTTGCCGGCGCCGCGCTCCGCTTGAAGCCGGGCGCCGGGCACGGCATGTTGGTGCCGGGCTCGACTGATCTCAGGAGAACGCAATGGAAATTCGCAATTTGCAAGGCAGCGTGGCCGTGGTCACCGGGGCGTCCAGCGGTATCGGCGAGGCGAGCGCCAGGGCGCTGGCCGCGGAAGGCGTGCACGTCGTGCTCGCGGCGCGCTCGCAGGATAAACTCAATGCGTTGGCGCATCAGATCGGCGAACTGGCGGTCCCGGTGGCCACGGATGTGGGCGACGCCGACCAGGTGCGGGCGCTGTTCCAGCGCGTAAAGGAGCGCTTCGGCGGACTGGATCTGCTGGTCAACAATGCCGGGGTCGGCTATCACAGCCCGTTCGAAGACAGTGATCCGGCGGATTGGCGCAAGACCATCGACGCCAATCTGTACGGCGTGCTGCGCTGCACGCATGCGGCGATCCCGCTTTTGCGCGGCCGTGAGGGGGCGATGATCAGCACGGTGGCCAGCGTGGGCGGGCGCTATGGGCGCCCCGGGTGGTCCGTCTACAACGCGACCAAGTTCGCGGTGGTGGGCTTTCACGATGCCCTGCGCAAGGAGATCGGCGAGGACGGCATCCGCGTTTCCCTCATCGAGCCCGGGGCCGTCTACACCAACTGGGGCTTCAATGTGCCGGAGGAGCAGATGAAAGCGCGGCGCGACAAGGTGGACGCTTTGCACGCCGATGACATCGCCAATGCATTGGTCTATGCGTTCGCCCAGCCCGGCCGGGTGAATCCGCAGGAACTGCTTGTGATGCCCACGCGCCAGATATCGCCCTGACGCCCGCTGTGAGATTGCGGGCGCGAACCCCGGGTTTTTGGGGCTCCGAAACGGGGCTGCGGTACCGGTTCGAATGGAGATAGACTGGCGTCCAGAGCGGAATAGCAAAAGCGCCCGTGCCCACCCTCGCACCCCGGGATTCGCGTGCGCGCGACCACCACGCTGTCGGCATGGCCGTGATGGCGTGCGCCGTCATGCTGCTGCCGCTCATGGATGCGATCGCCAAATATCTCGCTTCCCGGGGCATGGCGCCGGGGCAGATCACTTTTTACCGCTTCTTTTTCCAGTTTCTGGAGACTGTCCCCGTGGTGGTGCTGGCGCGCGGGCTGGCAGCCCTGCGCCCGAAGCGGCTGTGGCTCAACCTGCTGCGGGGCACCCTCATCGCCGGCGCCAGCCTGTGTTTTTTCACCGCAGTCAAATTCATGCCCCTGGCCGACTCGATCGCGATTTTCTTCGCCGAGCCGTTCATTCTCACCATGCTGTGCGCACTGGTGCTGCGGGAGCCGGTGAGCTGGCGGGGCTGGCTGGCCATTGTGCTCGGCTTTGCCGGCGCCATCGTCGTGATCGATCCGAGTTTCTCGAAGTTCGGTGCGGTTGCCCTGTTGCCGCTCGTCACCGCAACCCTGTTCGCCACCTATATGATGATGAACCGAGCCTTGGGCACCGTCGACAGGCCACTGATCATGCAATATGTGGCCGGGGTAGGCGGCAGCGTCTTTTTGGGTGCGGTGCTCGTCTGCGGCGGAACCGCGGGCGGCGTGGTTGACTTGCAACCGTCACTGCCCGGCTCTGTGCCCGACTGGGCGCTCGTGCTGGTTCTGGGAGCGATCGCCGGATATGGGCACCTGCTCGTGGTCTGGGCGTTCCAGCGCACGCCGGCTTCGATTCTGGCGCCGTTCCAGTATCTGGAGATCGTGTCGGCAACGCTTGCCGGTTACCTGGTGTTCGCCGACTATCCCGGACCCATGAAGGCGCTCGGCATTCTGATCATCGTTGCCGCCGGGCTCTACATCTTCTGGTACGAGCGCTGAGGCGTACGCATGACAACCCGGCCCCGGGGCGATAACCAGCGGGGAGCCCACGGCTTGCCGCCGTCAACGCGGATCGGTGCGCGGCTTTTGGCGGCGGCGCCTTGATCTGGATCAGATACAGAGCCGGCGCTGCTCATTAGTATTGCCCGCAGTGAAATGCACGGCAGATGACGCAGCCATGACGGTTTGCGCGGGGAGCATCATATGGCACCCATGACCCGAAACGAGGATTCGCCGCGCATCACGGCGTGGCGCTGCATCGGCTGCGGCAAGATAGAAGCCCCGCAACCATGCATCGGCGTCTGCCAGGACCGAAAGGTGGAACTGGTCGAAGCGGGCCATTACGAGTCGGCTCTGCAGCGTGCGCAGCAGGCCCGGCGTGAGGTCGAGGCGCTCAGCGCGCTGGTACGCCGGCTGGCCCACACCCAACCGCGCAACGGGCAATGGGAGCAGGCGTATCGCCAGTTTCAGGCCCAGGCGCGCAAGCTCCTCGCCCGTGGCGGCGCAGAATCCGACATGCTGGAGCCGCGGGCCTAGGCGCAGACGCACTCGCGGCAGAGGATGGGCGGAAACCTTTTTGGGCGAACGATCCCGGGAGTCACGCGATGACCCATGTGAGCGAAATCGCAGAAGATGTCTTTCGCATCAGCACGTACCTGCCGGCGGCCGATATTCAGTTCAATCAGTTCCTGATTCGAGACGATGAGCCCCTGCTTTTCCACACCGGGCACAAGCGGCTGTTCCCCCAGGTCAGGGACGCGGTGTCGCAGCTCATCGACCCCGGCAGGCTACGCTGGATCGGCTTCAGCCACATGGAGGCCGATGAGTGCGGCGGGTTGGCGGACTGGCAGCGCCTGGCGCCGGAGGCTACCGCCCTGTGCAGTGTGATCGGCAAACGCATCGGCGTCGATGATTTCATTGCCGAACGGGCGGCCAAGGCCATGAACGACGGCGAGACGTTCTCCACCGGCCGCTATTGTTTCCGTTTCCTGCACACGCCGCAGTTGCCGCATGGATGGGATGCCGGGCTGCTGTTCGAGCAAGAGCAGGGAATATTGTTCTGCTCCGATCTGCTGCACCAGAACGGTGACGTGGAAGCGCTCACCCGCGGCGACGTGGTCGGGCGCTTCCGTCAGACGCTGGTCGACAACCGGGACGGACCCGTACCCGGCTACATGCCGTATACCGCCCGGACCGGAGCCATGATGGCGCGCCTGGCGTCACTGGCGCCGCGCGTGCTCGCGGCCATGCACGGTTCGACCTTCGCCGGCGACGGCAGACAGGTGCTGACCGACACGGACATGGTGATGCGGGAAGTGCTGGGCTGAGCCCGCCGCCGTCTGAGGGCAGCCGTGCCACTGTGCCGCCACCGCAGGGCGGCGGCGCTCTCCTGTAAGGCAGATCATCCGCTAATAAGGCAGATCATCCGCTAAGGCAGATCATCCGCAGGCGCCGCGTTGCGCCCGACCAAAGTCGTGGCACCCGCCCGCGTGCACGCCGTTTGACCGACATCAATCACCCCACGGCGCGTTTTGGTTATAGGTAGAGGTACTGAGGCGGCGTCGACGCAGAGCAGCGGGTAGAACGCGAGCCGGCCGCCGGAGCTCACCGTGCAGGAGACCGCTATGCGCAATGCCCTTCAGATCACCTTTCGCAACATGGATGCATCCTCGGCAGTCGAGGCCCGGGTGCGGGAGCTGGCCGCCGGGCTCGAGCACTATTGCGACGAGATCATCAGTTGCCGCGTCGTGGTGGAAACGGCGCACCGCCATCACCACAAGGGCAACCTTTACCACCTGCGCATCGATCTGACCGTGCCCGACGCGGAGCTGGTGGTCAGCCGCAATCCTGCCCAACACCATGCCCATGAGGATGCATACGTTGCCGTCCAGGATGCCTTTGCCGGCATCAGGCGGCAGCTCGAGGACTATATGCGCAAGCGCCGCGGCCAGGTGAAGCGCCACGAGGCGCCGCCGCAGGGCCGGGTACGCGAGATCATGCCCGCTGCGGACTGGGGGATTATCGACAGTGCCGACGGCCGTGAAGTGCGCTTCGGGCGCAGCAGCATGACGGATGGGGATTTCGAGGCGCTCGTGCCCGGCGACGAGGTGAGTTTTATGGCGACGCAAGGCGAGCGCGGGCTGTTCGCGACCGCGGTGCACCTCGTCCGCCAACACCCAACGTCTTCGGATCCCTTCTCGGGTGATTGATGCCGCACGCATTGACCGGCGTCAACCTCCTCTGGCTGCGTTTGGCCTAAATTTGCTTGCGAGGGCTGGTGAACAGCCTCTGAATCACGCGGGCGCTAAGCCCGCGCCAGCAGCGGTCGAAAAGCCCGCGTAAGTGGACGTTGCAGGAGAGCAAATCATGGCCAAAGAGAGCAGCAGCAATGAGACCCAGCCCGCCGCGCGCGAGCCCGCGCCGATGGGCCGGTGGCCGAGTCCGTTCGAGGAAATGGACCGTTTGATGGATCGTCTGCGCGAACGGGAATGGATGCGCCCGTTGTGGAGCCGCTGGAGCGCGTTGGAGCCCCAGCTTCCCAAGGTGGACGTGATCGAGCGTGACAAGGAAGTGCTCGTGCGCGCCGAGGTCCCCGGGATGAAGCGTGAGGATCTGGACGTGTCGGTGAGCGACAGCACGGTGACGATCAAAGGCCAGTCCCGGCGCGAGAGCGAAGAGGAAGAGGGTGATTATTATCGCTGCGAGATCACCCGCGGGGCGTTTACGCGCACGCTGGCGCTGCCGAGCGAGGTCGATGCCGACAAGGTACAGGCCAGGTTCGCCGACGGCATCCTGGAAGTCACGCTGCCCAAGGTCAAGCAGGCGCGACGGCGCAAGGTCGACGTCAAGTGAAGCGCCGGGCGCCGGCTTGAGGCGGTGAGACGGCGACCGACAGGCTGGCCCGGAACCATCGTGGTCAAGACGGGGAAAGATTATGGACGACATCAGTTTGCGTGAAGACATCCTGGATGAGCTCTCCTTTGAGCCCAGCCTCGACGCCGCCAACATCGGGGTGACGGTGGAGCGCGGGGTGGTCACGCTGAGCGGCCACGTGGGCAGCTACGCCGAGAAGATCGCCGCGGAGAAAGCGGTGCAGCGGGTGCGCGGGGTGCGCGCGGTGGCCGAAGAGATCGAAGTGCGCTACCCCAACGACAAAAAGCTTGCCGACGACGAGATCGCCCAGCGCGCGCTCGCCATCATTGGCTGGGATGCGACGGTGCCCGATGAGCGCATCAAGGTCAAAGTGGAGAAAGGCTGGGTCACGCTGTCGGGGGAAGTGCAATGGCAGTACCAGCGATCGGCGGCCGAGCAGGCGGTGCGCAAGCTCTCCGGGGTGCGCGGGGTGACCAATCTGATCAGTGTTCGTGCGCCGCTGGACGTTGGCGACATCCGCAGCCACATCGAGGGTGCGCTCAAGCGCAGCGCCGAGGTGGAGGCGCACGCGATCCGCGTGGGCGTGGAGGGCGGC
>Ga0102962_1000435_pt1 | contig 20147 bp, 19 predicted proteins | sample SalPonF2_C_D2_MG_FD_84519 | JGI IMG/M metagenome (GOLD analysis project Ga0102962, IMG submission 84519) | Salt pond soil microbial communities from South San Francisco under conditions of wetland restoration - Salt Pond MetaG SF2_C_D2_MG ...
TGGCAAATATTATGGCACTACATTTCGTTTTGACGCGCGCCAGAACCAACAATCAATGACTTAGGGCCGATTTGGGCCCGATTTCGGCCCCGTGGCGCCGATCGACTGACAAATGTGGGCTAACCTAACGGCGCAGGGGGTGGTCCGGCGGCAACTCGCGGGCGGCCCAGGCCGCGAGCTTGTGCTTGATCTTGGGCAGCGACTCGTCGCCCTTGGCGAGCGGCTGTATGAGGCCGTCGTGTACCAGCAGGCGGTAGACGTATTCCAGTTTGTCGCTCTGGGAGTCGGTCGCCTCGAACTCCACCACGCCGCGGCGCTCGCCGTATTCCATGCCGCGCTGCAGCGCCTCTTTGAGGAGTTCGGCCTCATGCTTGAGTTTTTTCATCGCGAGCTTCCGCCAGCAGGATGGGTTTGATGAGCATGTTACCCCCGGGATACGGGCGACAGACAAGCGCCATGCGCGTTGTCCGGCCCACGCGCGCGCTTGTGCGTCGAGAATGGAATGACAGCCTGATGGCCGCAGGGCGAGCCGCGAGGTATTCTTGCAGCCCATGGCGCAAAGGGCGGCGGGCGGACCGATGAGGATATGGGTGGATGCGGATGCCTGTCCGGCGCCCGTCAAACAGATTCTTTTCCGGGCGGCGCAGCGCGCGCGGGTGCAGACCACGCTGGTCGCGAATCAGCCGGTGCGCGTGCCCGCGTCGCGCTATGTGACCCAGCTACAGGTGAGTCACGGCTTCGACGTTGCCGACGACGCGATCGTGGAGCGCGTAGCGGCGGGGGATCTGGTCGTCACCGCCGATATCCCCCTGGCGGCGGCGGTGATCGACAAAGGGGCGCATGCGCTCAATCCAAGGGGCGAGCTGTATACGGCGGACAGCATCAAGCCGCGCCTGACCATGCGCGATTTCATGGAAACGCTGCGCGCCAGCGGCGTCCACACGGGTGGGCCGGCTGCTCTCAGCGCCGGCGACCGGCGGGCGTTTGCCAATGAACTGGATAAGCTGCTGGCGCGCCGGGAGCAAGGGGAGCGACGGTAGCCGGCGCGGCCGGTCCTGGTGCAATGAGTTTATGCGATATGGGGCGTGCGATGGATGGGTTTTTGAGGGCGGCGCTCGAGGAGGCGCGGCAGGGTCTGGCGGAAGGCGGTATCCCCATTGGGTCGGTGCTGGTGCTGGACGGCGGCATCGTCGGCCGCGGCCACAACCGGCGCGTGCAGAAGAGCAGCGCTATCCTGCATGCGGAGATGGACTGCCTGGAAAATGCGGGGCGGCTGAAGGCCGGCGACTACCGCCGCGCCACGCTGTATTCGACGCTGTCGCCGTGCGATATGTGCAGCGGCGCGATCGTGCTTTACCGCATACCGCGCGTGGTGGTGGGGGAGAACCGTACCTTCCGGGGGCCCGAGGCTTACCTGCGCTCCCGCGGGGTCGAGGTCACGGTGGCGGACGACGGCGAATGCCGGCGGCTGATGGAGGCCTTCATCGACGAGTGTGCCGAGTTGTGGAACGAGGACATCGGCGAGTAGCGGCAAAAAAAGGCCTTAGAAGTTGTTGAAGAACCGTCGCGAGCGAAGGCAGTTCGTGGTCGCCCGAGCCGCAGAAACCGCAGTGTATGGATCAAACCATGAGGATTTCGAGCACCGCACGGCCGCGTAATGCCGAGCGCAGTAGATTATCCAACAGCTTCTTACGCCTTGAGGCGGTAGCCGGTTCTGAACATCCAGGCCACGATGGCCAACCCCAGGCTGAGAAAAAACGCCACCATGGCAAGGCTTGCGGCCACGCTCACGTCGGCGACGCCGTAAAAGCTCCAGCGGAAGCCGCTGATCAGATAAACCACCGGATCGAACAGGGTCACGGTTTGCCAGAACGGCGGCAGCATCTTGATGGCGTAGAAGCTGCCGCCCAGGAAGGTGAGCGGCGTGATCACCAGCAGCGGGACAAGCTGGAGCTTCTCGAAGTCGTCTGCCCAGATCCCGATGATGAAGCCCAGCAAACTGAAGGTGGCCGCGGTGAGCAGCAGAAACAGCAGCATATAGAAGGGGTGCTCGATGCGCAGGGGCACGAACAGAGCGGCCGTGCCCAGGATGATCAGCCCGAGGATCACGGATTTGGTGGCTGCGGCCCCCACATAGCCCAGCACGATCTCGAAATAGGAGATCGGCGCCGAGAGAATTTCGTAGATGGTGCCGGTGAACTTGGGGAAGAAGATGCCGAACGAGGCATTGGACACGCTCTGCGTCAACAGCATGAGCATGATCAGTCCCGGCACGATGAAGGCGCCGTAGCTCACGCCCTCCACTTCTTTGATGCGCGAGCCGATGGCCGCGCCGAAGACGACGAAGTAGAGCGAGGTCGAGATGACGGGCGAGACCAGGCTCTGCAGCAGCGTGCGCCACATGCGCGACATCTCGAAGATATAGATGGCCCCCACGGCGCGCAGATTCATCGCCGTTTCCTCACCAGGTCCACGAAGATTTCCTCCAGCGAGCTTTGTTGCGTGTGTAAATCTTTGAAGCGGATGCCGGCGGCGTTGAGTTCCTGCAGCAGGCCGGCGATGCCGGTGCGCTCGCGGCGCGGGTCGTAGGTGTAGACGAGCTCGCAGCCGTCGCCGCCCAGCTCGAGCGCGTAGCCGGCCAGGCTGTCCGGAATCCGGGACAGGGGCTGTTCAAGCTGAAGGGTGAGGCGCTTGTTGCCGAGCTTGCGCATGAGTTCGGCCTTGTCGTCGACCAGCACGATCTCGCCGTGGTTGATCACGCCGACCCGGTCGGCCATCTCCTCGGCCTCTTCGATGTAGTGGGTGGTGAGGATGATGGTCACGCCCTTGGCGCGCAGGCCGCGCACCACGGCCCACATCTCGCGGCGCAGCTCCACGTCGACGCCGGCCGTGGGCTCGTCCAGGAACAGGATGTCGGGTTCGTGCGCCAAAGCCTTGGCGATGAGCACGCGACGCTTCATGCCGCCGGACAGGGTGATGATCTTGTTGTCGCGCTTGTCCCAAAGCGACAGCGACCTCAGGACGTCCTCGACGTAGGCCGGATTGGTGCGCTTGCCGAACAGGCCGCGGCTGAAGCTGACCGTGGCGCGCACGGTCTCGAAGGCATCGGTCGTGAGCTCCTGCGGCACCAGGCCGATCCTGGCCCGGGCCTTACGGTATTGCGTGACCACGTCGTGGCCGTCCGCCAGCACGGTACCCGCACTCGGCATTACCAAGCCGCAGACGATGCTGATGAGCGTCGTTTTGCCGGCCCCGTTCGGCCCCAGCAAGGCAAAGATCTCGCCGCGTGCGATCTCCAGGCTGACGTCGTTGAGCGCCTCAAATCCCGAAGCGTAGGTTTTGGAGAGGTGGGAGATCGACACAATGCCGCGCTCTCCCTGCGGCGTTGCGGGGCCGCCAAGCGAGCGCTTCGCCTCCGTGGCCATGGCCGGACCGGTCGTTGCCGTGGCGTTGCTTGTGCGCCGGCCCCCGTCTATTGCTGCAGCTCCTGCTCGCCGAAGATGTTCTGGAACAGGGCGCTGGAGAGATAGCGCTCCGCCGCGTCGGGCAGGATGACGACGATGTTCTTGCCGCGGTGGGCCGCCTGCTGGCCCACGCGCACGGCCGCCACGGCCGCGGCGCCGCAGGAGATGCCGCACAAGATGCCTTCCTCGCGCATCAGCCGATGGGCCATCGCCATGGCATCCGCGTCGCTGACCTGTTCCACCCGATCGACCAGTGACAGGTCCAGATTCTTGGGCACGAAGCCCGCGCCCAGACCCTGGATTTTGTGCGGCGCCGGCGTCAACTGCTCCTTGTTGCGCGTCTGCGTGATGACCGGGGACGCGTCCGGCTCCACCGCAACGGCGGTGATGCCCTTGCCCTGGGTGTGCTTGATGTAGCGGGACACCCCCGTCAGCGTGCCGCCTGTGCCCACGCCGCTGACGAGAACGTCGACGAGCCCGTCGGTGTCGTTCCAGATTTCGGGACCGGTGGTGGTCTCGTGGATTTTGGGGTTGGCCGGGTTGTCGAACTGCTGCGGCAGGAAATATTGGGCCGGATCGCTGTCCGCCAGCTCCTGCGCTTTGGCGATAGCGCCGGGCATGCCCTTGGCAGGCTCGGTGAGCACCAGTTCGGCCCCCAGCGCCTTGAGCACCTTGCGCCGCTCCAGGCTCATCGACGCCGGCATGGTGAGGGCGATCTTGTAGCCGCGCGCCGCAGCCACGAACGCGAGCGCAATGCCCGTGTTACCGCTGGTGGGCTCGATGATGGTCATGCCGGGCTTGAGGGCGCCGCTCTTTTCCGCCTCCCAGACCATGGACGCGCCGATGCGGCATTTCACCGAGTAGGCGGGATTGCGCCCCTCGATTTTGGCCCAGATGGTGGCGCCTTCGGCAACCTTGTTCAGCTTGACCAGCGGCGTGTTGCCGATGGCGAAGGAATTGTCCTCGTAGATGCGGGCCATCGCAGTCTCCCTATGGGGTGGATCCAGGCGTCGCTTGGGGGCGCGGGTAGTCGGCGACGCGGTGCTGAGCCCCCAAAGCTAAACGCTTGCGCGCCTCGCGTCCATGCCTGCGCCCATGTGCGTGGATGCGGCGCCCCGCAGCCTGAGCATGGTCCGTTTCAGCAGATCCAGCCGCCGTCGATGAGATGCGTGGCGCCGGTGGTGAACGCGCTTTCGTCGCCAGCCAGATAAACGGCGAGGGCCGCGATCTCCTCCGCTCGGCCCAGCCGGCCCATGGGCTGGCGTGCGAGAAACGCTTTGCGCGCCTGCCCGGCGTTGCCCTGGGCGGCAATGCGCTCGTGCAGCGAGGGCGTCTCCACGGTACCGGGGCAAATGGCATTGCAGCGGATGCCGCGGGCCACGAAGTCGGCGGCGACGGATTTGGTGAGGCCGACCACGGCAGCCTTGGTGGCACCGTAGACGAAGCGCCGCGGCACGCCTTTCACGCTCGAGGCCACGGAGGCCATGTTGATGATGCTGCCGCCGCCGTTTTCGAGCATGGCGGGCAGGAATGCCCGGATGGTGCGGTACATGGATTTGACGTTGAGATCGAAAGCGCCGTCCCAGGCCGTCTCTTCGCAGTCGAGGATGGTGCCGTCGTGAACGACGCCGGCGCAGTTGAAAAGCACTTGTACCGGACCGGTCTGCGCGGCGAACTCGTCGATGGCGCCGCTCTCGGTGACATCGAGCGTGTGCGTGCGGATGGCGGGTGCTGCCTGCGCGAGCGAATGCAGCCCCGCTTCGTTGACGTCGGTCGCCCAAACGGTAGCGCCCTCGCTTGCGAAGGCAAGCGCCGTTGCCCGCCCGATGCCCTGAGCGGCGGCGGTAATGACTGCAGTCTTGCCGTCCAGTCTTGCCGTCATGGTTGTGGTCTCCTTTGGTGCGCAGTTCGATCACTGTGCCGAGCATACACGCCGGTCGGCTGACCAGTCGCGGGACTGCGCAAGGCCGGCAGTTATGCGTGGCGTCGCCGCGGTCCTGCCCATGATCGGCGGCGTTTGACATCGGGCTCTATAGGGCGTACCAGTGATGAGTCTTACATGGCAGATTAAGTGTCCATATTACGGACGCTGAGATGGCCCGGGTCGTGCGCGCCGGAGCCGGCGGCAGGCCCGTTGGCGACAGCGGCGTCCCTGTCCTAATCTTGGTTGAAAGGGCGGGTGCGCGCCCGTCCGGCCGGTAAGAGCCGGACTCAAAACCAGAGGCTGTCTGGAGCAGGCGGCGCCCGCCGCGGTCTCCGGCGTTTTCCTCGACGGTCAATCGGCAGGAGGAGATTTCCCATGCGACGCAGAGACTTTTTGATCGGCGCGGCCCGCGGCATCGGCTCGGGCGTGGTGTTGGGTTCGCTGGGACAAGTGGCATGGGCTGATACCGGGCAGGACCAGTGCTTCGTACCCTGGAATTCCAAGACGCCCATGGCGTCCTGGCACAAAAAGAAGCCACCCTATCGCATCGCCTTGAGTAATTCCTATATCGGCAACGAGTGGCGCACGGAGATGGTGCAGATCGCCAAGATGTACAGCGAGCACAAGGCGGTCAAGCCGTTTATCAAGGACCTGAAAATCTCCAGCGCGGGCAATGACGTCAATTCCCAGATCGCCCAGGTCAACCAGATGATCCTCAGCGGCGTCGACGCCATCGTCATGGATGCCGCCAGTCCGACGGGGCTCAATTCCACCATCGACAAGGCAGCGCGCGCCGGCGTGCTGGTGACCTCCTTCGACAACGTGGTGACCACCAAGAAGGCGATCACGATCAACGAGGACCAGTACGAGATGGGCAAGCGCTGGGCCGAGTTCGTCGTCAAACACACCGGCGGCAAGGGCCACGTGCTCATGGTGCGCGGTGTGGCCGGGACCTTCGTGGACAACAAGCGCTACAAGGGCGGCAAGGACATCTTCGACAAGCACTCGGGCATCAAGACCACCGAGGTTTACGGCAAGTGGGACAACGGCACCGCGCAGAAAGTCACGGCCGACGCGCTGGCCTCGGGCGGCGGCTTCGACGCGGTGTGGTGCGAAGGCGGTGACAGCGGCGTGGTGCGCGCCTTCCAGCAGGCGGGCGCCAAGGTGCCGCCCATCGGCGGCGAGGCCGAAAACGGATTCCGCAAGCTCGCGGCCAAGGAGGATTTTCCCATTCTGTCCATCGGCCAGTCGCCGGCGTTGTCGGCGTTGTCGATCAAGGTCGCGATTCAGATGCTGCAAGGCCACAAGGTGCCGCGCTCGATCAGCGTGCCGCTGCACCCGGTGACCAACAAGACGTTGAAAGAAGGCAAGAATTACTTCCCGGGCGTGCCCGACAGCTTCTACGCCGCGATCAATATTCCGGAGTGCGGGCTGAACTTCGACGCCCAGGCCGTGGTGAACCAGAAGGTCTGACGTGTACGGAGTCGTCAATGCCGCCGGGCACGCCGTGATGCGGGCAAACACGACCGCTTGAACCAGATGCATGCCTCGAGCCCCGAACAGGCGGAAACGGCGCAAGGGCAGGCAGATGCCGCGCTCGAAGCCGTCGGCGTGTCCAAGCACTTCGGGGGCACGGCCGCGCTGAGCGACGCAGACTTCAGCTGCCGCGGCGGCGAGATCCACGTGTTGCTCGGCGCCAACGGCGCGGGCAAGAGCACGCTGGTGAAAATCCTCTGCGGCGTCTATGCGCCCGACGCCGGCACCATCCGCCTCGCCGGCCGGGAAGTGGAGCTGCGCGACCCGATCCGCGCCGCGCAACTGGGCGTATCGGCGGTGTTTCAGGAACTCTCCCTGTGTCCGCACCTGACCGTGGCCGAAAACATCATGCTCGCGCACGAGCCCGTGGGGCGCTTCGGTCAGATCCGCACGCGGGCGTTGCGCCACCAGGTGCGCACGCTTTTCGAGCGCTTGGGCATCGACCACATCCGCCCGACGACGCTGGTCGCCCACCTGGCGCTGGCTGACCGCCAGTTGGTGGAAATCGCCAAGGCCTTGTCGCACGACCCGCAGACCCTGATCGTGGACGAGGGCACCTCGGCGCTGGGCCACGATGAGGTCAGGCGCCTGTTTCAGCTCCTGAAGACGCTGCGCGATCAGGGCAAAGCGATCATTTTCATCTCCCACCGCATGGCCGAGGTGCGCGAAATCGCCGACCGTCTGACCGTATTCCGCAATGGCACCAACGTGGGCACTGTCGATGCGCAGGATTTCGACGAGGAGCGATTCATCGAGCTGATGCTGGGCGAGCGCGTGCAGCAGTCGTTCCCCCCGCGTGCGCCCCTGCCCCGGGACGCGGGCACCAGCCTGCAGGTCGAGCGGCTGAGGGCGGGTGAGGTGCTGCGCGATATCAGCTTCAGCGCCAGGGCGGGCGAGGTGCTGGGGATAGCCGGGCTCGAAGGCCAGGGCCAGGGCGAACTGCTGCTCGCGTTGTTCGGCATGATCCGGCGCCTGTCCGGGTCGGTCAGCCTGAACGGGCGGCGCGTGCGCCTGGGCACGCCGTGGCGGGCCAAGAAGGCCGGCTTCGTGCTCATTCCGGAGGACCGCAAGACGCAGGGATTGCTGCAGCCGCTGTCGCTGCGCGAGAACATCGTCATGGCGAGCCTGGACGGGCTGACGCGGGTGGGCCTGATCAGCGGCGCGCGCGAGCGCGAGCGCGCGCAGCACGGCATGCAGCGCATGGAGATCAAGGCCGCCAGTATGGAGGTGGCGGTGCGCGCGCTCAGCGGCGGCAACCAGCAGAAGGTGGTCATTGCCAAGTGGCTGGAAACCGGGGGGGAGGTCTTTCTGTTCTACGACCCCACGCGCGGCGTGGACGTAGGCACCAAGCGCGCCTTCTACGAGCTTATCGAGGAACTGGCCGCGGCGGGCAAGACCGTGCTGCTCTACACCACGGAGTTGTCGGAGTTCGTGGGGTTGTGCCATCGCGTGCTGGTGATGAACGACCGGCGCATCGTCAGCGAGCTGAGCGGCGACGACATCACCGAGGCCGGCATCCTGTCCGCCTCGATCGGTGCGCGCAGCGCGCAAGGGGGGCCGGCGTGATCCTGGAGCGCTACAAGAGCTCGCTGACGGCGATCGTGGGGCTGGTGCTGCTGGTGGGCTACTACGTTTACCGCCAGCCGCTCATTCTGTCGCCGTTCGGGGTGACCACGTCGGTGAATCAGGGCACCACGCTGGCGCTGGCCACACTGGCCCAGTTGGTGGTGGTACTGACCGGCGGAGTGGATCTGTCCGTGGGTGCGATCGTGGCGCTCACCAACGCGGTCGCCGCGACGTACATGGGCACCCATCCGGGCAGCGTGACCGTGGTGCTGATTCTCACCCTCGGCGTGGGCACGCTGGCGGGACTGGTCAACGGCGTGGTGGTCGCCTACGGGCGCATCCAGCCCATCATCGTCACGCTCGCCACGCTCTACATCTACACCGGCTGCGGACTTCTGGTCCGGCCCCAGCCCGGCGGCACGGTGCCGGACTTCTACGCCAACGCGCTCACCGGGTCGTGGTCTTATCTGCCGTATGCCCTGGTGTTCCTGGTCGTGGTGCTGCTGGTGGCGTGGCTGCCGCTGATGCGCTCGCGGCTGGGGCGCGCCATCCACGCCATCGGCGACAATGCCGAGGGCGCGCACGTGTCCGGCATCAACGTGCAGCGCAGCGAGATGTGGGCGTATACGGCGGCCGGTTTCTTCGCCGCATGCGCGGGGCTGTTCCTGACCGCGCAGACCACCTCGGGCGATGCGACCGTGGGTACGGCGTACACGCTGAATTCGGTGGCGTCCGTGGTGTTCGGCGGCGCGGTGCTGGGGGGCGGGCGCGGCGTCGCGCTCGGACCCGTGTTCGCCGCCTATTTCCTGTCGCTGCTGATCAGCGTGCTGTTCGCAAGCGGCATTTCGCCCTTCTATCAGAACCTGCTGGAAGGGGCCATCCTGGTGGTGGTCCTGGCGGTGGCAAACCTGTGGCGGTTGCGCACGCGCAACTGGCTGCACGTGCTGACGGGCTGAGCCATGAGCACGCCGATCGCGAGCAAAGTGAGCGCCTTGCCCGCCTGGATGCGCCAGGGCGTGACCATCTCCTATGTTCTGCTGTTGGTGCTGTTTGCGCTGGCCGCGTTGATCAATCCCCACTACGCGTCGTGGGCGAACATCCGCAACCTGCTGCAGATCGGCGCGTTCATCGGCATCATCGCCGTGGGCCAGACCCTGGTCATCATTACCGGCCAGATCGATTTGTCCATCCCCTGGAATCTGACCTTCACCGCGATCCTCATGTCGACGCTGTTCGCCCAGGGCTACAGCACGGGCGTGGCCGTCGCCGCGGCGCTGCTGGTGGGCACGCTGGTGGGCATGTTCAACTCCATCGGCACCGCCGTTTTCCGCATCCACTCGTTGGTGTGGACGCTGGGCATGAACGCGCTCATGGAAGGGGTGACGCTGGTCTATACGCACGCGCAGCCGCCCAAGTCGAACATCCCGGCCGTGGTGCGCACGCTGGGGGCGGGCGATATCGGCGGCATCCCGGTGCCGCTGCTGGTGTGGGCCGTGCTTGCCGCGGCGGTGCTGGTGCTGCTGCACAAATCCAGGTTCGGGCGCTACCTCTACGCCGTCGGCAACAACGAGTCCGCGCTGTTCCTGTCGGGCGTTGACAGCCGCAAGATCTACCTGGGCGCTTTTGCGGTGTCGGGCTTCTGCGCCGCCGTGGCGGGCATCCTGCTGACCGGCTATTCGTCGCAGACCTATCTCGGGATGGGCAACGACTATCTGCTGGTGCCGGTGGCGGCCGTGATCATCGGCGGCACCAATATCATGGGCGGCTCGGGCGGCTACGTGGGCTCCATTTCGGGCACGCTGATCGTGGTGTTGCTGCAGTCCGTTCTGTCCACGGTGCAGATTCACCAGGCCGGCAAGAACATCATTTTCGGCGTCATCATTATCCTGCTGTTGCTGCTCTACGGGCGGGAGAAGCGCGCCGCCGACTAGCCGCGCGCCGTCCAGGCTCACCGCCCGTCCACCCCTGACAAGAGGAGGGTCGCTGCGTGGACCAGCCTTACGAATTCGTCGACAAGCGCTTCTACCACTGCGTGCTGCCCAACGCCTGGGTGGAGCGGCTCTATACCGGCTCGCGCTGGGCGGAGGGGCCCGTCTATTTCGCCGACGGTGATTTCCTGCTTTGGAGCGATATCCCCAACAACCGCGTCCTGCGATGGACGCCGGACGGCATGGTCAGCGTCTATCGCCACCCGTCCGACTTCGCCAACGGCCACACACGCGACCGCCAGGGCCGGCTGGTGAGCTGTGAGCAGGGCACGCGGCGCGTCACCCGTACCGAATACGACGGCCGCATCACCGTGCTGGCCGATGCCTACCGGGGCAAGCGGTTGAACTCGCCCAACGACGTGGTGGTCAAGTCGGACGGCAGCGTATGGTTCAGCGACCCGCCTTACGGCATCCTGAGCGATCACGAGGGCTACCGGGGCGAGAGCGAGCTGGGCGCGAACTACGTCTTCCGCCTCGACGCGGGCAGCGGCAGGCTGGAAGTGGTGGCGGACGACTTCGACAAGCCCAACGGTCTGGCCTTCTCGCCCGACGAGAAGACGCTCTACGTCTCGGATACCGGGCTCTCTCACGATCCGGACGGGCCCCATCACATCCGCGCCTTCGATGTCGACGAGCGCGCACGGCTGAGCGACGGGCGCGTGTTCGCCGAAGTCAGCCCCGGGGCGCCGGACGGGTTCCGCCTCGACACCGACGGCAACCTCTGGACCAGCGCCGGAGACGGCGTGCACTGCTATTCGCCGCAGGGCGAGCTGCTGGGCAAGATCGGTATACCCGAGGTGGTCGCCAACCTCACCTTCGGCGGGCCGCGCAAAAACCGCCTGTTCATCACCGCCACCACGTCGCTCTACGCGGTGTACGTGGCGTGCAACGGCGCGCAAACGCCCTGAGCGCCGCGGTAGACAAGCCCATGAAGATTCAGGACTACACGGTACGCGACATCCGCTTCCCCACCTCGCGCTCGCTGGACGGCTCGGACGCTATGAACGCCGCGCCCGACTACTCCGCCACCTACGTGGTACTGCACACGGACGACGCGCAGGGCCTCGCCGGCCACGGCCTCACCTTTACCATCGGGCGCGGCAACGAGGTGTGCGTGGCCGCCGTGCACGCGCTCATGCCCCTGGTAACGGGCCTCAGCCTGGACGACATCGCCGCCGACATGGGCCGGTTCTGGCACCAGTTGACCGGCGACAGTCAGCTGCGATGGCTGGGTCCGGAAAAGGGCGTGATTCACCTGGCGGCCGCCGCCATCGTCAACGCGCTGTGGGATCTGTGGGCCAAGGCCGAGGGCAAGCCCGTGTGGAAGCTGCTGGTGGAGCTTTCTCCGGAGCGGCTCGTACGGTGCCTGGATTTTAGCTTTGTGGGCGATGCGCTCAGCCCCGGCGAGGCGCTGGCGATCCTGCGCCGCCAACGCAGCGGGCGCGCGCCGCGCGAGGCGCAGATGCGCGAACGCGGCTATCCCGGTTACACGACCTCGGCCGGCTGGCTGGGCTACTCGCAGGACAAGATCCGCCGCCTGTGCCGCGACGGCGTCGCTCAGGGCTGGACGCACTTCAAGCAGAAGGTGGGCGGCGATGTGGACGACGACGCTGCACGCAGCCGCGTCATCCGCGAGGAGATCGGCTGGGAGCGCGCGATGATGATGGACGCCAATCAGGTCTGGGACGTTGACCAGGCCGTGGCGGCGATGAAGCGCCTGGCCGAATTCGACCCGTACTGGATCGAGGAGCCCACCAGCCCGGACGACGTGCTGGGTCATGCGCGTATCCGCAAACGCCTGCACGGCATCCGCGTGGCAACCGGGGAGCACTGCCACAATCGCGTGATGTTCAAACAGTTCTTCCAGGCCGGCGCGCTCGATGTGTGCCAGTTGGACGTGTGCCGCCTCGGCGGGCTCAACGAGGCGGTACTGGTGGTGTTGATGGCGGCCAAGTATGGTGTGCCCGTGTGCCCGCACGGCGGCGGGGTGGGGCTGTGCGAGTACATTCAACACATTGCGCTGTTCGACTATATCGCCGTCTCAGGCAGCCTCGAAGGCCGCATTCTGGAGTACGTGGATCACTTGCACGAGCATTTCCTGGAGCCGGTGGCGATCCGGCAGGGCCGTTACATGCCGCCGCGGCGGCCGGGGTTCAGCATTGAGATGAAATTACAGACGCTGGAGCATTATCGCTTCCCCGACGGCGCCGCGTGGCAGCAGGCCCAGCGCGGCCCGGCGCGCGTGTGAGCCGCGAGGAGAAAGACGCCATGGCAGCGAAAGTGTTTATCGCCCATCCGGTGCCGGCTGCGGTGCGCGACTATCTGGACGCGCATTGCGACTGCCACGCCTGGGAAGGCGCCAAGCCCATCCCGCGGCAGGCTTTGCTCGAGGGCGTGCGCGATGCGGAAGGCTTGCTGGTGGTCGGCGGGCGCATCGACGCGGCGCTGCTCGCCGCGGCGCCGCGGCTGCGCGTGGTGAGCAACGTATCGGTGGGGTACAACAATCTGGACATCCAAGCGCTGCGAGCGCACGGGGTGGTGGCCACCCACACGCCGGGGGTGCTCGACGATACGGTCGCGGATCTGATCATGGCGCTGATGCTCGGCGCGGCGCGGCGCCTGCCGGAGCTGGATCGCTACGTCAAGGACGGGCGCTGGCGCAAATCGGACGAGCAGGCCTTGTTCGGGGTCGACGTGCACCATGCCACGCTCGGCATCATCGGCATGGGCCGCATCGGCGCCGCGGTGGCGAAGCGCGCGCTTCGAGGCTTCGATATGCCGGTGCTCTACCACAACCGCCGCCGCCGCGAAGACGAGGGGGCGCTCGGCGTCGTCTATGCGGACCTGGAGGAGCTGCTGGCGCGCTCGGATTTCGTGTTGCTGATGGTGCCGCTGACGGCACAGACGCGGGGGTTCATGGGTGCCGAGCAATTTGCGCGCATGCAGCGCTCGGCCATTTTCATCAACGCTTCGCGCGGGGGCACGGTGGACGAGGCGGCACTGGTGCAAGCGCTGCAGGACGGCACCATCCGCGCCGCCGCCCTGGACGTGTTCGCGCAGGAGCCGCTGCCCGCCGACAGTGCGCTCGCGCGCATGCCGCAGGCTGTCACCTTGCCCCACATCGGCTCGGCGACGCACAAGACGCGCCTGGCCATGGCGCAGCTCGCGGCGCGCAACCTGGTCACCGCGCTAAACGGCGAAGCCCCGCCGGCCCCCGTGCCCGAGCTGGCGGGCCTGGTCCGGCGCGAAGGGGCGGGCTCATGAGCCGGGCGGGCGGGCACACCGGTTTTATGGCCACGGCGCCTGCGCTGCGCGCCTGGGCCGATACCGCGCTGCGGGCGGTCGGACTGTCGATCGAGGACGCCGAGCTGGTGGCCGGACACTTGGTGCAGACCAGCCTGTGGGGCATTGACACGCACGGCATCGCGCGTCTGCCGCATTATTTGCAGCGTTTGTCGATCGGCTCCATCGAGGCGAAGCCGCGCATCCGGGTGCACCAGACGGGCGCCGCCACCGCCTCGCTCGACGGCGGCCACGGTCTGGGCATGGTGGTGTGCTCGCGCGCCATGGACGAGGCGTCGCGTCTGGCGCGCGAGGCCGGCGTCGGCATGGTCGGCTGCTACAATTCCTCCCACTGCGGCGCGATCGGGCTGTACGGGCGCCAGGCGGCGCGCGCCGGGCTGATCGGCATTGCGTTCACCCACGCCAGCGCCGTGGTGGTGCCACATCAGGGACGGCGCTCATTTTTAGGCACCAATCCGCTGTGCATCACGGTGCCGTGCGCGCATGCCGAGCCGGTTTGCCTGGACATGGCCACCACCTGGATTCCGTTTAACCGCGTGATGAACGCGCGCCGTGACGGCGAGGGTCTGCCGCCGGACGTGGCGGTGGACGCCGACGGGCAGGCCACCACCGACGCCCAGGCGGCCACCGCGCTGCTGCCGCTTGCGGGCCACAAAGGCTACGCGATGGCGTTCATGATCGACATTTTGTGCGGGCTGCTCAACGGCGCGCCGTACGGCCCGCACATTCCGCCCATGTACGAGGGCCTGGACGCGCGCCGGCGGCTGGGTTCGCTGATGGTGGCGGTGGACCCGTCCCGCTTTGCCGGCGGGCCTATGCTGGCGGATCAGGTGCTCGCGATGGCGCGCGAAGCGCGCGCCCAGCCCGCGGCGGCGCCCGGCGCGGAGGTGCTGGTGCCGGGCGATCCGGAGTACCGCTGCGCGCAGCGGCGCGAGGCCGAGGGCATCCCGGTCGAGCCCGGGCTGGCCGAGCAACTGCAGGCGTGGTCGCAACGTCTGCGCGTGGCCGGGCCCGATCTTTCGTAAGCGCCGCGGCGCGCCCGCCCGCGGCAGAGCATTCCGCAGGCGCTGCCGCGGCCCCCTTCTAACGTTGCCGCAACGCTGACAGGAGGTGTCATGTCAACTTTGGAGTTACACGGTAAACAGATGATCGGACAGTCGATCGCCGCAGCCGGCGAGGCGGGCTTGTACGCCGCCAACCCGGCGAGTGGCGAACGGCTGCAACCCGCATTCCACGAAGCAACACAGGCGGAAGCCGATCAGGCGCTTGCCAAGGCGGCTGCCGTATTCGACGATTTCCGCGCCCGTTCGCAGCAGGCGCGGGCCGATTTCCTGGAGGCCATCGCCGAGGAGATCGAGGCGCTGGGCGACGATCTGCTCACGCGGGCCGGCGCGGAGACCGGCCTGCCGCAGCAACGTCTCAGCGGCGAGCGCACCCGTACCGTCAATCAGGCACGGCTGTTTGCACAAGTGGTACGCGAGGGCTCGTGGGTCGATGCGCGCATCGACCGCGGCGACCCGCAACGCAAGCCCATGCCCAAGCCGGACGTGCGGCGCATGCTGATGGGGATCGGACCGGTAGTGGTGTTCGGCGCGAGCAACTTTCCGCTGGCCATCTCGGTCGCCGGCACGGACACGATCTCGGCTCTGGGCGCCGGCTGTCCGGTGGTGGTGAAAGCCCATCCCGGCCACCCTGGCACCAGCGAACTGGTGGGACGGGCGATCCTGCGCGCGGCGCAGCGCTGCCAGTTGCCGGACGGCGTGTTCTCGCTGCTTCAGGGCGCCAGCCACGAACTGGGTTCGGCGCTGGTGCGTCATCCGGAGACGGCCGCCGTGGGCTTCACCGGTTCACTCAAGGGCGGTCGCGCGCTCTATGACCTGGCGGTCGCGCGGCCCGACCCGATACCGGTTTACGCCGAGATGGGCAGCATTAATCCGGTCTTCGTTCTGCCTGGGGCGCTGGCGGAGCGCGCCGACGGCATTGCCAAGGGCTATGTGCAGTCGGTGACCCTGGGCACGGGCCAGTTCTGCACCAATCCCGGGCTGGTGCTGGGATTGCGGGGTCAGCCGCTGGATGAGTTCACCCAGGCGGTGCAGGAGGCCGCGGCGCAGGTGACACCGTCCACCATGTTGCACGCCGGCATTCGCGACGCTTACCGCGCCGGCATGGAGCGCGTGCGCGCCACCCCGGGCGTGGCGGTGGTCGGCGAGTCCGCGGCGGCTGCCGACGACGCCAAAACCCAGGCGGGCGTGAGCGTGTTCCGAACCGACGAAGCGACGCTGGACGCCAACCCCCATCTCATGGACGAAGTGTTCGGCCCGTCCTCCGTGGTGGTCGACTGCCAGTCGCCGGACGGCATGGAGAGGATCGCCCGGGGGCTGGACGGGCACCTGACGGCGACCTTGCACGGCACGGAGGCGGACCTGCGCGACTATGCGGCGCTGGTGCGCGTGCTCGAGCGCAAGGTGGGCCGGCTCATCTTCAACGGCTTCCCCACCGGGATCGAGGTATGCGCCGCGATGCACCACGGCGGCCCTTATCCGGCGACCACGGACAGCCATTTCACCTCGATCGGCACCGCCGCCATCCTGCGCTTCGCACGGCCGGTCTGTTATCAGGGATTTCCGGACGCCGCGCTGCCCGAGGCGTTGCGCAACCGCAACAGCCTGGGTCTTTGGCGGCTGGTGGACAACGAGCTCACGCGCGAGGACTGTTGACGGATGGGGCTGGGGCGGGCACATGCGTGCCCGCCTGTCCGCGACATGGATTGGCGCGGGCGGGCGCCGCACGGCTATGCTGGGTGCGCCGGCGGCGGTGCGGAGGCCGCCGCGGCCAGTCGCACGAGGAAGCCATGATCGCGCACCTGTTCCCGGCACAAGGCCGGCATTTTCCCGGTCAGCGCTGGGTCACCATCACGTTGCGCTCGCTGCATTTGTTGGGCGTGGCGGGCCTGGGGGGCGCGTTCCTCTATCGTGCGCCCGAGTCTGCGTGGGCACCTTACCTGTGGCTGGCGGTCGCTTCCGGCGGCGCGATGGCGGCGCTGCAGGTGTGGACCAACGGCGTGTGGTTGATACAGGTGCGCGGGTTGGCGATCATGTTCAAGCTGGGTCTGCTGGCGCTGGGTGCCTGGGCGGGGGTTTGGCGCCCGGGTGTGCTGGTCGCCGTGATCGCCATTTCCGGCGTCATCTCGCATGCGCCCGGCAATGTCCGCTATTTCTCGTTTCTGCACGGGCGTCGCATCGAGACGCTGCCCCGCTGAACGCGTTTGCGCCGGCGCCCCAGGACAGGGCGTTCCGCCGCCTTCACGCACCAGAGTGATGCCCGCAGCGGCCCGCGTGCCCCAATGTGGTGCACGCGTCGTGCATGGTGTCGGTGCCGCGTCTTTTAATAAACTGTTTTAAAAGAAATTCACGTTTGGGCACATTTTGTGCTTCGGCGCCCTGCACTGATTCCGGTCACAGGAGCCGCCGATGCCATCGCATCACAACGGTGCAGACGTCTTTTTTCTGCTCATGGGCGCCATTCTGGTGCTCGCCATGCACGCCGGGTTCGCCTTCCTCGAACTGGGCACTGTCCGCGCCAAGAACCAGGTCAACGCACTGGTCAAGATAATCACGGACTTTGCGGTTTCCACCCTGGCTTATTTCTTCGTCGGCTATCCGCTGGCCCATGGAATCGACTTTCTGCACCGTGCCTCGGCGCTGTCGCTGGACAACGGCGTGGCGCTGATGCGCTTTTTCTTCCTGCTCACTTTCGCGGCAGCGATTCCGGCGATCATTTCCGGGGGCATCGCCGAGCGCGCCCGCTTGTATCCGCAGCTCGTCGCCACGCTGGTGCTCGTGGCCTTGGTCTACCCCTTTTTCGAGGGTATGGCGTGGCACGGCAACCTGGGTTTCCAGCACTGGATGACTGCCTGGTTCGGCGCCCCGTTCCACGACTTCGCGGGCTCCGTGGTGGTGCACGCGGTGGGCGGCTGGATCGCGCTGCCGGCGGTGCTTCTCCTGGGGCCGCGCCATGGACGCTACCGCCGGGACGGCGCCATCGCCAACCATCCGCCTTCCAGCATTCCCTTCCTGGCGCTGGGGGCGTGGATTCTCACGGTGGGCTGGTTCGGCTTTAACGTCATGTCCGCGCAGCACGTCAACGCGGTCAGCGGCCTGGTTGCGGTGAACTCCCTGATGGCGATGGTCGGCGGCGTGTTGGCCGCCCTGGTGGCGGGGCGCAACGACCCGGGCTTTATCCATAACGGCGCGCTGGCGGGGCTGGTGGCGGTGTGCGCCGGCTCGGATGTGATGCACCCTTTGGGGGCATTGGCGACCGGCGCCGTGGCCGGTGTGATCTTCGTGCAGCTCTTTACGCTGACGCAGAACCGCTGGCGCATCGATGACGTGCTGGGCGTATGGCCGCTTCACGGTCTGTGCGGCACCTGGGGCGGCGTGGCCGCAGGTATCTTCGGCCAACGCTGGCTGGGCGGTCTGGGCCACGTCTCCCTGGCCGCGCAGTGCGTGGGCACGCTGGTCGGCGTTGCCGTCGCGCTCATAGGCGGCAGCGCGGTCTATGGCGCCCTGCACCGGCTGTGGGGTTTGCGCCTGGACGCGGAGGCCGAGTACGAAGGCGCGGACCTGGCCATCCATCGCATCAGCGCGACGCCGCCTTACGAGGGGTGAGGGCGCTCGCGCCCGCGCAGCTCCGCCCGTGACCCGAGCTTTGACCTGCGCGGGCGTGCGCGGGCTCATGACCCGCGGTCGAAGGCGCGCGCGCAGTGCCGGGAGCAGAAGTAGTAGGTTTTGCCGTCGCGCTCGCGCGTCGCCGCCGCGCTTTCCGGGCTCACGCTCATGCCGCACACCGGGTCGCGCTCGCCCTGCCGGCCGGGCTCGCGGTCTGCGGGCGCATGGCCTCCGGCATGGCGCTCCGGGTCCTTGACGAAATGCGCCCGGCAGCTATCCGAGCAAAAATAGAACATTTGGCCGGCGTGTTCGGCGGTGGCCGGCGCATTGGCCGTTTCCACCTGCATGCCGCACACCGGGTCGGTGGCATAACCGGCGCCGCCGCCCAGCCGTTGCTGATTGCGGCTGAGCCAGTACAGGCCGGCGAACAGCGCCAGGAAGACAAGATTGAGGAACGTGGTGTAGTTCCACTGAAAGGAGGCCGCGGCGATCTGTCCCGCATGGTGGGCGGGCACCAGGCCCGCCGCCGAAAACAGATATTCGACGATCAGGCCGGTGGCCGACATGACCAGCCAGAACAGGGCGACCAGGCGCAACGTAAGCGAGGGCCCATAGAACTTGCGGTAGATGAGGATGAGGGGGAGCGTGATGAGATCGGCGAAAATGAAGCTGACCACGCCGCCGAAGGTGATGCCGCCGCCCCACAAGGCCGCGGCCAGCGGCACGTTGCCCACCGAACACACGAAGCTGATCATGGCGATGAAGGGCCCCACGGCGGCGTTCTCCAGCGCGGTCCAGAACCCGTGGCCGCTCAGAAACACCTCGCCCCACACGGTCTTGGGCACCAAGGTGGCGAGAAAACCCGCGACGATGAAGCCGAAGGCCATCTCCTTGCGCAGCATGGTGATGTCGGCCATTGCGTAGCTCGCCGCATCCGCCCAGCCCGCCCTGGATCTCACACGCTGGCGCCAATGGGACCGGGCGCGGCCAGCGTCGTTGCCATGGCCGCTGCCGGCATCGCCGTTCGCGTTCAGGCGCCGCCGTGCCGCCTTCGCCACCGCCGGCGTCAGCACCAGGCGCGACAGGACGACGAACAAGGCGATCATGAGCAGCCCGCCGACGAACTCGCTGAGCGTGAACTGCCAGCCCATCAGCACCCAAAGCACCAATCCCAGTTCCAGCACCAGGTTGGTGGAGGCGAACATGAACACCATGGCCGCAGTGAGGCTCGCGCCGCGCTGGAACAGCGACTTGGCCATGGCGCTGGCGGCATACGAGCACGAAGAGGAGACCATGCCGAACAAGCTGGCGCGCGCCACGCTGCCCCACCCGGCGTCGCCCATCAGGCGCTGCATCTGGCTGCGCGGCACGAACGCCTGCACGGCGCCGGACAGGGCGAAGCCCAGTACCAGCGCCCACAGCGTCGCCCAGAACATGGCCAATGCTTCATACAAGCTGTTGCCGATGGCCGAGAGCACATCCATTTTTTCACCATCCCTTCGTTGCACAGCCCCGGACTGCGCCTGGTCTCTTATCGGGCTGCACGGGACTCGAAAGCAAGCGCCGGAGCATTGATTTAAATGCCTGTGAACTTTACACAGCACACGCCGTCGAAACGTTGAATAGGCAGCGTTTTAGGAGATGTGGCTGATGAAACAGCGTGAGATGAGTTTCCTGGAGTGGACGAAGCGCTTCGCCA
>Ga0102962_1000437_pt1 | contig 20112 bp, 20 predicted proteins | sample SalPonF2_C_D2_MG_FD_84519 | JGI IMG/M metagenome (GOLD analysis project Ga0102962, IMG submission 84519) | Salt pond soil microbial communities from South San Francisco under conditions of wetland restoration - Salt Pond MetaG SF2_C_D2_MG ...
AAGCAGGGCAACCGGGCCACCCGACGCATCGAGCCGACTGGGTGCGCAAGCAATTGCGCCGTAAGCAAGCGCAACTCATCGGCGGCGGCGCTTCCGGCAAGCCGCCCGTGTTGGTGCTTAATAATCGTGTGCTTGACTCGAACCAGACGGTGGACCGACGCTTCGTTGTGACTCTGGACACCGGGTTTCGCTATATCGGTTTCTGCGTCGGCGAGGTCACGGCCGATGGGACGCTGCGCGTGCTGCTCAGAGGGGTTTTAACCACGCGCACGCCCGGGATTCGCGCGGCGATGGACGAACGCCGGATGTACCGGCACGCTCGGCGCTACCGGCGCCGCGCCAACATCATAAGGCAGGGCCGCACGGCCAAGCATCGCCCGCCGCGCTACAAAGCCAGGCGCAAGCGCGCCTCGGTGACGCTACAGCACGGCGTGCAGACACACCTCAATCTGTTCTCGAAGCTGGACAGGTTGGCGCCGTTGCCGGCGCATCAAACGACCCGGGGCTTCGAGGATGTCGCCTTCGACCTGCGTGCGTTGGTCCACGGCAAACCGGCCAATGGCTGGGGCTATCAGGTCTCGCCTATTGCCAAGCGCCGGGGTGAGTCCATCAAAGGATTCGTATTGCGCCGCGACGGTGGCTGTATCGTCTGCGCCGCCACGGGCAATGTCCACTTGCATCACCTGCGCAAGCGCTCGCGCCGTGGTTCCAATCGGCCCCGCAACCAGGTCGCGCTGTGCGCACGCTGCCACGGCGATGTGCACGCGGGCTTGACGGCATTACCTGTGGACGGTGGACCGTCGTGGCGCGACGCCGCAAACACCAATGTCATCGTCGGTCGGCTGAGACGCGATAGGCGGCAACACGGGCTACAGCCGATTGCCGTCGCCGATATCGTATACAGGCGCGACGCGCTGGGTTTGCCCAAGGACCACGACTGGGACGCCGTCGCCGGGGCCGCGAGCCTGGCCGGCGCTTGCCGTGTCGTTGAGCCCGAGGCAATCCGCATCGAACTCGCGCAGTATCGGCGTCACCGCCGGGCGCGCGTCCACGCCCAGCGCGACCGATTATATTATTCGCGCGGCAAAATCGTGGCGCGCAATCGCCACAAGCGCGCCGACCAGACGCAGGATTCGCTCGCCGAGTTGCGCGAGCGCTCGCCCGGCCTCATCGGGCCATTACAAGTCAAGCGCGCCGTTCGGCTTGTCGCCCCGAACCGCCGAGCATCCCCGACGGTGGCGGGCGATGTTTGGCAAATCAACGGCCAGCGCTTTGTGGCCGAGGGCGTCAAAGACGAAGGTCGCTACCTGTACTCGAAGCAGTTGGTGGCGTTAATCGGCAAGCCCTATGTGTCACCGGCCCGAGCCCGTCTCGTGCTGCGCAACGAGGGCTTGGTGGTGACCGGGGCACAACTTCCATTCAACCACAACAGACAGGAGGGCGGGAACGAGACCGACGGCGCTGCGCGCCGTGCGCTATCCCTCCCCGGCATGAATGCCGGGGTTTCCCGCGCAATTTGATGAATGGGGCCGCGCCTGGGAGACGAGCGGTGCATGCCCGACAAACATCGGTTAGCATTGTGCGCGCGGATGATCTGCATCATCATGATGCGCGCCGAAACCGGCTCGACGGAACACCCATTTATGGAACGGCATTTGCAGCTCGGAGACCTGAAACGCACCTGCAGCCGCTGTTCGCTGCAGCAGCTTTGCCTGCCGTATGGCTTGGAGAGCGCGGACATCGAGCACTTGGAGCAGGTTGTCAGTCCCGCCAATCCGATCGCACGCGAGCGCGAACTCTTTGCGCAGGGCGATCGGCTCACGGCGATCTACGCCATACGCGGGGGCTCGCTCAAAACGGTCCTGGTCAACGAAGACGGGCTGGAGCAGGTCATGGGCTTCTATTACCCGGGCGATGTGCTCGGCCTGGACGGGCTCGCCGACCAACGCCACCGGTGTTCCGCCGTCGCCCTGGAAAATGCATCCGTGTGCCGGATTCCCTTCGATAGGCTGGACGAACTGGTGGACCGCCTGCCCAGCCTGCGCCGCCAGATCATGCGTTTGATGAGCCAGGCGCTGTCCGAGGACGAACAGTTGCTGCTCACCCTGGGCCGCAAGAGCAGCGAGGCCCGCATCGCCACGTTATTGCTCAACCTGAGCCGCCGTCGCGAAGCGCGCAATGCCTCGCCTGACCGCGTCGTCCTGAGCATGAGCCGTTCAGACCTCGCCAACTTCCTCGGCATGCGCGTAGAAACCGTCAGCCGCGTGCTGCACCGCCTACAGGGTACCGGCGTGATACGCGTCAACCGCCGTGAAGTCGAGATCCACAATCACGACATCCTGCGCGAATGGGCTTCGCGCGGCGCCTGGGTGGCTGATCAGTAGGAGCGGCCATGGCTGCTGGCAGGGGGGGGCTCGCGCGCGACAGCCCCCCCCTGCCCGCTGCTGGAAGTCTGGCCGGTGTTCGACGAGATGAGGCATGCGCTCTGAGCCAGCGCATCCAGATCGCGAATGAACACGCGCCGGCCGCTTAGGGCGATGATGCCTCGGTGATGCAGCTCACGCAGCCGGCGCGTCACGGTTTCCATGCGCAAGCCGAGAAACGCGGCAATCTCGTCCCTCGTCATGTATAAATCCACCACCGCTTCCTGACCGGCCTCAGAGCCGGAACGCGCCATCAGGCCGATCAGGAAAAGCGCGACACGCTGTTGTGACGTCGCCTTGCCCATGATCGTCATATGCTCTTCGTGCCGCAGGATTTCGCGGCTCAATAAGCTCATCAGCGCTGTCATCAGACCGCCGTTGCGCCCCGCCTGCTCGATCAGGGCGGCGGTGGGCATGAGGGCGACCTCGGAGGTGACCAGGGCGGTGAGGGTGTCCGTGCGCTGACCCGTGCACAGGGCGCCCAGTCCGACCAGATCCCCCGGCAGCCACAGACCCGTGACGCTTTCTGAGATGCACTCGCTGGACCTTGTGCTCTTGAGCGCACCCGAGCGCACCCAGTACAGCGTGTCGGCCTGCTCGCCCTGGCGCCACAATACCGATCCGCGGTCGACCAGCATGGTTTCCGCCACCAAAGGGGGCAGACACTTGCGGTAGCCGCCGCCGAGGTCGGCCGGAGAGCAGAATTCTCCGACACCAGAGGACTGGCAGATCCGGCTAAGCTTCGCGCGGGTTGTCGTCACGGGTGCTGCTCCCGTCCGGGAATATCGGGGCCTTAATGGCGAACACTGCGGCAACTCAAGGCCCTGCTCGTTGATTCATATCAACAACCGGGCTTTCCCAAGCGCATGCGCGGGCCGATCGTCACTCGTCGGCAAGAATATCGGGCTGAATGCCGGCGCAATTGACGCAGATCACAATCCTGGCTGCCTACCGGCGCTAGCCTTGATTCGGATATGCAGCGCGCCGTCAATCAGCCGGCTGAAGCAAGTGCAGCCCGGTGCGCAACTACGGCGCAGGACCGGCCCCGGCGTTGTCTCGGCTTAACAGCGCGGCTTCAGATTGGGCGAACGCGCTGTGGACGCTACCCATCAACTCGCGGACGCAATGCCATGGAACTGAAAAACAAAACGATTGCCATCACCGGCGCGGGACGCGGTCTGGGCCGCGCCATGTCCGAGGCGCTGGCGCGCAAAGGGGCGCGGCTGGCGTTGGTGGAACAGGACGCCGACAGGTTGAGAGCCGTCACCAAGGCCTTGCGCGATGCCGGTGCCACCGTCGCCGATTTCGAGGCCGACGTGGCCGATGAGTCATCGGTGACCGAGTGCTTCGACGCGATCGCCGAGACTTTCGGACCCGTGGACGGGCTGATCAACAATGCCGGCATCACGCGCGACGGGCTGCTGGTCAAAGCGAAGGCCGGCAAAGTGCTCGACGCGATGTCGCTGGAAGACTGGCAGTCGGTGCTCTCGGTCGACCTGCGCGGCGTCTTTCTTTGCGGGCGCGCCGCCGCCCAACAGATGATCGGCAGCGGAGACGGCGGCGTGATCATCAATCTCAGCAGCATCTCGCGCGCCGGCAATTTCGGACAAAGCAATTACTCCGCCGCCAAGGCCGGTGTGGCGGCCATGACGGTGACCTGGGCCAAAGAGCTTATTCGCCACCAAATAAGGGTCGCGGCTATCGCCCCCGGATTCTGCAACACCCCCATGGTTGCCAACATGCCCGACAAGGCACTGGAGCGGGTGAGGAATTCCATCCCGATGAAGCGCTTGGGCGAGCCGGGCGAGATCGCCCATGGCGCGCTGTTTATCCTGGAGAACGACTACTACACGGGCCGTGTGCTCGAAATCGACGGCGGGTTACGCTTGTGAAAACCGGGTCTTGGGCGGCGCAGCACCGACATTGCGGGGCGCCCATGGAAACCCGTCGCATGCCGGAGGCGTGTCATGTCATACAAAAGCTTGTTGGCGTACCTGGCGGAAAATGAGAGAAGCAAGGCGGTCAGCGCGACCGCGCTCACGCTCGCCGCTGCCTTCGATGCGCACCTCACGGCGCTGCATCTGTATGTGCCAAGCGATGCCGCTTATGCCGCCTATGCGGAATTCCCGGTCTGGGGCGGCGTGAAGGCGCTGCAGCGCGAGCAGGCCCGCGCCCAAGAATACGACGCCTCGCTCAAGGCGGACTTCGAAGCCCAGGCGGCCCAGTTCTCCCCGCTGCAGACGGAATGGCGCTTCAGCAGCGGCGACGTCGCCGAAACGCTCGCCCTGCATGCCCGCTATGCCGATTTGGTGCTCTTGGGTCAGTACGCCCCTGAGGACAAAACCAACCGCAGTGGTTTCGACACACCCGCCGAAGTCGCCGTCCTCTCCGGGCGGCCGGTCCTCGTACTGCCCGACGACAATCCCGTGGATGTCGACGGTAAACGCGTATTAGTCGCCTGGAACGCATCGCGCGAGGCCACGCGCGCGGCAGGCGCCGCCCTGCCGCTGCTCAAACGCGCGCAAAGCGTGGACGTGGTCATCGTCGAAGGAAACGACGACGACTACGGCGACGAGCCCGGGGCCGACATCGCCCTGTTTCTGGCGCGCCACGGCGTCAACGCCAGCGTTTCGCGCGTGCCCCAGGGCGAGCTGCGTGTGAGCGAAGTCCTGCTCTCGGTGGCGGCCGAGCACGGCTCGGACCTGTTGTGCATGGGCGCCTACGGCCACTCGCGGTTGCGCGAACTCGCCTTCGGGGGCGTGACCTACGAGATCATGCGGCGCATGACCGTGCCCACACTGATCGCCGGGTGAGGCATCGAAGGGCACCGCCATGACACATGCGCAAGGTCACGCACCGTATATCAGCGATCTGCTGCGCATGAGTCGGGAGGCCAGCATTCACGAGCTGTGTCTACCGCATGCCCTGTCACCGCAGGCGTTAGAAGAGCTCAAGAAGAGCGGCGCGCGCGCGCGCGAACTCAAGCGCGGTGAGCGGCTTTTCCGCCAAGGCTACGGGCTGCATGCGGTGTATGCGGTCTCTGCGGGGCTGCTGAAAACGGTGATGGTCGACTCAGAGGGCCGCGAGCAGATCATCGGCTTTCACTTCCCGCGCGATCTGGTGGGTCTGGACGCGCTCCACCACCGGGCGCACGTCTGCATGGCGACAGCGGTGGTCGCCAGCCGGGTGTGCGTAATACCGCTGCACGCCCTGGAACAGACCCAGACGCAAGCGCCGGCGTTACGGGGCGCATTCGAGCGACTGATCAGCAAGGCGCTGGCGGAGCACGAACAACTGCTGATGGTGGTCAACCAGCGTTCCGCGGTCGAGCGCATCGCGGTGCTGCTTTTCAGCCTCGCCTGCCGGATGGGCCAAAACGAAGAGCCGGCCACCGAGCTCTCGCTGCCCATGCCGCGCACCGACATCGGCAACTACCTGGGGCTCGCCACGGAAACCGTCTCGCGCGCGATCCACGACCTCCAGACGGCGGGTGTGCTGGAAGGACACGGCAAACACCTGCGCATCGTGGATCCGCGGCGCCTCGCTGAGTGGGCGATCTCGGGCCGCCACCTCACGCCCTGAACAAACGGCGCGAGCACTTCAGGCTCCGGCGCCGTTGGATGGCGCTGCCATATCAAAGGAACGACCATGAGCAAGGACAAACCGGCTGGCCAAGACAGCCAGAATAAAAGTCGTCAGGACGCGCAGGGCGCCGACCGCTTCGCCGACATGGATCTGGACGAAGCCCTGTCGCAGCTGGAGAGCGCGCGCGAGGGGCTGAGCGGCGATCAGGCTCAGCAGCGCCTGGAGCGCTACGGCCCCAACAGTCTGGAAGAGGAAGAAACGCCGCTGTGGAAGCGGCTGCTGTCCTATTTCTGGGGTCCGATCCCGTGGATGATCGAAGCGGCCGCGGTGCTCTCAGCGGTGAACCAGGACTGGAAGAGCCTGGCGGTGATCGTGGCCATGCTGCTGGTCAATGGCGTGATCGGCTTCTGGGAGGAAAAGTCGGCGGCCGACGCCCTGGATGCGCTCAAGGGCCAGCTCGCGCTCAAGGCACGGGCGCTGCGCGACGGCGAATGGTCCGAGGTCGACGCCGTCGACCTGGTGCCGGGCGACGTGGTGCGACTGCGTCTGGGCGACGTGATGCCGGCCGACGTCAAGCTCTTCGACGGCGAATACCTCTCGATCGACCAATCCGCGCTCACCGGCGAGTCCCTGCCGGTGAGCAAGGGCGCGGGCGAGATCGGCTACTCCGGCACCCTGATCAAGGAGGGCGAAATGGTGGCGCTGGTGTGCGCCACCGGGGAAGACACCTATTTCGGGCGCACCGCCAAGCTGGTGGAAGGCGCCGGTGCGGTCTCGCATTTCCAGCGTGCCGTGGTGCACATCGGCAACATCCTCATCATCTGCGCGGCCGTGCTATCGGCGATCCTAGTCGGGGTGGAGATCTCGCGCGGCATGCCGCTGCTGGAGCTGATCTCATTCGTGCTGATCGTGGTGGTCGCCTCCATCCCGGTGGCGCTGCCGGCGGTGCTCTCCGTCACCATGGCGCTGGGCGCGCTGGCGCTGTCGCGCATGAAAGCCATCGTCTCGCGCCTGGAAGCGATCGAGGAGATGGCCGGCGTGGACGTGCTGTGCAGCGACAAGACCGGCACCCTGACCCAGAACAAGCTCACCCTGGGCGATCCGGTGGTGTTCCAGGCCGCCGACGGCGACGAGGTCATTGTCTGCGCGGCGCTCGCCTCCAAGCGCGAGGACGCCGACGCCATCGACACGGCCGTGCTTGAGGGCCTGAGCCGGGAGGATGCGCTCAAACCGTACCGCCAGAGCGAGTTCGTCCCCTTCGACCCCACCCACAAGCGCACCGAGGCCGCCATCGAGGGCGGCGACAGCCAGGCCTTTCGCGTCACCAAAGGCGCGCCCCAGGTCATCATCGAGATGAGCCAGCTCTCGGGCGATGAGCTCGAGCGCGCGAACAAGGCCGTCGATGAGGCGGCAGGCAAGGGCTATCGCACGCTGGGCGTGGCGCGATCGCACGACGACGGCCAGAGCTGGCAGTTTCTCGGCATCCTGCCGCTGTACGACCCGCCGCGCGAGGATTCCAAGCAGACCATTCAGGAGGCGCGCGATCACGGCATCGCCGTCAAGATGGTCACCGGCGACAACACCGCCATCGCCCGCGAGATCTCGCGCCAGCTGGGCCTGGGCACCCACATCCAATCCGCGAGCGAGCTGCTCGAGGAAGACGGCGAACGGGGGATCAGCCGCCACGCGGCCGAGGCGATCGAGGGGGCGGACGGCTTCGCCGAGGTCTTTCCCGAGCATAAGTACGACATCGTCAAAGCCTTGCAGGACGCCGGCCACATCGTCGCCATGACCGGCGACGGCGTCAACGACGCGCCGGCGCTGAAACAGGCCGAGGTGGGCATCGCCGTCTCCGGCGCCACCGACGCCGCGCGCAGCGCCGCGAGCCTGATCCTCACGGCGCCGGGGCTGTCGGTGATCACCCGTGCCGTGGAGGAGGCGCGGCGCATCTTCGAGCGCATGATGAGCTATACCATCTACCGCATCGCCATGACGCTGAGCATCCTGGTGTTCGTGGTCATGATCATGCTCATCTACAACGACTATCCGTTGACCACGATCATGATCATCCTGCTCGCCCTGCTGGATGACATCCCGATCATGACCATCGCCTGGGACAACGCCGAGCTCAGCCCCAAGCCGGTGCGCTGGCAGATGGACCGGCTGCTGGCAATCTCCATCGTCATGGGGGCGCTGGCGCTGGCGCAGAGCTTCGGGCTGTACCTGCTGGCCCGGGACGTGTTCGCGGTCAGCCTGGCTCAGACCCAGACGATGATGTTTCTGCGCTTCATTCTCGGCGGCCATCTGCTGCTGTTCGTCACGCGCACACGCCATCCCTTCTGGAAACCGCCCTACCCGTCCTGGCAACTGTTCTCGGCCATCGTGGTCACACAGATCGTGGGCCTGTTCTTCGTCGGCTTCGGCTGGCTCATGCCGTCCATCTCGTGGACCGCGATCGGGCTGATCTGGGCCTACGATATCGTCTGGATGGTGCTCATGGACCTGGCGAAACTCGGCACCTACCAAATGATCGGGCCGGGCGCGCGCCACCACCGCACATTTTTGAAGCTGCTGCAGGGCTCGCTGCACGCCGCGCCCCAGCAGCATCCGCGCGGCTGAGCCGCCCCCGAACGAAGGACGCGTTATGACACACAAAGCTGCGGTCAAGCACTCACAGCTCTCAACGATGGGCGTACCAGCCTTCTGGCCGATGGCCATGGCCACGGAGCTCGCGGAGCAAGGCGCCGAGCTCTACGCCAAAAACCTCAAGTTCATGGAAGAGGAGATCAAGATCCACGAGGAGTTGCGCCCGCGCCTGGCCACGCCTCACCGCACCCGGCTGGACCTGCGCACCATGGTGCTGTGCGAATACGGCGAGGCGGAGGATAGCGTGCCCACGCTCGTCGATGCCCCGTACGCGGGGCACACCGCCGTCATCGCCGACTACCACAAGGGCCAGAGCCTGATTGAGACCTTGCTCGACAACGGTATCGGCCACGTGCTGCTCACGGACTGGAAGTCGGCGACGCCGGACATGAAGGACCTGGAGATCGACAACTATCTGGCCGAGATGCTGGTCGCCATCGATGATCTGGGCGGCAGGGTAAACCTGATCGGACTGTGTCAGGGCGGGTGGCTGTCGGCGATGGTGGCGGCGCGTTTCCCCGACAAGGTGAATTCGCTGGTACTGGCCGGCGCACCGATCGACACCGACGCCGGCGACGGCCCCATCAAGCGCATGGTGCATGAGTACCCGACCAGCTTCTACGAGGAACTGGTCGAGCTCGGCGGCGGGCTCATGCTCGGCAAGTTCATGCTGCAGGGCTGGAAGAACATGCATCCGGCGCAGCACTACATCGACGACCACGTCGACCTGTACGAACACATCGACGATCCCGGCTACGTCACCAAGGAAGAGACCTTCAAGCGCTGGTACGAAAACCCTATCGACCTGCCCGGCCGGTGGTATCTGCAGGCGATCACCCAGATCTTCAAGGAAAACCGTCTCGCCAAGGGCCGCTTCGTGGGCCTGGGGCGCAAGCTCAAACTCGGCGATATCACCTGCCCGCTGTACCTGCTTGCCGGCGAAAGCGACGACATCACCACGCCGGAACAAGTGCTAAACGCCGAGCAATACGTGGGCACCGCGTCCGGTCGGATTCAGAAAGCGACCGCGCCAGGCGGCCATATCGGCCTGTTCATGGGGCGGCGCACGCTCGGGCAATACTGGCCGGCTATCGCCCGTTGGATCGCCTCGCACAGCTGATGGCCGTCGCCGCCTGCCGCGTCCCCGGCATGGCGTGGCCGCATACCGCGGCGTCGCCGGCGCGGCAAGGCGCAACACTTGACGCGCGCTGCGATTATCAGAAAGATATTGCACGCTATCGCCAACCACACCGAAACCGCAGAGCACGGCATCCGACTCGCAGGTGGCAGGAGTCTGGTGCCGCCGCGGCTAAGGAGGATGTGTGCATAAACGCCCGATCGCGACCACGACAAGCCGCGCTCGACGACCCGCCTTGTGGGCAGCGCTAGCATCGATCTTTATCGCCCTCCCCGCTCACGCCAGCCCCCCCGCGGGCAAACGGCTAAGACACCTCGCCGAAAAAATTCACGCGCAGGCGCCCAACATCAGCACCAAAGCCATTTCGAGCGCCATTAACGCCTATTCCCACGTCAAGCGGCGGCATCTGACCGACAAGCCCTTCGTCACCATCGTGGACTACGCCCTCCCGTCCGCCCAAAAGCGCTTGGCGGTCGCCGACCTGCGGACCGGTAAGGTGCTCTTCTACACCTACGTGGCGCACGGCAAGGGCAGCGGCGTCAAATACGCGACCCATTTCTCCAACAAACCGGGGACGGAGGCCAGCAGCCTGGGCGTCTACCTTACCGGTCGCACCTACTACGGCAAGCACGGGTACTCGTTGCGGCTCAAGGGGCTGAACCCGAAATCCAACGGCGCCGCTTATCGCCGCGACATTGTCATGCACAGCGCCTGGTACGTGAGCCAAAAGTTCGCGCAGGAGCACGGCCGCATGGGGCGTAGCTGGGGCTGTTTCGCCCTCAGCCGCAAAGTGGAAAGCGCCGTCGTGAAACTGATCCGCGGAGGGACGGTGCTGCTGGCGTATTACCCCGATCCGAAGTGGCTGCACTCCTCGCCTTTCGTCAGCAGCCCGGGCAACGCCTGAGCAAACCGTGGACGGCGCCGCTCCATTCAAGCAGCGCGCCGCCACCCCACGGCCGCGTGGAGCCACATAAGGCGAAGCGGGCGCGGCTATGTCTTTACATGCACCGCGCGCGGGACGGAGCAAAGCGTCTCGCACCCCGTTTCCGTGACGATGACGCTTTCGCTGATCTCAACGCCGCGGGCCGCCTGCCAAATGGCCGGGATTACATGGAACGTCATGCCCGCTTCGATGGGCTTTTTCTCGCCGCGGCGCAGACTCATCACGTGCTCACCCCAGTCGGGCGGGTAATTCAGTCCCATTGAATATCCGATCCGCGACGCCTTCTTCACCCCGTTGCGCTGGGTCGACTCGCGCCAGGCCAGCTCCACTTCTTCGCAGGTGGTCCCGGGTTTCAGGGCATCCAGCGCGGCGTTGAGGCCGCCGATCACCGTGTCGGCAAGCCGGAGATAGTCGTCCGGGGGTTGGCCCAGATGGATCGTGCGCGCAAGCGGCGCATGATAGCGATGGCGGCAGGCGGCGAGCTCTAGGATCACGACGGTGTTGGCTTCAAAGGGCTGATCGGTCCATGTCAGGTGCGCGGCGCCCGTGCGATTGCCCGTGAGTACGATGGGCTCGATCGCCGGATAATCGCCACCGTACTCGCCCGGCACACCGCGAATCTGCGCCGCCTTGATCTCTGCAACCGCATCGCATTCGCGCACACCCGGCTTGACGACCTCGTAGGCGACCTCCATGACGCGATTCATGATGCGCCCGGCCTGACGCATGTATTCGAGCTCACGCTCGGACTTTATGGACCGCTGTGCCGATATAAGATCATTGATGTCGATAAAGGTCACGCGCGGCAAGTTTCGGCGCAGGCACTCGTAGCCGTTGGGCGTAAAGTAGTAGCTGTCCATGTCGACGCCCATTTCATGGCGATCGAGCTCGCGCATTTTCAACTGATGGGCCAAAAAATCCAGCGGATGGCGATCCGGATGATGGACATAGTGATCGGGATAACCGAGGATGTTTTCCTCCGGCAGAATCGTGGTCAGGCGCGCCCCTTCCGCGTCCATCTCGCGCCCGATCCACAGCGGGTATGGCTCATCGATAGCGACCACAATCAGCTGCGGGACGTAAAACGACCAGCCGTCGTAGCCCGTAAGATAGTTCATGTTGGCGGGATCAAAGACCAGCAGAACATCTAAGCCCAACTCGTGCATCTTGTCCTTGCTGCGCTTGATTCGCGCCTCATACTCGCTCTTTTCGAAAGGCAACATCATCCGATTCCTCGCTTTGTCCGCCCCTGCGCCACTCGCTTGCGTGCACGGCATTCTACAGCCGCGGCGTATGCTCCGGCACGGCTTGTGAACCGGATGAGAGCCGTTCGTTTGTCTAGCTCACGCTACAGCGCATCGCACGCTTCGCCGGCGCCCACCTCCCGCCTTTCGCCCATGGCCCGGCCGCGCACAAGCCGGCTGATGCGACCCGGCCCTGCATACGCCGCGGCGGGATGAACGCCCGAGCTTATCCGGTCTCGTCGAACGCGATTTGGACCCGGCGGTTGCGCTTGCCCTTATTCTCGATCTTGGTCACACGCACGCTGCCGATCTCGCTCGTATTGGCTACATGAGTTCCGCCACAGGGTTGATAATCGACGCCGGCGATGCGGATCATGCGCAACACACCCACACCCCGCGGCGGCTCGACGGACATGGTGCGCACCAGGTCGGGTTCTGCGTCGAGCAGGGATTCGTCCACCCATTCCACCTGCACCGGATGGGCTGCTTCGATCAACTCGTTCAACTGCACCGTGAGCTGTTCCTTATCGAGGCGCTGATCCCCGGCATCGAAGTCCAGCCGGCTCTTTTGCTCGCCCACGGCGCCGCCCGTTACCCCACATGGGATCAACGACCCAAGCAGGTGCAAGCACGTATGCATGCGCATGTGACGGTAGCGGCGTTTCCAGTCCAACTCAAGTTCGACACGCCCGCCTGCTGACCAATCTGAACCGCCGTCTTCCAGCCGGTGCCAAATCGCGCCGTCCCGGCCCTTGCGCGTGTCGGCAACAACGACCCGCGCTCGATCGGGCGAAGCCATCCACCCGCTGTCTCCCGGCTGCCCGCCGCCCTGCGGATAAAACAGCGTACGGTCGAGCGCGACCCAATCTCCATCGATCGCCGTGATTGTCGCGCTCAAAGCGGTGGCGTAAGGGTCCTGATAGAAAAAGCGCTCTGTCATGATGGGCAACTGTCGAAAATGGTGACATGGGGAAACGTACGGCGCCGCGCAGCTGGCTGCAAGTACTGTGAAGCTTCGGGTGTATTGAATGACCCATGTATAAGTTCGAACAGTGTCCACCGACTTTGGCGGGCCCGATGTGATTGCGCTTAGTGCGTGCTCAGCGCCAGCTTGACTCCCAGAGCGACAAACGCGCCGCCCAGCACGGCTCTCAGCCAACGGGCCAGGTATGCGCCGCGGCTCAGGCGCCGGCGCACAGATGCCGCCGTGCAGGCGACGGATACGTTCACCAGCGTGCTCGTGGCATTAAAGGTCGCCCCCAGCAACACGAATGCCATCACGCGGTGGAAACTGCCGGCCGCAATGAATTGAGGCAGGAACGCCAGAAAAAACAGGGCGACCTTGGGGTTGAGGGCATTGATCAAAATCGCCTGGCGATACACCCTCGGAAGGGATCGGGATTGGCTGTTCGAAGCCGGCGCAACAGCGGGCTGTCGCGCCTTGAGCAGCAACATTAGGCCAAAATAGGCCAGGTAAAGGGCACCGGCATATTTCACTATTTGGAACGCCACCGCCGAGGTGGCGAGAATGGCGGAAAGACCGGCCACGGCCAACGTGGTGTGAATCAGGCAGCCGGTGGCAATCCCCAGCGCCGCAGCCACGCCGGCCCGCGCCCCTTGGCTGCTTGCGCGGCTGAGCACATAGAGCATGTCCGCGCCGGGCGTGATGTTCAGCAGTAACGCCGACGCCACGAACAACCCCCAATTTTGTACACCGAACATTCAGGCCTCCCGAGATTGCAGGACCGGCGGGGATTGCGTTCAACGCTCAGCCCGGTAACCGTAGTGCCTGAACTTCTCGAGCACGCGTTGGATCTCGGCTTCGCTCAGAAGCTCGGGGCCGCCGATCTGCATGGAAATCACGTACTGGCGCGCCAGCGCTTCCACTTCAACGGCGAGCCACAAGGCCTTGGCGAGGCTGGAGCCGATGGCAATCATGCCGTGATTGGCGAGCAAGCAGGCGTCACGCCCCTCCAGGGCGGCGAGCGCATTGCGCGAAAGCTGAGACGTGCCGAACGTGGCGTAGTCCGCGCAGCGTATATTGCTGCCCCCGGCCGCGGCCACCATGTAGTGTAGCGGCGGTATATCCAGGCGCCGTATGGCCAGCACGGTGCAGTAAGTGGGATGCGCATGCACCACCGCCTGCGTCTCGGGTCGTGTCCTGAAGATGTCAGCATGGAAGCGCCATTCGGTCGAGGGTTTTGTGCCTCCCTGATAGCGGCCATCGAAATCAGCGAAGACCACATGCTCGGCACGCATCTGATCGTACGGCATCCCGCTAGGCGAAATGAGCATGCCATCCCGGCAGCGCACGCTGATATTGCCCGACGTTCCCTGGTTGATGCCGGTCTCGTTTAACTTGCGGCAGTGATCGACCACCGATTGACGCAGTGAGGCTTCGCTCATTGCCAAGACACCCTCAAACGAATGACGCCGCCCTGGGCCCACCGCGCCAACAGCGCATAAAGCACTGAGCGCCGCGCCCCGTGGTGACGCCTTAGTGTAGAACACGCGCGGCGTCGGCAGCGCGGCGTGGCGCGACCGTGCAAACCTGCGTCGCGCGTTCAGCAATACGCCGGGCCGTAAGACGCTTATGCTTTCATGCCTATGGACACCGATGTGCATCACCCGGCGCACTGGGCTTCGCGGTATTTGGCCGAGTTAGCCGCATCCCCGAAGCAAAGCGGGCACGGCGGCGCTCGGACCGGCCTGCGTGAGCTGCTGCGCCGCCACGGCAATCCCCAGTCCCGAGTGCGCTGCGTGCGCGTGGCGGGATCCAAGGGCAAGGGCAGCACAGCGCTGGTCATGGAATCCATACTGGAACGCGCCGGCTACCGCACCGGCGTGTTCACTTCCCCGCATTTGCTCGACTGGAGCGAGCGCGTCAGGATCGGCGGGCGCGACATCGCCTGCGGCGCGTTGACCCGATGGCTGCAACAACTGGACCCTGATTTAAGAGCACTTCGCGATGCCGCGCGTTGGCAGGGCCCTGATTTCTTCGAAGTCTGTCTCGTCATCGCTTTGCTGGCGTTTGCCGAAGCCCGTGTCGACTGGGCCCTCATCGAATGCGGGATCGGGGGCGATGGCGATGCCACCGCCGTATGCCAGGCTTCGATGGCGCTCATCACCAGCATCGAGCGCGAGCACGCCGATATCATCGGACCGGAAGTGATCGACATTGCCCGCGAAAAATGCGGCATCATCCGCCCGGGGCTGACGGTGGTCGCCGGCTCCCTGCCGCCCGCCGCTCGCGGTGTTCTGCACGCGGCGACCCAGGCCAACGAAGCCGCTTTATACGAATGCGGCGACGCCTTCGGCATCAATCACTTGATCCATAACGGCGCCCCCGTGCTCCATTATCAGGATGAGCTGGGGACACTCGTACTACCCGTGCATGATGCCCTGGCCTGGCTCGCCGGCAACGTGGCGGTCGCGGTCGCGGCCGTACGGCACCTGCCCGCCACGCCTGTGGACGACGTAGGCATCATCGAAGCGCTCTCGGCATTGCAACTGCCGGGCCGGCTGGAAACGTTTCCCGGCCCACCGCACTGGCTGGTCGACAGCGCCCATACGCAAGCCTCCTCCGCGTTGCTTGCACGCGCCCTGAGCGCCCGCAGACCCGCATTCTGCTGCCTGGTGCTGGCGTGCTCCAAGGGGCACGAGCCCGGCAACTGGGCGCCCGCATTGTGGCAGTTGGCCAACCATGTGATCGTCACGCGCATGCCGACGCAGCGCGCCGTGAGCGCCGAAACGGTCGCGGCGGCACTGCGCCCGCTCTGCCCGGCACCCATCACCATCGAAGACGATCCGGGCCGTGCCCTGTGCCTCGCCTGCACCCTCACCCCACGACGAGGCCTGATCTGCGCGACGGGGTCTGTGTACCTGGCGGGCTTCGCCCGTCGCTTCGCACTCCGGACCGGCGACGCTCACCGCCCGCAATGGACGCCCGGATTACCGGGCTGACCCACCGCACCCCGGCTCGACAAAGCCGCTCGTCACGGCAACCAGATGACGCGCACCGGCACCTCGCGCTGATGCAGCACCGCACGCACCGGCATGGTCGCGGCATCCGTGTCCCGTCGTGCCCGCTCAAACGCGCGCCATTTGGCCCGCCCCCTGATCAGCAGCACGATTTCGCGGCTGTCGAGCAGCATGGCCAACGTGAGGCTCATGCGCTCCGTGGGGGACACCGGTGCCGTCATCGGCATGCAGCGGTGGGCTCTGCCGCGCTCGAGGGCTCGCTCCAGTCCTGAACTGTGAGGAAACAGCGACGCCGTGTGCCCATCTTCGCCCATCCCCAGTAGCACGCAATCGAACGGTGTGGGCAGGACCGCGAGCGCCGCTTCGCAAGCCGCCGCGCCCCCCTGTGCAGTCGACGCCGCATTTTTCAGCGGCACGAACCGAGCGGCGGCTCCCTTGCCGGCCAGCAGCGTGTCACGCACAAGGCGCTCGTTGCTCGCCGCGCTGCCCGCACCCACCCACCGCTCGTCGGTGAGCGTCAGGGTGACTTTCTCCCACGGCAGATCCCGCCGGGCGAGCCGGCGGTACACCGGCTCGGGCGTGCTACCGCCCGACAAGGCAAGCAATGCGCACCCCCGGCGGACGACGGCCGCGCGGATACGCGCTTCAAGCACTCCGGCAACGGATTCCGTCCAGCGCTCGGCATCGTCAAACCGCTCGACCCATAAGCTCATTCGCGCTCCTGGTCGTCTCCTGCTGCGACTTTCCCTCTCCGGTGGCCACAACCGGCGCGCGCCCTTGCGCCCGCAACCTACGGCGCGGCGACACGGGGCGGCAGGTACCGCGTTCGGGCGGAAGACTGAACCCTCTCGTATGTCGTGAAACTACAACAAGTTCACTGCAAAAGGTCCGCCCTCAAGACATTCATCGCTCTACATGCCTCTGAATCTTTTTCAGCCTCCGCAGACCAATGTTTTGTAATTCATAGAGTTGAGACGCATTCATGAAATCCGAAGCGATGAATCTTGTGCAGTGGCAGACACCGTTTGGTACCGAGGAGGCCTGCGTCTTGGACGAAGCACTCAGGTACCGGTTCCGCTTACCATACCTCCAGAGGGAAAGGGAAAGCTGTCACGAAGAAAACTCCAATGCGGCAACCGTGAGCTAGTCTATCGATCCGATCGCGCCGATTGATCGCCTCAAGGCGTCGGAAATTGCTGACAATACCTCCCGGCAACAGGTCTGCGGTCTCCCTCAGTCTTTGCCCTCAAACAGCCGATCATCCCAGTTGATCGAGAAGATCTCGAGCGTTGATACGCGCTCAATATCCGGATGCACCGGGTTGATCAGCACATTTCGCCCCTTAGGAACGATAACTGACGGTACCTCGAGAGCTAGCGATTCGCACTCTTCCAACCAGCCATCTCCAAACCTTCGCGTAGCATGAGGATCGCCCAGAAGGCTCACTGCCTCAGCCCCCGGCATCTGCAGGGGAGCCTCTGGCAATTCCAGAACCATCATCACGTGATCCGGCGGCATCTCGCTGGGGTTGACGTGCAAGTGCACGATGACTTCAAGCATCGCCAGACCCGGCTCGGCGGCCGCATAGACGATGCGGTGGCCTAGGCTATGCCAGCGCCCATCGACCATCAGACCGCCATCACCCGACATATCCGCAAAACGGCTCCGGGTAATGCGGTAGGCCTTCACCCGTAGATGCCGTAATCGATGCGCGTCAGCAGATCCTGCACGAGCCGTGCGCCAATCTCGGTGTCCAGCATCTCAATACAGCTCAAACCACGAAAGCGCGGCATCGGTTTGCACATATAGGAACGCGCCCGCTCGCTGTCGCCAAATGTATCCAGCGCATGGCGGATTACGCGCTCCACGCGCAACGCGCGCTCGCTTTCCGCCGGCGTAAGACGATCACCGGCCTTGCGGCGGTGATCAAGGGTTCGCCGCGGTATCACCAGCTGATGGAGCTGTTCGCGGCTCACCACGCCTTGCGCCAGGATCTTATCGATGATGTCCGTGGCCAGACCCTCGCGGATGGCGGCCACCGCCATCATGTTGTCGTCGGCAGAGGGGGTGGATGTGTTGGGTAGAGCCATGGTTACAACCACTCATCATGCGCATTTGCCTACAATTATAGGCAAACTTGCCCAAAACGCTACCCCTTACGTGATTACCCGGATCGGGACAGCCGCCAAATTCCCACGATGTTGGAGACAAAGGTCGCGATCTCGAGCGCGACCGTCGTCCAAGCACCCGTGATCACGCCATAGGCCATCTCGGCAAGGGTAAGGCATTATCTCCAAAGAGAAAACGCGTCCACGCCAATGCAGAGCATGATTAGGCAGCCTACTGCGGATGCCGCACCCGCCCGCTGGCTGAAAACGGTTAATAGGCATCTCGCTCTATCGCCGCGTGTGGGGGCGCGCGCTTCTGTGGCATTTTTGACGTCCTCCCTACCGTGGACGACGGGGATTCCCGGGCTCAGGCATTCAGCGCTGAGCCGGTAGTGGTGTTATCGACACCGCCGAGCGGTGTCTCCCACGGTGCCTGCTTCACAGGGAGGCCAACGCCCTTGTCCGCCACAGGCTTCACCGCCCGGCGCCCCCGGGCTGTATGTGTCTCTACGAACCGCCGCGCCTCGGCCGCGTTCAGGCCGAAGGATTCCAGTGCCGCCATCAGGATGTTGCGTGCGGCATTGACGTCGGCGTTGATCGACCAGCGGCAGGCCGTGCAGTCGAACACCGCCTGGCTCGGGCGGTTGTCTTCACGTGTGTGACCGCACCGCGAGCACCGCTGGCTGGTATAGGCCGGTGCCACCCGCACCAGCAGCCCGCCGCGTCGGGCGAGCTTGTAGTCGAGCTGACGCCGGAACTCACCCCAGCCCTGGTCGAGAATGCTACGGTTCAACCCAAGGCGTTCACCTATCGTGTTGATCGTGGAGCGCCTACGGGCTGGAAGCCAAGGAAATTCTTACGGATGGCGCGAGTCACCTTGCCGGAAAAATCTCCGAGAGGCAGCCGCCAGATGCGGTAGCGCTCGCCATCGCACTCGCCCGTAAGGTTGCAGAAGTCCCAAATTGGGACTATCATCTCTAAATGAGAGTGATCGCCGTCCGTACATTGAGGCGTTTCTGGGAGCGCCATCGGGATTCCGAGCACTTCCTGAAGGCTTGGTACGACGAGGTCAAGCATGCTACCTGGAACACACCGCATGACATCAAGGCCCGCTACGCTAATGCCAGCTTCGTCGGTAACAATCGCGTGGTCTTTAATATCAAGGCGAACGACTACCGGCTTATCGTGGCTGTTAGCTATCGCTTCCAGGCTGTCTACATCAAGTTCATCGGCACCCACGCCGAATACGACCGGGTGGATGCCGCTAACGTGGAGAAGCCATGAATATCCACCCAATCCGTAGTCGGGACGACTACGAGGCCGCCCTACGCGAGTTGTCCGCGTATTTCGACAACGAGCCGGAACCGGGAACCGAGGCGGGTGATCACTTCGAAATCCTGGCCACTCTCGTCGAGGCGTACGAAGCCAGACACTTTCCTATCGAAGCACCCGACCCCATCGAAGCAATCCGTTTTCGTATGGAACAGGGTGGATTAACGGTGAAGGACCTGGTGCCCTCCATCGGTCGACCTAATCGCGTCTATGAGGTATTAAACCGTAAGCGCGGCCTCACGCTGGGCATGATCCGCAACTTGCATCGCAACCTCGGTATTCCCGTGGAGAGTTTGATTGGGCAAGAAGAGCAGGGCTTGACAGTCCGGCCCTCGAAACAGGCTTGATCCCGTACCCCAAGACCGATTTCTGTTCGTCGAGTGACTATCTCGCCTTCGGCTTCCTCGAAGCTTCGTCGGCCATCAGTATCTCGTCTACCTCTCCAGCCCGAGCATCGGTCAGTTCGCCGCTCCTTCCTGGCCGCGTGGCCAGCGGGTCGGTCGAGGACTATAGCCAACATCGTGTGAATGATCGCGCGTTCTCGCGACTTTACGTTGTCGAAAGTTGCGTATGACATTAAATCAACACGTTGACGCCTCCACGCCCTGAGGGACGTGGATTCCCCTATTGGGGAGATTCCGACTCAAGCCACAGCTTTCAGACTCCGGGTACATGCGCACCCTCCTCCAAAGAGGTGGAATCCGTTGGCGGG
>Ga0102962_1000439_pt1 | contig 20067 bp, 20 predicted proteins | sample SalPonF2_C_D2_MG_FD_84519 | JGI IMG/M metagenome (GOLD analysis project Ga0102962, IMG submission 84519) | Salt pond soil microbial communities from South San Francisco under conditions of wetland restoration - Salt Pond MetaG SF2_C_D2_MG ...
CCAATGGAAAGATCCTGCGGCGCCTGCCGGGCACCATCAGCAATAGGTGGGTCGTCGTAAAGCGCTGATCACCGCGTAAGCGCCGTCCATGGCGATGACGGTGGGTTTGCCGCCGCCGTCATCGCCGGCGGGGAATGGTCCGTGCCGCCGCTTCTGACAAGCGCGTCCGCGCGGTGCCGCGGTCATCCTCAATCCAACTGCTCGTGCAGCGTTTGGCGAATGCGCTCGCGCTGAGCGTGTGAGAGCCGCGCGCTTGCGGCGTTGTCGGCCGCACGGCGCACGTTGTCGCGCATCCATGCCAGATACTGCTCATAACGCCGGCACGCACCGCAGATGAGCAAATGCGCCCTTACGCGCCAACTCCGCCGCGCGCTTGCACCCTGCATATATTCGCGGGAGAGTTCATAGGAGACATCCCGGCAGCTCGGTAATCCCAGCATGATCGCTACTTGCCTCCAAACCAGTGGGTATCCAGGCACTGGCGAAGTCTCAACCGCGCCCGATGCAGCAAGACGTACAAGTGATTCATGGAAACATGGAGTAAACGGCTCACATCGACAGGTTCGACTCCGTTAAGCGTCTGTAACACAAACCCTTCACGCTGAGCCTCCGGCAACTGTGCAAGACACGCCTGCAAAGCGTTCCAAAAACCTTCCGCCTCAATTTCGTCGAGGGGGGCCGGCGTCCAAGCATCGGGCGGATGACGCCAAGCGCCGGCCGTGGTGAAAAACTCGGCATCCATGCCCATCTCCAAGTCATTATACGCGGTAGACGGCGCGAAATGTCCGGACTGTCGGAGGTAATCCGAAACCTTATGCCGGCAGATACCCAACAGCCAAGTGCGTTCGCTGGATGCCCCTTTAAAACCGCTGCGGCCCTGCCAGGCTGCCAAGAGCGTCTCTTGCACCATATCCTGGGCGGCATCCGAATTTCCGAGCCTGGCCAACGCATATCGGTACAGCGCGTCGCCGTGTCGATCCAGCCATCGATCGGACTCCAACCGTCTTTGCGAGCCGGTATCCACGCCGCTATCTCAGCCTGGAAAAGCGCATAGCCTACCATTTTCACTGTTCGGGCAAGCGCACCTTAGCCCCTTGGCATGTTTTGCCGGAATGGGAGGCCAAGACCAACGTTGGCACCGTGTAAGATTACCGGCGCTTGGTCGACTCATTAGGTATGAAGACACAGTTTGACTCTCGACCGGATTCAGATCGGCTTATGAAGCAAGCAGCACTTCAACCCAACCCTTTGCCCACCCGTAAATTTAGCGATCCGCAGACAACGGCGAATGGCGCGCCCCGGGCACGGGTCAGTCTGCGGGGTCTCGAGACGTTGTGGATCAACACCGGCACCCTGTGCAATCTCACCTGCCGTCACTGCTATATCGAATCCTCCCCTCGCAACGACCGCCTTGTCTACATCAGCGCTTCAGAGGCGGTGGCCTACCTGAATGAGATTGAGCGGGACGGATGGCACACCACGACGATCGGCTTCACCGGCGGCGAGCCGTTTATGAACCCCGAGCTGGCGCGGATGCTGGAGGAGGCGCTCACACGGGGCTTCCGGGTGTTGGTCCTGACCAACGCCATGAAGCCAATGATGAAACGCCGTCAAACACTGCTCGCCCTGCGCAAGCGCTACGGCTCCCGGCTGACGCTGCGTGTATCCATTGACCACTATACGCAGCCGCTACACGAGAGCGAGCGTGGGCGGCGCACCTGGGCGCCCACGCTCGAGGGTCTGCAGTGGCTGGCGCGCAACGGCTTCGCGCTGTCCGTGGCCGCGCGCACGTTCTCCGGAGAAACGCAAGACGCTGTGCGCCGCGGCTACCAATGCCTCTTCGACCGCCTCGATATCGCGCTGGACGCGTTCAGTCCGACCCAACTCATCTTGTTCCCGGAAATGGACGCCGACGCGGATGTGGCGGAGATCACCGAGGCGTGCTGGGGGATTCTCGAAAAATCACCCGATGAGGTGATGTGCGCCTCATCGCGAATGGTCGTCAAGCGCAGGGGCGAGGCCCACCCCGTGGTGGTCTCGTGCACCCTGCTGCCGTACGACAAGCAGTTCGAGCTCGGCCGGACTTTGGCCGATGCGAACACGAGCGTCGCCTTGAACCACCCCCATTGCGCGCGCTTTTGCGTGCTGGGCGGCGCGAGCTGTAGCCAATGACGCCACTGTGTGAATCCCCCGGGGCATTGGGCATGACTCCAACGCGACGCAGTCACGCCCTCGATAGGGCATCTCGAAAAACTCGAGGTGCCCAGCGGCACAGGGATGTGGCGCTCGCAATCAAGCACGTAAGTGATTGATTGGCGGAGGCGAGTCCGGACATGTGCCGGATTCGCCGGCTCGCACAACTGTCAGGAAGACAGTTTTGCGAGGTTTCCGATAATCGTTTCGACCCAAGACCGTGGCAGAACACACAACGACGCGACCCGCAGCCGACAGCACGAGCAAAAACGAGCCCAGTCAGAGCCTCACGTTAGGAACTCCCATGAGCCGGACCACATCACAACAACGTAATGGCGACGGCAGCGCCGTTTACCACGTGCTCGACGGTTTGCGCTGGCGCCCGATCCATACGCGCATCACGCTCGCACTGGGCATCGGCTGGATGCTGGACGCCTTCGAGGTCAACATTATCGGCAACGTACTGGGGGTGCTGAAAAATCTCTGGCACGTGAGCTCCGGACAAGCCTCCCTGCTGGTCTCCGTGTGGCTCATCGGCATCATGATCGGCGCGTCGCTGTTCGGCTACTTCGCCGACCGCTACGGCCGGCGCAAGCTGTTTGTGGGCACGCTGCTGCTGTATTCCACATTCACGGTGATTTCCGCGCTCTCGCCGGGCTACTACTCGTTTCTCGTCTTCCGCTTTCTCACCGCTATCGGCGTGGGCGCGGAGTACTCGGCGGTCAACGCGGCAATCGGCGAGCTGATCCCGGCTCGCTATCGCGGTCGGGCCAATGCCATTGTCATGAACTTCTGGCCGCTCGGGGCGATCCTCGCTGGCCTGATCAGCCTGTACTTTCTCCACCTGTTCCCGGCTTCGGTGGGCTGGCGGGTCGCCTTCGCGTTGGGGGCGGTGATGGGGCTGTTCACCCTCTGGGCGCGTCGCGTACTGCCGGAGTCGCCGCGCTGGCTGGTCCGGCGGGGGCGCCTGAACGAGGCGCGTGCGGTCTCCGAACAAATCGCAGCGGGCACCCGCCGCTTCAATGCAGGGAACGTCGGCGTTGACGCGCATCGCGCCCGTCCCGAGAACTTCATTAGGCAGGTCAAGTACCTGGCCCGGCATTATCCCGGCCGACTGGCGCTGGGCAGCGCCCTGGATTTCTTTGAAGCATTCGGCTACTATGGCCTGTTCGCGCTGTTGCCGCTGGTGGTGCTGCCCGCGCTGCACATCCCGGACGCCGACACGCCCTGGTTTTTCATTATCGGCAACGTGGGTGCTGCCGTCGGCGGATTGTTAGCCGCAGGTGGACTTGATGGTCTAGGCCGCAAACACACCGTCATGGGCTTCTATGCCTTGGCCGCTGCCGCCATGCTCTATATGGGCATGGCCACGGTCAACGGCACCTCCACCGGCGTGCTGGCGGCGTTCACGCTGGCCAACCTCTGCGCCAGCGGGAGCTGGATCGCCGCCTACCCGACGTTCGCGGAGATCTTCCCCACCGGCATGCGCGCCTCCGGGATCGGCTTTTCGGTGGCTGTGGGCCGCATCGGTGCCGCCACCGCGCCGCCGCTGCTGGTCGCAACGGCCCAGCACGTCTCCGTGGAGGCCGCCTTCGGCCTCATGGCGGCTTCCTACGCGTTCGGCTCTCTGTCCATGTTGTTGTGGTCGCTGCGAGGGCCGGAGGCCCGCGGCCGCACGCTGGAATCGCTGGCGGCCGAACCCGAGCCTTCGCCGCCCAATGGCTGATTGGGCCCCGGTAGGATCTGAATTTCGTTGCTTATCGCGCACAAACCGCTTGTCAAAAATCGCCAATGCAACAAGGCAGAACCCACTGCCGCTCATCGCTGCGGTTTATGACACACGTTCAAATTGTGAGGTTATTGCTCTATGACGCGGCCAACCCCTTTGCTTAATCGATGCATAACTTCACTGCAAAAATCTTGCTCCCGCCTTCTGGGCAGTGGTGCCTCTCATACCACAGTGCAGCGCTTTGACGATCTAACCCTCTACCACTTTCGCGGCTGCCCCTATTGCAGACGAGTGGAGCGCGCTCTGCGCGAACTGGGCATCGAGATTGGCAAGCGCAATATCCTGTCGAACCGGGACAACGAGGCAGAACTGATCCAGGGCGGTGGAAAGCGTCAGGTCCCATGCTTGAGGATACGGCGTCAAAGCCAGCCTGATGAATGGCTATACGAGTCATCGGCCATCGTGCGCTATTTGCGCACTCGGGCTCAGCAGACGTAAGCAACAGTGTTCTATTGGAGCGCCTAAGCAGTGCTTCATGTTGGACGTGATCGGTGTAGGAATCACGGACCGTGTATAGACCCAGTTTGTAAGTCTCGGACCTGGTGGCGGTCAATGCTTGGCAGGGCCCCGCCCCGCCGTTTACGGCTGCGCCTTGGATCGGCGCGCAGGGGCATTGTCCCATTGATCCAGCAATTTCCTCTTCGGAGTGACGAATGATGGCAGATTACGATTTCCTGGTCATTGGCGGGGGCAGCGGCGGGGTGGCCGGCGCCCGGCGAGCGGCCCGTCACGGCGCGCGTGTCGCCTTGGTCGAGGGCGCGCACTTGGGCGGTACCTGCGTCAACGTGGGATGTGTGCCCAAAAAGATCATGTGGAACGCCGCCGAGCTGACCTCCGCAATAGAGTCAGCGCGCGGATACGGCTTAGAGGTGGAGGCCGGCGCACTGGACTGGGGCCAACTGGTCGAGCGCCGTGAGGCCTTTATCCGGCACCTGAACGACATTTACGCACGCAATCTGGAAAGCGACGGCGCGACCCTCGTTCGCGGATGGGCGCGCCTGCTGGATGCCCATACGCTCGAAGTCAATGGACAACGTCTGAGCGCCGAGCGCCTGTTGATCGCCACCGGCAGCCGCCCGGCACGCCCCTCCGTCCCCGGCGCGCAGCTTGGCACCGATTCCGATGGTTTCTTCGCTCTGACCCGCCGCCCCGAGCGCGTAGCTATCGCCGGCAGTGGCTATATCGCGGTCGAGATCGCCGGCATGCTGCGCGCTTTGGGCACCGAAGTGACATTGCTGGTACGCGGCGAGCAACTGCTGCGTGCCTTCGAGGCCGATCTGGGCACGGCCTTGGCGGAACACATGACAGCCAGCGGGATCCGGATTCACTGGCGGACCCATGTGACCGGCCTGACATCGCACGGCAGCGGCGTACGCGTACGGGTACGCGCCAGCGACCCGGAGGGCGAGCGGGAGATCGGCGTCTTCGATCACCTCATCTGGGCAATCGGGCGCACGCCCAACACCCACGGCTGGGGCTTGGAGCACAGCGGTGTCACGATAAACAAGCGCGGCCACATCCGCACCGATCTGTTTCAGGCTACAAACGTGCCTAGCTTGTTTGCCGTAGGCGACGTCACCGGACGCGCCGAGCTCACGCCGGTCGCCATCGCCGCGGCCCGCAGGCTGGCGGACCGAGTGTTCGGCGACCAACCCCAGCGTCATTTGGACTACCGCGACATCCCCACGGTCATCTTCAGTCATCCGCCCATCGCCACGGTGGGTTTGTCCGAGGCCCAAGCGCGCGACCAATACGGCAACGACGCCGTGCGCGTCTATACCTCGCGCTTCAACGACTTGTTCTACGCAACGCTGAGCGACAAGCTACCGACGTTCATGAAACTCGTGACCGTGGGCGACACGCAGCGCGTGGTGGGTTGTCACATGATCGGGCGCAACGTGGATGAGATCCTGCAGGGGTTTGCGGTCGCGGTCCGTATGGGCGCGACCAAGCAGGACCTGGACGATACCGTCGCCATCCACCCGACCAGCGCGGAAGAGCTGGTGACGATGGCTTAGCAACGAATTGCAGCAGAGCCGGCGGCTTGGTTTGTGCCCCGCGGTTACGTGAGAAGGAGCCGATGAGGACCTAATGATAGTCGGCCACGGGCTGGATCCAGCTATCGCGGCGTCTCCGGACCAACGCATCACTGTCCACACCTGCCCGGGGAATCCCAGACATGATCGATCCCTATACCTGGACCACGCCCAACGGCCACAAGCTGCGCATCATGCTGGAAGAAACCGGGCTGGAATACCGCGCGCACGCGGTCAACATCGGCGCCGGCGACCAGTTCAAGCCGGCGTTTCTCGAGATAAGCCCCAACAACAAGATCCCGGCGATGGTCGACCAGGACGGCCCCGACGGCAGGCCGCTGGCCCTGTTCGAGTCCGGTGCCATGCTCGTCTATCTGGCGGAGAAGACCGGCCGGTTCATGCCCCAGGAGACACGCCCGCGCATGCAGGTGCTGCAGCGGCTCATGTTCCAGATGGCGGGCGCGGGGCCCATGCCGGCCCAGGCCCAGTACCGCTAAGGCGCCTGCCAGCGGGTGACAACCGACTCGCGCCCTGCCTGCGGTTGTCACCCGGTGGCCGGAGTGAGGTCGAAGGTCAAACTGGCCGTAGAGCCAGTCGGCCCGCACAACCACGTACACCCTCTCCACGTCCCCCGGCGCCGCTCTCGTCCACTGTAAGATTCGTCTCCCCCGCGCGACTAAACAGGTGATGGCGCAAGTTGCGGCCATTGTCCGAGGCGCCAATGACGCCTCGCTCTGGTTAGTCTAGATATGTTAAGGAGAATGTACTGTGCTACATCGAACCACTGCAGTAAAAGCCGTTTTCGCAACGCTGCTCGCCGTAGGCTTTCTCTTTGGTGCACAAAGCTTCGCGGCCAATACCTTCGTGCAGGCGGAATCATCCCACTCCTTCAGCTCAACCGTGTCGCATCTGAAACATGCGATCTCCAGCAATGGCATGATGGTCATGGGCCATATCAATCAGGCCAACGTACTCAAGATGACGGGTCTGCATCTGAAGGGTGCCGAAAGCCTGTTGGTCGGCAATCCCAAGGTCGGCAAGAAGTTTTTCAGCATGTCCCCATCGGCTGGAGCGGTGTTGCCGCTGAGGATGTATGTATGGGATGAGCACGGTAAAACCTATGTCGGCTATTTCAAGCCTTCGGCCTTGCTGAGCGACGTTAACACCCAATTCGCCAAACCTTCCCAAATGATGGACAAAAAGTTCGCAATGATCCTCAAAGCCGCGACTCATTAGCTCCCGGGCTCACCCGTGGGGGACTGCGCTGCCATGAGGCAGTCCTCCGCAGCCCAGGGTCGCACTCGCGTACAACGTACCTTTATCGGATTGAGAATGCGCCATGACTACGGTACAGACAGGTACCCCGACAAAGACCGAAACCCCGAGCATCGGTGAGTTGATTGGCATAGCCGTGGTGCTCGCGGCGGTTTCGGTCTCGCCTTTGATGTTCGTCGTGTCGACGGCCGGTTATTCCAGCATGAACTGGCTGGGCTGGCATGCTCTACTACCCGCGCTGGCCGCCTTTTTGGTGGTGTGGGGCATCGCCGCGATGATGGGGTGGCGCCGGTTGGCAGCAGGTCAAGCGACCGCCTTGTGGGTCGGCATCCTGGCCACCGTCGGCCTGGAGATCGTGCGCCTCATCGGGTTCCGCGAGTTCGGCGCCATGCCGGGCTCCATGCCGGAGCTCATGGGCGTGTTGTTAACCAACCAGTTCATGTCGGGACCGGACTGGTGGTCGAATCTCCTGGGTTGGGGAGACCACTTCTGGAACGGGATCAGCTTTGCCACGATCTATATTGTGCTTTTGGGCCGGCGCGCGTGGTGGGTCGGCAGCTTGTATGCTTTGCTCGTTGGCACCGTCTTCATGGTAAGCCCGGTGATGTCCGTGACCGGATCCGGGCTGTTCGGCCAACAGTTCGCCCCAATCGCCTTTCCCGTGACGGTCTACCTGGCCCACCTGGCCTTTGGCACCATCATTGGCTATTTTGTCTCCAAATCCCCCGTTGCGAAACCAACGTTGTTGACCTATCTGGTCGATCTGCTCACCCCCCGTCCGCCTTCGGGCCAGCCCGAGGCCCGGTGAGGCGAAAGGAGTGATGCCGCGACGGATCTACGGCGGCTATCTGATGACGGGCATGTGAGATGGATATACGTGACGGCTTTACCGGCGCCATCGGACACACGCCGCTCATCCGCCTCAGGCGCGCGTCCGAAACCACCGGCTGCGAGATTCTCGGCAAGGCAGAATTTCTCAACCCGGGCGGCTCGGTCAAGGACCGGACGGCGCTGGGCATCATCCGCGACCTCGAGGACAATGGGTGGCTTCGACCCGGGGGCGTGATCGTCGAAGGGACCGCCGGAAATACCGGCATTGGTCTCGCGCTCGTCGGCAACGCGCGTGGTTACCGCACAATCATCGTTGTGCCGGAGACGCAGAGCCGCGAGAAAATTGACATGTTGCGCCTGTGCGGCGCCGACGTTCGCGTCGCCCCCGCCGTCCCCTTCTGCAACACGAAGGCTTGTGCTTGGGAGGCTCCAGTGGCGTCAATGTCGCCGGCGCCGTCCGCTTAGCCCAAAAGCTCGGCCCTGGCCATACCATCGTCACCGTTCTATGCGATTCTGGTACACGTTATCGACGGAAACTGTTCAATCCGGAGCTCCTCCGCGGTAACAACTTGCCAGCGCCCGACTGGCTCGATTGACTATCCGCGAACACCCGGACCGAAAGGACAGCCATACCTATCACGGCTGCGTCGCCACTGGAGTTCCACGGCACGCGAGGACACGAGTTATGGGAATCGCCACCAACACGCCGAGCCAAGCCACGCGCATCGGTTCGTTCAACTATCTCAAGCCCTGCGTCGAGCACTCGCTCTACCGCAACGGCAAAGTACTCACACGGCGTGACCGCGACGGCAGCGACACCGCCTGGGAAGGCGTCGACCTGGAGGCGCGGCAGGTGCCGGTGCACGATGCCAGGGCGCTTACCGGCACACAAGCGCGCACGCTGGAGCGGCACGGCTTCGAGATGCGCCGGCTTCCCCCGCTCAGCCCTGATCTCGACTTCTTCGACCATGAACAGGTGGTGCGGGCCTACTACCCGCAATGCGAGGCGGCCGTGCGCGAGGCAACCGGCGCGGCCGTGGTCGCCGCGTTCGACCACAATGTGCGCTCTGTCCAGGGCAAGCGCAGCCGGCGCCGCCTCGCGGGCGGACAGCAGGTGCAGGGGCCGGCGCACGTGGTGCACGGCGACTATACGCTCACCAGCGCGCCCCAGCGCCTGCGCGATCTGACGCAACCGCCCGGCAGCAACGACACCCTGCGTGCGCTGCTCGCCGAGGGCGAGGCACTGCTCGAGCGCGATCGCGTCGAGCAGGCCCTCGCACACGGTCGCTTCGCGATCGTCAACCTGTGGCGCAACATTGTGGCCGAGCCGGTCGCAACCCACCCGCTGGCGCTATGCGACGCCGCCACCGTGCGGCCCGAGGACTTGGTGGTGTTCGAGATCCATTACGCCGACCGCATCGGCGAGAACTACTTCGCCAAGTACGCCGAGCGCCACGACTGGTATTTCTACCCCGCGCTGACGCGCAACGAGGCACTGCTGATCAAGCAGTGGGACTCCGCGGGGTCGTTGGCCCTAACCCAGGGGCGCGAAGGCGATGGCGCGCACGACGGACACCCTTGTACCTTCAGCTTCCACAGCGCCTTCGAGGATCCGGCAACGCCGCCTGACGCGCCGGATCGTTGGAGCATCGAGGTGCGCTGCGCCGTGCTCTACGACTAGAGAGGGGCAAACATGCGGGCACATCGAAAAACTCGAGGTGCCCCACAGAGTTACCCTCGGACGGCCGCAATGAAGGATAAACGGGCATTACCCGACGGAGCGATGACAGACTCTTCATATTTAGCGCTGTTCGCTGCCTGCCCTAAGGCAGGATCCCAACCGGGTTGCAACGTCTCACTGGCAGGCGGCGAAAAGCCTCGGGGAAGGAAACCGCGGAGGTATGCCGAGTGGGTATAGCGCGACAGAAAGGCCAGTACAGGCTTGGGGCCAGAGAAGGTGCTCTTGGCGTAGAACCACCCACTCGATGCGGCGAAGCGGGCGTAGCCAGGCAGCGAAGGCGCCGGTCTCGTCCAGTGCGGCGAGCTGGCACCGAGCATTGCAGCCGCCCGGCCTGATAAGCCGCGTGCAGCCTCTCCAGGAAGCGGTGCGGGAACAAGCGCGAGAGCACGCGAACCGGCGGGAAGAAGCCGCACTTGCAGGGCACCCAGCGTTGCCCGTCGGACGAGATCCCGCCGCCCGGGACGATGCAGTGGAGGTGGCGATGATGGGTCAAGGCTGAGCTGGCGCGCGGACTGGCGCCGCAGGCGATACCCAGCGCGGCCTGGTACTTGAGGCTGCCGGCCGCCTGCAACAACCGGCCGACCTCCTCGGCGCTCAGGATCACCGGGAGCTTGCGCGGCTCGTGCACGTGGCTCGTGTGCTTCATCATCCCCGGCCGGTCCAGGGTGATCTCGAAGAAGAACCGCAAGCCCGTGAGGGTTGCGTTCAGTGTGGTGCTGGAAATCCCCTGCTGGACCAAGTGCAACCGGTAGCGGCGCAGGTCCTCGGCGCTCGCCGCGTCCGGCGACTGGCCGAAGAAGCGCGTGAAGTCCTTCACCGCGTGGATGTAGTTCCTGTGGGTCGTCGGAGAGAGCTTGCGCAGCGTCATATCGTCGATCATGCGCCGACGCAGCGGACTGACCGCTCGGGGGATGTGTTCATGGGTTTGCTCCTGTGGTGGGAATCGAGGCGAAGGGCCTCGATCCTCAACATAGGCAACAAACCTCTCAGCCACCCCCAACGCTCAACGAAGCCGCCCTACCGCGCGAGCGGTTTGGTTTCATGGCCGACACTGAGCCACGTGCCACCGGTGGCCGGACTCGGCCTGGTCGGCGACCGGCGATTATTCATGGCTCAACCACACCACCAGATTGGCTGAAAATGCGCATCCCGCCGAATCGGCTACGGATGCGGGGTAGATCCTGGGTGAGGGGCACCAATGAGCCCGCGCCCCAGATTGGCGTCAGGAACCGGACTTTGGCTGGCACATCGCCGGTGACCGCAGCGGAGACAATCTGTCCCCACGCAGCGGCTGCAGCCCCCCTACCGATGCTTGGATTACTCCGCGTTTGTGAACCAATTCACAGACACGCTCTCGCGATTCCGTTCAAATGACATCTCGACCGTGTTCGATGACGTTCGCACTCACTCAGTCACAGGGCAATATCTGAAACCGGTCGGAGAATCCAGCGATGACACGCTCAATACATGAAGAGGAACTGAGGATGCTGACGATGCGATCGTCCACGGCCCGCCCGCGGCAGCAAACCACCAGATAGTGACGGATCTGATCAAACGATGGAGGTTGTGATGAGACTGAATGCTTTTGTGACTTTCGCTTTTTTGGCTTCCACTGCTCCACTGGCTTATGCCAATCCGGCGCCGCGCATAACGCCGACGCCACAAGCAAGCTACGTGGCACCGCTCCAGCAGCGTACTGCGAATACCAAACCAGAATTGCGCGTGACACCGACACCGCAGGCAAGCTACGTCGTCGCGGACCCGAGCCCTGGGTTGCGAGTGATCCCGACGCCGCAGGCAAGCCACATCGTGGTGCAGCCGCGCCCAGGGCACCAGAAATTGGCATTACGGATGTTGCCGACGCCTCAGGCGAAGCACGTGCGGTAACAAGATGCTTTGATCTCGAAACGCTGGATGGTCGTTGCTTAAAGCCTTTGGGGTCAGGCTGCTGGCCGGTATTCGGTGTCCTAAGCCCCGCTCTGCGAACGACGCGCAGAGCGGGGCCGAAGGGCTTGCCGGCTGGTGTAAAAGGATTACTCGGACGGAAAGCATATCTCCTTGGTCATGAATAATCTGAATGCGCATGCCGAGGCGTCGCTGTATAAAGCGGCCGCGCGGGCGCGGCCGGTTCACTGCTGGATAAGTTGGAATTCGTCTACTCGGGGCAGCGCAACGCGGACCGCGTCTACGAAGCCGTTGATCCAATGCTCTCGCCGGCCTTTGCCGCGATTATCAAGGCCAAGCTGGTGCTTCTCTTGCTCGCCACGACTTTCGCTTGGCCGGCCATTGCGATCACCGGCGCCGTCATGATCCCGGGAACGGCTTTAATGAGCGCAACAGCCCTTCTAGCGATTGCTCGCACTACTTGTCGCAAGTTCGCAGATACGAGCCTGGCACGGTAAAGCGGGGTCCGTATGCGGGGTTCGACCGGACAACGGTGACAAAAAGAAATGCGGCGATCACTCGCTAAGCGTACTTGCGAAAAAACCGACCCGCCGAGCTATAAACGGCAGAAACGGACGGGGTTGCGATCCTAAAGCTGACCCCTACACCGTCCCCGTCGCCGCGCGCTCTTGCAGAGCATCGACATCGACAATGGTAATCCTGCCCCGACCGATCTCGACGATGCCGGCTTTCTTCCAATCGGCTAGCGTTTTCGTCACCGCTTCGCGCGTTGCACCGACATGATCGGCCAATTCACGTTGAGACATCGGCACAATATTACCTTCTCCGCTTGACTCAAGCAGAAAGGCAACGCGGCGCGCGAGGCGTACGCCCAACGGCTGGAACACCTGGTCCTCTAGCAGTGCATTGACCCAGAGAAACCGCCGGATGCAAAGCCGCAACATGTCGAGCGCGAATTCCGGGTTGGATCTGACCTCGGAAATCACTGCCCGGCGATGAATACGCAACACGCGGCAGGCCTCCAGGGCGGTGACGGTCGCACTTCTCCGCCCCCCGTCGAACAGAGCGACTTCGCCGAAGATGGTGCCGCTTCGAAGGACGTTCACCGCCAACCGGCGCCCGTCATCCGAAATCACGCTGATTTCGAGCGTGCCCTCGTCGAGCACATAGAGCGTGTCGGCCGCGTCGCCTTGCTGGAAGAGATCGTCGCCGCTCTCGAGGGCGATCACCGACGCCAGCCCGCGGAGCGTTGCCAACAACCGCGGCGACGCCGGGCCCACAGGGCCGAGGCCAGGCTGCGGCGCATCGTGCAACGAGTCATCCGGCATGGTCGCAAGCGTATCTTATTCGAGTCGAGCGTAAAAACAATATGCACCAAGCGCGGGTCCCTTCATGTCTGCGCCGGCCCGGGCTACTCGCTCGCTGATCCGGCAGCCGGGCGATTGGTCGGAACATATTTGTGCTGGCGTTCTTTCCGGTAAGGCGATGCATATGCGTGCGATCGGCCAAACCTCGCGCGTATCACGACTATTCCCGAGACCATGCTCCTTGCACGATCAGGCCTTGATGATAACCCACCGGCGACGCAGACTAACTGTCGTCGTACCTTCAAAACCTCTGCGTGCTCCCGTTCGATGGCCCGGCAATCCCCACCATCCGAGCCAAGACCCGGCAAGGCCCTGGAGGCCGGTCAAAAGCGCTGGGCAGCGATACTCTTTGCCGATGTCGAGGATTTTATCGGGTTATCCGAGCGCGGCGGTCCGGAAAAAACCTATGAGCTGATTGCCGAGTTCGCCCGCAATGCAAGGGAGATTATCGAGGGGTGCCGCGGATATACGGTCGAATATGCCGGCGACAGCGTCCTTGCTGCGTTTGGCGCTCCGACCGCGGTGGAAGATGCCTCCCTCAATTCCTGCCGCGCGGCTCTAAAGTTACAGGCATTCATGGCCGCATCTGGCGAACGGTTCCGCGGCGAATACGGCTTTGCGCCACGGATCCGCATCGGCATTGCCGGGGGCGTGATCGTGGTGGGCGAGCTGGAAGAAAGAATCGCGCCAGGCCCCGGCGTACTGGGCAATGCCGTCAATCTCGCCTCGCGCATTCAGCACATCGCGCGGGCCGGCGAGATCCTGTGTACGCGCTCGATCTTCGATCAGGTCGAGGGGTTCGCTCAGATGACCAGCCTCGGCCCGATGGCGATCAAAGGGCTGCCGCAAGAGGTCGAGGTTCTGAGGCTCGAGCGGTTGCGCGAGGAGCTGACCACATTGCAGGGCCGCCTGAGCCGCAGCAACACGGCTTTTTTCGGCAGAGATGGCGAGCTCTCGCGGCTCAGGGACTGGGTTCTGGCAGAGCCGGAGCGGGCCGGCGCCGTCGATCTTCACGGCCCGGCGGGGATCGGCAAATCGCGCCTGGTCTTCGAGGCCACCAGGCGGTTGCGGGGCGACAAGCAACTATTTGTTGTGAACTGCAACGCCAACCTCCGGGATAGGCCCTACGCGGTGCTGGTCGAGCTGTTCCGCCAGGTCGCCGCATGGTCGCCCGGCGATCCGCGCGCCCGGCTGCGGCACTCGGTTTGCCAGCTACTCGGCAACGACGAAGCCGGAGTCGATCAACTGGTCAGTTTCCTGGGCCGGAGCGAGGCATCGGCGACCGGCTCGGACTACGACACGGCCGTCCATATCCGCGCTCTTTTCGGCAAGCTCCTGCGGCGCCTCTGCACCGATCCCGACTATGTCGTGGTCTTCGAAGACATCCACTGGCTCGACCAACTGAGCGCGCAGACGCTGGCGCATCTGACTCGCGCTCACAGCGGGAGGCTGAAGCTACTGTTCACAAGGCGCAGCGAGGAGGCGGTCGGCTGGGGCGCAACGAACGGTGTTATCCACTGGGAGCTTGGGCCGCTAGCGACAAACGACATGGCCGGGATGGCCCGCGGACTGCTTCACGTCGAAGCGGTACCCGACGAGCTGCTTCGTCTTATCGCCGACATCAGCGAAGGCAATTCGCTGTTCGTCGAGGAAACCGTTCGCCACCTGCTGCACACCGGGCAGGTGCGGGTTCGGGGCAGCGAGGTGGTCCTCGATCTCAGACAGGGCGAACACGCGATCGCGGGCGATTTGCAGCACCTGATCCTGAGCCGATACGACAGGCTGAGCCCCGACGCTAGGTCACATCTGCTCGTCGCCGCAACCAAGGGCCGGCAATTCTCCGAAGCCTTCCTGACACGATGCTTTGGGGATGGAGAGGCCGTTGGCAAAGCGCTCGGCGAGGCGCTGGAGGCGGGACTCATCGAACCGGGGCCGAGCCCGCGCAAGGCCGATTGGCAGTTCGCCCACGCCCTGTTCGCAACCGCGATCCGCCATAGCGTGCCGCAGGCGCGGCTCCGCGCCGTCCATGCAGTCGTCGGCCGGGCGCTTCACAGCGGCGGCGAGGAAAACATTTCGGAACATACCGAAGAGCTTGCCCACCATTACGACAGGGCCGGGAATGCCCGCATGGCTGTACTCTTCCTGTGGAAATCCGCCCAAAAGGCGTTCGCGATCTACTCTCTTGCACACGCCGACCAGCACCTGGAACGCGCCTTCGCGCTGATCGCGGCGGAGCCAGCGGCCGCGGCCGACGATGAGTTCGCTGAAATGCTCGTGCTATGGGGCCGGACGCTGGAAAGTTACAGCAACTTTCGCAAGCTTGAGGCAGTAATGCAGGCGCACTTGCCGCGCGTGCGCGCCGCTGACGCCACGGGTGCCTTGGCCATGTGCCTGACGCTGCGGGCGATGGGGCGTTGCTTCGCCTGCGAGTTCGCACAAGCACTCGAACACGTCCACGAAGCTGAGGTCCTGGCCCAAGAAGTTGGCAAACCGCACGAGACGGCGTTGGTCAAAGTCGCCAAACTGGTGATCCACCTGCGCACGGGTTACTGGCCTTTCGAGCGCATTCTGGAATTCTACCGAGAGCTTCGGGCCGAGATCGACCGGCTGGGCGATCCCTACCTGGTAACCCTCTCCCGGTATTACCTCGCCCACGAATACCGGACCCGCGGCCGGTTACGCCGCGCGGCCGAGATCGCTAACGAACTCGTAGCCTATGGACGACGGGAGTCTGACGCCCGTGCGCGGTCCTTCGGCTGCAATGCCCTGGCGCTAGTGCGTTTGAGGCAAGAGCATCTGGACGGGCTGTCGGAGGCTGCGGATGAAAGCATCCGCTATGCCGTTCCGGACACCGGTGCCTGGCGGGTTGCCCAGCACGTCAAGCTGTGGGCCGACCTCATGACCGGCGCACCGAGCCGGAAACCCGAGGATTTCCTACCACATGCCCACCGCGCTCACGAGTTCGAGGACTCGGAGCTGGAGGTATCCTGCCGGTTTCAGTATTGCAGACATCTAATGCGCCAGGGGCGCATCGACGAAGGCTGGAAGGAGCTGAGCGAACTGGAGCGGCTGGTTGCCACGTGCGGCTTGCCCGAAATACGCGCGTTCCACCGCCTGTTCAAGGCATCCCTCTTACTAGCGATTTCCGGGCTGACCCCGGATCCTTCTTTTAAGCCTCGGCGCAAGCCCGGCTGGCGCGATACGCTGCGCATTGCCAAGCTCCGCCCTGGGGCGGTACGCCGTGCCGAGCGGCTGCTGCAGGAGTTTTTGGAGCTCAGCCCAGTTTCCGACGGCGTCCATGTCGCGCGCGTCTATCTCCGTCTGGGCATTATTGCCAATTCACGAAAGCAAACCGGAAAAGCACGTGAATATTTTCGTCTTGCTCACAAGATCTTCGCTGCAGAAGATATGTTGAATCGCGCCGCACAGGCACTTGCACTGGCGTCGCCGCAAGAGACCGGCGCCCAACAGAAACTATGACGGAACGCTTGTAGTCGCCCTATCCCGCTATCCGAGCGGGGCTGAATTCGCTGAACGGCACCGGACGAGAACCCTATTCCCACGCTGGCACGAGGCGCGAGGTATCCCGACGCTGCCGTATTTGCCAGCAATACCTCATCACCGTTTCGGGCTTATGCGGCCACCATGACCCTGAGCATAATGGCCACCAATGCCAAGTGGATCCAAGCGTGGATGCGATCGGGAATGCGCCCTATGAACGACAGGGTGAGCCCGATACCGATCCATGAGCCCACGGCCAGGACCAGACAGGCCGGTAGATCGACGTAGCCCGCGAACCCTGCACCCAATACGCCGTGTGGCACCAGGCGAGTGTCATCTACGAGGCGGTGCCGGCAACGGCAATCGGCAGCGACAGCGGATTCGCCGTCGCCGTGGCCTGCCTCATACTTGCTCCTCTGCGGCGCATTAGCGGCATCGTCATGACAACACCCCGAGGAACGCCGCTATCATGCCAATACCACCCCGATGGCGGCAGCGGCGCGGCCGGACATGGGACGGGTCGCATCGGAGGACTGTGCGAGAAAGCCGCCGCGTAGCACACGGTCCACAATGGCCGCGGCCAGATAGGCGACAAAGGCGCAACACACTCACTCGCCGCTGAGCGACATGGCTGCAGCGGCGCCGAGCACCGCGCCCAAGCCAATGTAACCCAGTGGCGGTCGCACCGGGTGCCAGCCCAGCAGCCTGGCGCGGTGCGGGCGCAGCGTGGCCATCAGCGCGGTAAAAGATCATCACGCAGGTGGACGTCGCCACGGCCACGTGCATGGCCGCATGCGCGAGTTCGCCTCCCGCCCCCTGCGTCGTCGTGAGCAATGCATAGAGCAGCGGCACGATGAAGAAGCCGCCGCCGAAGCCGGACAGCGCTCGAGTGACCCGTGCCAAACCTCCGCAGATGAAACGCGACAGAGACACGGCTACGCCCTCGTCGGAGTCAGTATCGGGCACCATACGTTGCGACAGCGGCAGGTGACCTTTGAGATAAGGTGTTCCTCATGACACAGCCCGAGCCTGCTGCCCGTGCCTAATCCAAACCCCGAACCGCGCGCGGGTACACGCTTCGGGCGGGCAAACCCTCGCGGGTTAATGGTCCGATTTGAAGCGATAAGCGGCGTGGCAGGCCACACACGTCTGCAGGACATTGGCGAGGTGCTTGAAGATCGGCTGGCGGCTTTTCGAGGTCTTCGCCTCGGCGGCGATCTGGTCGAACGCGTTGTGCGTTTCCTGGGCCATCTGGGCAAAGCTCTTGGGGAATTTGCGGGGGAGCGAGGACGGCAGGTTTTGCATCATGGCCATGCCATTGGCGGCTGCCGCTTTGGCAACCACGTTCCGGTCGTTGGCTGCCAGGCCGTCGAGTATAGAGGCAACGTTGGCCATCATGTCGGCCATGTTGTGCAGCAGGAGCAATCGCTCCTGCTCACTCACTTGCACGAGCTGGCGTTGGTCGGCCATCACGCCGCCTTTATTCGAGCCCGAACCTTCCGGCGCCGTCACATGCTCAGCATCCGTCGAGGCTCGCTGCGACCAAGCGGGCACGAACACAACCAAGGCTAGGGCCACCAATAGAATCAAGCCGCGCATCGGCTTCTATACCCCCATCGCTTATAGAGTCGATACTAGCTCAAAAAACCGGCATCGGTAGCACCTGGCACCTCTCGCCTGCCCACGGCGGGGTAGCACCGGCCAGCATAATCAGCATAGGAAGAAAGCGCACAATGGCGACGCTGAACAAATAATCCATCTACTGCAGTCGTGCGCCGGGGTCAGCGACTGCGAAATCACCGGCGCCCTGCGCGGTCCTGGGGCGCCACCGCAACCGATCAACCAAACCGCCCATCAATTGCAGCGAAAGGCGTCTTACACAGTCAGCGCCGTGTTGATGAGCTTATCGGCAACTACCCCGCCGCCGAGACGCCCTCGCTGCTCCCTCGCGGCCCCCGCTCCCGCTAGCGCCGGCAATGGGCTGCGCGACGATGACGTGAAAGAGTTTCTGCGCGTTTGGCTGGAGGGCAAAGGCTGGTACCGTCCGCGTCGCCGGGGTAGCGGCCGGGGCGTTGATATCGACGCCCCGGCGCGGGGCGCAGCGCTGGATTATCGAGGCCAAGGGTATCGACTCGCTCGACGCATGCGCATGAATCACTTCCTCAATGCCTTGGACGAAACCCTGAAGCGCACGGACTGTCCGCAGGCGGCCTAGTCCATCGCGCTGCCGAGAGTTAGACAGTTTTGAGGCCCGCGGCAACGCCTGCTCACGCTTGCCAAGGTCCGGAACCATTTGTCGGCCCTGTTCGTCCGTGCGGATGAAAGCGTCGAGTACGACTGCATGGCCCAACTAGACTAAGGCGCGGTGCATGGTAAAAAAATACGTCTATAAAAAACCGAATACATGACGAACGAAAACGACCCAGCCAACGCCTCTCAGGACGTTCTACGAGCCTTCGAAAAGGCTCAACAGCAATCGGCGCAGCGAAATGCTGAGATCGCCAGAGAGCCGCGTAATCAGCACCTGCCGCCCGGCTTTGAAGCCATGTGCCGCAACTGGATCGAGCGCGACGTGTGGACCTTGCGCGAGGCCGCAAACCTTCTATGCGGCTACGCTCCGGAACGGCCCGCGTTTCTGCCGGGCGCCGAGGAGATACGTCATCGCCTGCTGATAGCCGACTCGGATCAGTTGCCCATCATCAACCACGCCATGAGTACGGACAGTTATCGATACAGAGCCGCCAACGTCTTGGCCTGGGCACAGCGCCACAACATCGACATACCGCAAGCACTGCTTGGTGCAGCGGCGCATTTGCAAGTTGGGCCACCTTGATGCGCAGCCTACGAAGCGCCGCTGATGCGCATCATGTACGAAGCTATCAACAAATTCTGGGCGGACTATGATACCGGCGACCCGCGAAACCCCGCCCCGACCGGCAAGCGATCCTGCACTGGCTCACGGGCGAGCGCAGCCTCAACGGCAGGGAGGCACGCGCCATTGACCGCATCAGCCGCCATCCAAATGGTAAGCGCCTATGATTGACGAGGAAAAACCCAAAGCCAGCGCGTCGCCGGCCGCCGAGCGCCGGGAAGTGAAGCGGCTGCCACTGGAAAATAGTGCTGGGCTGGCGTACGGGCGAGCAGCCCCTGAGCGACAGCGAGGCGCGCGCGATCGTCCTCACCATCCGCTATCTAAGCCACAAGCGCCCATGACTGACGAGCAAAACGCCAACGCCGGCGCGCCGCCAGCCGCCGACCGCTGGGGGCTGAAGCCGGTGCCGCTGGAGAAGGTACAGCGCATGTACGCACGCGCCGATCATTGGCCGCTGGAAGATGCGGTGCGCCTGCTGATCAACCTCCCACCGCGAGCGCTGGCACCTGTAGCGGGTGAGTAGGCCGGTGGAATTGCACCACCAGCCTCTCGCAGAA
>Ga0102962_1000440_pt1 | contig 20013 bp, 16 predicted proteins | sample SalPonF2_C_D2_MG_FD_84519 | JGI IMG/M metagenome (GOLD analysis project Ga0102962, IMG submission 84519) | Salt pond soil microbial communities from South San Francisco under conditions of wetland restoration - Salt Pond MetaG SF2_C_D2_MG ...
CTAAAACGCTATCAATGCGTATCACTCGCATCCCTGACCGGTTCCCCGGCCCTCGACGCTTGTGGTGCCAACTTCTCGCCGCACTTGCGCCTGCGAAAAACCGCGTTTATGGACGGACACTAGGTAAACCAAATAGGGCATCAAGGCGTTTATGATTAATGCCCGCCAGACCTCACGCTTCATAAAATCCCCGCTGATCGTACAAACACATGCGTATCTCGATTCGATACCGGTAAGCGCTGCTACCGCTGAGTGTATGCCGTTTCCTGGGGTACATTTTGACGGGTAAAATTGGCCCAAGCTATGTGGAAGTTTCCTCCTCGATGCCCCCCGGGCAAAAAAGACGCCCCCTGCCGGAGCAGGGGGAGTAGCTTTACACACGAGGAGAACAATAACGCACCGAGTTGGCGACACCAGTTGCCGCTCTAGCGCGGACCGCGCTGACTGGCTGAGAGAACGAGGGTAGGTGGCTTCTTCTCCCGGCCAGCAGCGCCGTCCACACGCATTATGGTAGCCGGATCTCCGAGCGAGTCTCGAATCGCACCCGCTGAGCGGTAGCGCTGCTCGTACAGCCGGTGATTGCGTGTCTTTGAGCGAATTGGTGACGTCGGTCAATGCGGCCACGCGGCGGTTCAGCCACTTTGCTACATGCACATGCGTGTGCGCTCATTGGCCGGGCCATGGTCCGCCCAATTGCACGTGGCGAGCACGCTTCTTGGTATGCGTGCAGATGAAACGGCCGCCAACGGATTGCCAGGAAGGGCAACTTTTTTGCTTGTGAGCGCATGCGGATCAAACCGGAACTTTGCGGACAAATTAAGGAACAAAGCCTTTCGGCAGCGTCCCCATATAAAAGAATGCCCCTGCAGCAACAGGGGCAATCATCCACACACATGCGAGAAAACATCGTTATGCGTTAGTTGTATAGCCGGTGTGGGAAGCGTGGACCGGACTAAGGTTAAGTGCTTCGCTGTCATGCCTGCGTCGGCGCTACCCACGATATTGACAATAGCAACGGCGCCGTCATACAAACATCCACTGCCGCCAAGCGGTAGCGTTGCGGCTATGAACGGGAGACAGAGAAGGATAACGTCACCAAGAGATTCATGGGGCTATCGCGACCTACCTTAGCTCAGTTGGGCGCCGGCTTTTGGGGTAAGCACCGCGGCTCATCGCATTGCGTATGCCGTTGACACCCCAGTCACGTCGCCACTGTGTACCGCCCGCGGCATGGACGAGCCTGTATATGCTCTTTCGTCGCGTCGCCCGACCTGATTAGCCGTTGGCTTGGTCCTGCGTATCGCGCGATAGATAGCCGTGGGACTGACGGCGCACACGTTGGCGCTATCCGCTACGCGGCCACGTATCTGACACGGTTGCTGGATGCCAGCAGCCGTTTTTAAGAACCGAAGGGACCCAAACAGGACGCAACTGCCTGTTTCGACGAAAACTTCGTCGGTCTCTGGGCCTTGCTTGGAAGGATTGATGGTGGGCGGTGCTGGGATCGAACCAGCGACCCCTGCCGTGTGAAGGCAGTGCTCTCCCGCTGAGCTAACCGCCCGATCAGCGATCCGCAGAATGGTAAATGCGGCCTCCCGGGAAGTCAATCGCGCCTGGCGGCATTGACAAAGCGAGCATCTAGCGCTAATTGATCTAAATACGGAACACGATGGCGTGATAAGGACATCATGCGCAACAGGAACGGATTCACCCTCATCGAGCTCATCGTCGTGCTGGCATTGGCCGCCATCCTTGCCACGGTGGCCGTCCCCGGTCTTAGTCGGCTCTCCGCCAAGGAACGCGTCGTGGCGCGTACCAACAGTCTGTTGCGTGCGCTCCAGTACGCCCGCGGCATTGCCGTGCGCCGCGGCCGGCGCGTCATCATCTGCGGGCGCACCGAGGACGGGGACTGCAGCGACAGCACCGGCGCATGGTCAGCCGGCTGGCTGGTCTTCATCAACCGCGACGGCAGCTATCCCCCGCACGTCGACGACGGCGACGATCTGCTTCGCGTACGCAAGGGCGGCGAAGATGGCGCCGCGACGGTGTTCTCCAACCGCCGCTACTTCGAGTTCACCGCCCGCGGCACCGCCATCAACGGCACGCTCACCGTTTGCCCGCCCCGGGACGATATCGCCGCACGCGCGCTCGTCATCAGCAACGTGGGACGAGTGCGGGGCACAAAACGCTCTCCCGCCCGCAGCCGCAGCGACTGCTAAACCGCAACTCACTCAGCACCCTACAATTCACCGTTTATCGCATATCGAAACCCGTATGTCGCACCCCGTGCGCGCGGCCCTGGCCCCACGGCTAAATTGACCAACATGGAAGGGCTATCACGCGGTTTCACTCTCATAGAGCTCATGGTCACACTGGCCATGGCGGCCATTATCGTCACGCTCTCGCTCCCCAACTTGCGCAGCATGGTACAAGACAACCGCTCCGCCACAGCCGGCAATACCTTCGTAACCGCGCTGAATCTGGCGCGCACGTCAGCCGTGCAGCAAAGCGTTCCTGTCTCAATTTGCCCGCAGACCTCATCGGGTACCGCTTGCTCAGGCAACAATAATTGGTCGGTGGGCTGGATCGTGTTTAAGGATTTTAACGAAAGCGGCACCATCGATCAGCCAAGCAGTGGGCCAAAAGACCAAATTCTCCGCGTGTTCTCCAAGCTCACAGGTAACGCGACACTGTCGGTAAGCCCAGCGGCCACATCCCTCACCTACGCGCCAACTGGCATGTTGATCGATTCCTCGGGAGCTAGTCCGACTTCCGACTCCGTGTTTACATTGAAGCTACCGAATTGCTCCGGTCAGTCCAACCGGACGATCACCGTTAACCCACAGGGGCGCATCGCGTCGGCAGCCGCGTCATGCTAACCGCCAACCCCGACAATCACGCGCCTCTCCAGCAGGCCGGTTTCACGCTCATCGAAGTGCTGATAGCTGTATTACTGCTCTCGGTCGGCTTGCTCGGCCTCGCCGGCCTTCAGACAGCAAGCCTGCGCAATAACGGTAGCGCATTGATGCGTTCGCAAGCGACCACCATAGCTTACGACATTCTTGATCAAATGCGCGCTGGCGTGTCGCCAGCCAACCCTAACTACAGTCCTTACGAAACCTCTGGCCTGACATGCAATTCATCAGCCAGCACAGCGCTCTCCGATTGGCAACAGGAACTCTGCCAACTGCCTGGCGGCGAGGGCAAAATCAACGTAACAGGCAACACGGTGACAGTGTCCGTGCAATGGCTGGAAAAATGGGACAAGGCTCTCGACAACAACACAGACAAGAGTTATCAATCCATAACTTTCACCACCCAGCTATGATCACGCGGACCAACCATCGAGTGCCTCGCTGTCGCCAAGCCGGCTTGGGCTTGGTCGAGATCATGATTGCGGTCACCATCGCCCTATTCCTGCTTACGGGTATCTATACGCTATTCCTCAACACCAAGAGCACGTACAACACTCAGCAGGGGCTGTCGCGCATTCAAGAAAATGCGCGGTATGCCATCGAGAAACTATCCCACGACGTTCGCATGGCCGGTTACATGGGTTGTGGAGGGGCCAACCCGCAAAATGCCGTCAACACGCTAAACAACGCCAACGATTATGCCTACGACTTCAGCGTCCCAATCCAAGGGTTCGATGGTCAGGGCACCAGTTGGTCCCCCAACCTGCCCCCCGCGCTCAGCGGCTTAACTCACCCTCCCATCGACGGCACCGACGTCATCACGGTTCGCGGCGCCGACGGAGGCGGGATCAGGATTGTCTCACCCATGCCTCAACCGTCGGCGGAGTTGAAAGTAAGCACCTTGAACAACTCCGGCATCGCAATCGGCGACATCGTGATGCTGTCGGACTGCACCGATGCGGCAATTTTTCAGTTGACGAACGTGCAGAGCAGCGATCATCTGCAGCACCAAACGGGAACACAAACACCCGGTAATGCCACGAAGAACCTGGGAAAGTCATACCAGGCAGGCGCTCTCGTTCAGGCGGCGAGTACAAGATCCTATTTTATCGCCAATGCCAACAGTACAAGCTGCAGCGATGGCGGCTGCGGGCTGTGGGAACTCACCGGCGCCGGCAGCGAACAGGAATTAGTCCGCGGTGTGGAAGATATGCAGATCCTTTACGGCGTTGCGCCGGGCGCTAAGGAAACTGCCTCAAGCTACGTGGACGCGAGCAATGTCAGCGACTGGTCGCGAGTGGTGAGCGTGCGCATTGCGCTTGTGCTCAACAGCATTGACCCCACCAGCCCACAAAGCTACACGCGGGATTTTCAGATTCTCGCTCAAAGTCGCTCGATCACCAGTCGCCGGCTGCACCGCGTCTTCACCACGACCATCGCGCTGCGCAACCGCTTGCCCTGAGAAAGGCCAGAAATGTCCGCCACCTTACAATCACGCAAACTGCCGACTACACTCGCGTACCGCCAGCGCGAACGGGGCTTGGTGCTGGTCGTCGGCCTCGTGATTCTGCTTATCCTCACGCTGATTAGCGTCACCGCCATGCGAGGCACCTCCTTGGAGGAGCACATGGCCGGTAACCTGCAATACCGCAATCAGGCGTTCCAGTTAGCTGAAGCCGCGCTGCGGGAAGGAGAACAGCAGGTGCGTAACGGCCCCCCGTCACCCGGTGATAATGGCTATTGCAACCTGCCCCCGGACCCTGCAGCCCCGCGCTGGGAAAAATTTTACGGTGCAGGGGTCGCGCCGCCCGCGACGACCGCGGGCGGCTGCACTCCGGTCTGCGCGCACTTCGACTCGAGCATTGGATGCAGTGACGGCACCAAGGTCGGGGCGAGCTATCTCATTGAGAAAGTCACATCCACGCCCATGGCTTCCGATAAGCCGATGACCCAGACCAACGACTATTACCAAGTCACGGCCGAGGGCGTCGGCCCCAACGGCAAAACCGTGGTCGTGCTGCAGTCGACCTACAAGCTATGACTGGCGCACGCCTGAATTATCCTATGGATGCAAGCCAATGAACATCATGCGCTTCCTTCCCCTGCAATCACCGTCCCGCTTTGCAGCGTTTTTCTTATTGACCGCGTGCATTCTGCTTCCTACCTGTGCGTGGAGCGCTACGGCTTCCTCGCCGCCCGCTATCGCGCAGGTCCCGCTGTTCCTTACGCCGGGCGTCGAACCCAATATTCTGCTGGCGCTGGACAATTCGGGAAGTATGGACTCAGAAGTACTGTTTCCGACCAATGACGGTGCCCTGTGGTGGAACTCCTCCATCGATTCATTCAGGGGGTGCGATCAGGAAGATAACTGCGGCAGCGTCTCATCTACTTCCCTCACCTTCAACTTCAATAAGAGCGGAAACGCTTCCGGGGATTGGTACAAGTACTTCTATCTCTTTCCAGAGGCCAATCAGGCGAACAGTGCCTACACAAATGTTTTTAACAATCAACCGCACGCCCATTTTGCGGTCCCGCCGATACCCGCCTATGCGTTCGCGAGATCACCGGATTACAACAAAGCCTATTTCGATCCCAGCGTAACGTATTCCCATTGGAAAAATACGTCAGCCACTAATTTTTTGGATTCCTCCCCCACCGCTGCGCCGCTTAACCCCAACTCGTCAGTGACCGTTGATCTCACAAAGACAATTGCCCAATATAGTTCCTGTACGACATGTTCGAAAACCTACAACTTTGAGGTCATGCCGCAGATGTCCCTCCCTTCTGGCACTTGGTATAAGGACGGGAGCGGAAACGGCTGGCAACAGGCTCCGAGCGGAGGCTTATCTTTCGACACATATACCGTGCCTAAATCAATCGGTATAGCCTACTATCCGGCCACCTTTTGGCTGAAATCCACTACTTCGCTTCCAAACAGCTATTCGAGCTTCACTAACGCTCCCCTGGTAACCACCTCTCCCGACGGCAGTGTAACGATTAGCGAGCAGTGCGAAACTAATGTCACCATAAGTGGAGTGAAGTTTAACGGCTACCGAATTAATTCCCAGTGCTTTACCGACCAAGCCCAATACGACGCGGCGATCACCAACTTCGCCAACTGGTTTACATATTACCGGAAGCGTACCTTGGCGGTTCGCGGCAGCGTCGGTCAGGCGTTTTCCCCTATCAAAGACGCACGCGTTGGCGAATTTACGATCAATAACCTGCCCTCATCCGCGTCCGACCTCACTATGTGGGACCTCAGCCAATCCGGCGACATCGACGGCTTGCTCACTCAGGTCTATAACCAAGGCGCCGGTGGCGGGACGCCCAATAAATCCGCCGTTAACAAAATGGGCAAGATCTATAAGTCCAGAACGCCCACCAAGAACGCGAGCACGCCGCCCATCCAGTATTCGTGCCAAAGAAATTTCGGCATGCTCTTTACCGACGGCTATTCAAACGCAGAGACGACCAAATTTGGAACTGTAGAAAGCGACTCCGGAATGGGGCCCCCGTTCTCCGACAGCGTCTCGGGCACGATGGCAGATATCGCTACCAAGTATTACCAGAACAATCTGCGCTCGGACCTGTCCGGCGGTGCTCTTCTAACGCCATCGGGTTGCAATGCCGCCAATCCGGATCCGCGCCTGGACTGCGAGACTTTTCCGCATATGCAGACCTTCGCCATCACTCTGCCCCAGAACGGGCTCATTTATGACGCGAGTTCAACGGACCCCACAAGCTGCACGAATGATCCGTATCAGTGCAATAACGGAGCCGGTCCGAACTGGGATACCTTGAGTTCTGATCTGACCAAAAACCGTAACCCCGCCGCTATCGACGACCTCTGGCACGCAACGCTTGACACGCGCGGCGAATTCCTGAATGCGAACACGCCGGCCCAAGTGGCGGATTCCCTGAAGAAGGCGCTAAACACCATTGCCTCGGAGAACAGCACCGCGGCGACCATTGCGACCAATTCGACCCAGTTCACGGACAACACGCGATTCTACGAGGCCGAATTTTCCAGCTACGACTGGCATGGCGACCTGGTTTCGCTCAAACTGAACGCGGCCGGTCAGACCACGAGCGTGCTCTGGGATGCCGCCACTGAACTGCCAAGCAGTTCTGCCAGGAATATCTTTACCTTTAACGACCAGGCAGGTGCCGGAGGCAAGGAGTTTTTAAGCGCGGATATGAGCACTGATCAATCAACTGCGCTTACCCCCGGCTCCAGTACTTCGACGGACAGCAAAAAGCTTGCCTCTGGCAACTGGGCGGAATATCGTCTTCAATGGCTGAGAGGCGATGATTCCGCAGGCGGGTCCATCTATCGCAAACGGCAAACCACCGCCCTAGGCGACATCATCAATTCCGATCCCCTTTACGTCGGCAACAACAACTTCGGCTACGCTGGCCTGGAAGACGAATTGGGAAACCCCCTTGTTCCTGGAGAAAGCTCTTACGGTGACTATCTCACGTCAAAAGAGGCTGGCGGCGGGCTCGTAGTCGTTGGTGCGAATGACGGCATGTTGCACGCCTTTGATGCGAGTACCGGCAGAGAGGTGTTCGCGTATGTACCGGAGGCAGTGTACCCGAACCTCGATTTGCTTGCGGACCCCAATTATGTGCAGAACCATCACTATTATGTAGATGGTTCTCCTACCGCGGGGGACGCTTACGTCAACGGCAGTTGGCACACTTACGTTGTCGGCACCCTGGGCGCCGGAGGAAAAGGCGTATTCGGTCTTGATGTCACGAGTCTGCTGGGCAGTTCACCGTCGTCGCCCACGGCCAGCAATATTGTTAAGTGGGATTTCTCAACTTCTGCCATGGGTAACTATGGCAGCAGTGTTGATAGCGCCCCGTTCAGCTTTAACGATCTAGGCGATACGCTGCCCAAGGCCGACATCGCACTCGTCAAGTGCTCCACGTGCTCCGACGCGGTCTTGGGCAAAGTGTGGGCGGCCATCGTGCCCAATGGGTACGACAGCCAAAGCGGTACCGCAGCTCTTTTTATACTGGACTTGAACACCGGTAAGGTAATCCGCGAGATCGACACTGGACAAAGCGGCACCAACGATGGCCTCTCGGGCGCTGTCCCCGTGGACATCAACGGCAATCGCACCACCGACTATATCTACGCCGGCGATCTGAACGGCAACCTCTGGAAGTTCGACCTGACTGACCCCGATCCGAGGAACTGGACGGCGGTCGATTTGTTTACAGCTAAAGACAACACTATCAATCATAATCCGCAGCCTATAACAGACCGCCCCGCAATAGGCCCGGACGGGCAAGGCGGGTTGCTGATTTATTTCGGAACCGGACGCTACTTCCGGGTTGGCGACAACAACGTTAGTAGCAGCCCGCAGACCCAAACCTTTTATGCGGTACGCGACGCCAACATGATCAACCAGAATGGCAACGGGAACGGGAATGGTCATGGAAAATCCAGTGGGCTGAGTCGGAGCGATCTGCTCGAACAGGACTTTGAAGTAGGAACGAGCGGTAACGGAACCAGCAGCGTCGGCAACTATACGGTACGTACATCAACCGCCAACACAATAGACTTCAGCAAAAAGGCCGGCTGGTATATAGATCTTACGGGCGCCGGCACCGGCGAGCGCGTGGTCAGTTCGCCGACGTTGGATAAAGGACGCATTATTTTCAACACGCTCATACCAGGCAACAGCAACGACCCGTGCAGCTATGGCGGCGACAGTTACTTGGTCGAGCTGAATGCAATTTCAGGCAGCCGGCTCAGTTATGCCCCGCTCGATCTGAACGGCGACCGACTGTTTAGTCAGCAGGATTATGCCCCCGAAAACCCTGACGCACCGGATGGCGCTAAGGTGCCTGCTAGCGCCGTGAAATGGGGTATCGGCATCGTCAGGAACCAAGCCATCGTGGGCAAAGGGAACGTTGAATACAAGCTCGCCGCGGGTACAGGCAGCACCGCGGTCAAGGTAATGTACGAAAATGCCGGGACGCAGTCGGGTCGATTGTCCTGGCGTCAGTTGCGGTAATGAGCGTCATCAACGACGATGGTACGCAAAATGTTTAAGACGCGAAGGCGTTCCAGTAGAGGGTTTACGCTCATTGAGCTAATGATCGCGGTGGCGATCGTGGCCATTCTGGCCGCGATCGCTTACCCGAGCTATCGGCGCAGCGTCATCAAAAGCCGGCGCGCCGACGCCAAGGTAGCGCTGAGTCAGACCGCCCAGCAGTTCGAGCGCTGCTATAGCGAGTACGGAACTTACGACCCATCGAGCGCGAGCAGTTGCCCGCCGGTGACAACGAGCGGCAGCATTACGTCGCCCGAGGGTTACTACTCGGTCACCGCCACCGCACTCACGGACACCACCTATAAGCTCAAAGCCACTCCGACTACTAAAGGCGGGCAGGACGAGGATTCGGAGTGTGCCGTCTACACCCTCGATCAGACCGGCAACAAGACAGCATCGACCGCCCCTTCCGGCGGCACCGACACTACCAGCACCTGCTGGTAAACCGGCGCCCAAACGCGCTCAGCTCAGCGAATGCTGATACCCTTCCGCGGCCAGCTCGCGCGGGAGCGAGAAGGTTACGTTCTCGGCCTTGCCGCTCACCTCTTCCGGTTGTTCGCCGCCCAGTTCCGCCAGGCGACTCAGCACGCGCTCGACCAGTACGTCGGGCGCGGACGCGCCGGCGGTGACGCCGACCACGCCGCAGTGCTCGAACCAGGCGCCGTCGATGTCGTCGGCGCCGTCGATGAGATGCGCGCTGACGCCGCGCTGCTTACCGATTTCGCACAGCCGGTTGGAGTTGGAGCTGTTGCTCGAGCCCACCACCAGCAGCACGTCGCAGCGGTCTATCAGTTCCTTGACCGCATCCTGGCGATTCTGCGTCGCATAGCAGATGTCGTCCTTGCGCGGCCCGTGGATGTTGGGGAAGCGCGTGCGCAGGGCGGTGATAATGCGCGCCGTGTCGTCCATGGACAGCGTGGTCTGGCTGACGTAGGCGAGATGGTCGGGGTTGTTCACACTTAGGCGCCCGACTTCCTCGGCGGACTGCACCAGATAGATCGCGCCGCCGCCGCTGGTGTCGAACTGCCCCAGCGTGCCTTCGACCTCCGGGTGACCGTCGTGGCCGATGAGCACCACTTCGCGGCCCTCGCGCGCGTAGCGCTTGACCTCCATGTGGACCTTGGTCACCAGCGGACAGGTGGCGTCGAAGACGGTGAGGCCGCGCGCCTTGGCGCGCTCCTGCACCGCTTGCGAGACGCCGTGGGCGCTGAAGATGGCGGTTGCCCCTTCGGGGATTTCGTCCACGTCGTCGACGAACACGGCGCCGAGGCGGCGCAAGCGTTCCACCACGTAGCGATTGTGGACGACTTCGTGACGGACGTAGACGGGGGAGCCAAGCAGGTCGAGCGCACGCTCGACGATGGCAATGGCACGGTCGACGCCCGCACAGAAGCCACGCGGGTTGGCGAGCAGGATTTGCATAACGGGACCGTTAGCCTGAGTCGAACAGCTATTGTAGCGCCGCCGGCGGCGCCCGCGCTAACGCGGCTCAGTCCGCGTCGGCATCGGCTTCGCGCCGCGGCCAGAAAGCGTCGAGAATCAACAACGCCGCCCCTATTGTGACAGCGGAGTCCGCCACATTGAAAGCGGGCCAGTGCCAGGCGCCCACATGAACGTCGATGAAATCGATCACGTAGCCCCACAACGCGCGGTCGATCACGTTGCCGAGCGCCCCGCCCAGAATGAGCGCGAGCGCGGCCGCGGCGAGCCCGTCCCCGCGCGGATGGCGGTACAGCCACACCAGAATGGCCAGGCTGATGAGCACCCCCACGCCGATGAACACCAGGCGCGGCTCGCGCGTGAAAAGGCTGAACGCGACGCCGGTATTGCGCACGTAGGTGAGATTCAGAAAGCCGGTCAGGCGCACGCTCTCGAACAGGTAGAAATGCGTCGCCACCAGTTGCTTGCTGGCCTGATCGAGCGCGATGACCGCGAACGAAAGCCACAGCCACCACGCATTGTGGCGGGCCAGCCGTTGCGCACGCGCGCTCATGCGAAGCGGCGCGCTTCGCCCGCCCCCGCGACGTTCTCCACGCAGCGCCTGCACAGTGCGGGATGATCCGGATCGGCACCCACATCGGGGCGGCGGTGCCAGCAGCGCTCGCATTTCGCGTGCCCGCTGCGCACCGCGGCAATCCAAAGCCCCTCGGCGTCGCCCTCCTCGGCGGCCACCGCGCCCGCGGGCCGCTCCGCCGCCGGGTGAACGCGCGCCCCGGAGGTGATGAGCGCGAAGCGCAGTTCGTCGCCGATGGCCGACAGCGCCTCGAACAGCGCGCCGTCGCAGTACAGGTCCACTTCGGCGTCCAGCCCGGCGCCGATCACGCCGTCCACGCGCAGCGCTTCCAGCACCTTTTGCACGCCCTGGCGCGCCGCCAGGATGCGCCGCCAGCGCGCGTCGTCCACGTCGGAGCCCGCCGGCAGCTCGTAATACGTGGCCATGAAGACCGAAAGCTCGCGCTCACCCGGCATCTCGCGCCAGATCTCGTCGGCGGTAAAGCTGAGCACCGGCGCCATCCACCGCACCAAGGCCTCGCCAAGATGATAGAGCGCGGTCTGGGACGAGCGCCGGCCCAGGCTGTCCGGCTGCATGGTGTAGAGGCGGTCCTTGACCACGTCCAGGTAGAAGCCCCCCAGGTCCAGCACGCAGAAATTGTGCATGTGCTGGTAGACGCGGTGGAACTCGTACGCCTCGTAGGCGCGGCGAATCTGGCCTTGCACCTCGCGCGCGCGGCTGACGATCCAGCGGTCCAGGTCCAGCATGTCGTCGACGGCGACGCGGTGGCGGGCGGGGTCGAAGCCGTGCAGGTTGCCGAGCAGGAAGCGTGCGGTGTTGCGGATGCGCCGATAGGCGTCGCTGATGCGCTTGAGCAGCGCATCGGAGATGGCGATTTCGCCGCGGTAATCCGCAGCGGCAACCCATAGCCGCAGCACGTCCGCGCCCAGCGTCTTCATCACCTTCTGCGGCGCGATGACGTTGCCGAGCGACTTCGACATCTTGCGCCCCTGCTCGTCGACGGTGAAGCCGTGCGTGAGCACCGCCTTATACGGCGGGCGCCCGTGCATCGCCACCGAGGTCAACAGGGACGACTGAAACCAGCCGCGGTGCTGGTCGGAGCCTTCCAGATACAGATCCACGACCTGGTCTTTGCCTTCGCCCACGCGCAGCTCCGGGCGGTGGCGCGGCACGCACTCGTGCACCACCCCGGAGTCGAACCACACATCCAGGATATCGCTCACCTTGCGGTAGCGTTCGGCGTCGTCGCCCAGCAGCTCGCGCGCATCCAACGCCGCCCAGGCGTCCAGGCCGTCGCGCTCCACGCGCTCGGCCACGCGCCGCAGCAGATCGGGCGTGTCCGGATGCAGGCGGTCGTCCTCGCGGCCGATGAAAAAGGCGACGGGCACGCCCCAGGTGCGCTGGCGCGAGATGCACCAGTCCGGCCGGTTGGCCACCATGTCCTCGATGCGGCGCTCGCCCCAGGCCGGCACCCACTGCACGCCGTGGATGCCGTTGACGGCGTCGCGGCGCAGCCCGGCCTTGTCCATGCTGATAAACCACTGCGGCGTGGCGCGGAAGATGAGCGGCGTCTTATGGCGCCAGCAATGCGGGTAGCTGTGCGTGAGCCTGCCCGCGTGCACCAGCGCGCCGCGCTCGCGCAGCACCTCTGTGATGTGGGCGTTGGCGTCGAAAACGAGCTCTCCGGCGAACAGCGGCGTATCGGCGGTGAAGCGCCCGTCCGGGCCCACCGGGTTGTCCGTCTCCAGCCCTTCGGCGAGGCCCACGGCGTAGTCCTCCTGGCCGTGCGCGGGGGCCGTGTGCACCAGGCCCGTGCCCGCCTCCAGGCTCACATGATCGCCGTGCACCAGCGGCACGCGACGCTCGTAGAACGGGTGCTCCAGCGTCAACCCGAGCAGGGTCTCGCCGGGCACGCGCGCCAGCACGCAGTACTGCTCCACGCCGTAGCGCTGCATGGCGGACTCCACCAGGCCGGCGGCGAGCACCAGCCACTCGCCGCCGGTATCGACCACGGCGTAGTCCAGATCTCGGTGCACTGCGACCGCGCGGTTGGCGGGCAGCGTCCAGGGCGTGGTGGTCCAGATCACCACCGACACGGGTCCGGGCGGGTCGTCGGGCAACTCGGGGATGCGCGCGCCGAGCGCTTGCGGCGCGGTGAAATTAAAGCGCACGTCGACCGCCGGCGAGGTGCGCTCGGCGTATTCGACCTCCGCTTCGGCAAGCGAAGAACCGCAGTCCAGGCACCAGTGCACGGGCTTGTAGCCGCGCTGCACGTGACCGCGCTCGACGATCAGCGCCAGCGCCCGAAGCTGGTCGGCCTCGAAGCGCCGGTCCATGGTCATGTAGGGGTGATCCCAGTCGCCCAGCACGCCCAGGCGGATAAAGTCGGCGCGCTGCCGGTCTATCTGCTCCAGCGCGTAATCGCGGCATGCACGGCGGAATGCGGCTGCGTCGAGCTTCACGCCGACCTTGCCCACGCTCTGCTCCACCTTCTGCTCGATGGGCAGGCCGTGGCAGTCCCAGCCCGGCACGTAGGGCGCGTCGAAGCCCGCCAGGGTGCGCGATTTGACGATGATGTCCTTGAGCACTTTGTTGACGGCGTGGCCGATGTGGATATCGCCGTTGGCGTAAGGCGGGCCGTCCTGCAAGATGAACTTGGGCCGCCCGCGGAAATGGTCGCGGACGCGCTCGTAAAGCCGTTCCTCGCGCCAGCGCTCGAGCCAGCCGGGCTCGCGCCCGGCGAGATTGGCGCGCATCGGGAACTTGGTCTTCGGCAGGTTCAGGGTATCTTTGTAGTCAGCCACTTAGTTTCCTTGCATATCAAGGGCAAGCTCTCGTAAGGCGTTCGATGCGCCGGCCTCGAAGCGCTCGAAAAAGGCGCGCGCACGCCGTTCGTCGCGACGCATCTCGGCCACGAGCGCCTCCAGCGAGGTGAAGCGCTCCTCCGGGCGCAGAAACTCAAGAAGGGCCACGCCCAGCCGGCGGCCGTAGAGATCGCCCTCGAAGTCGAGGAGGTTGACCTCCAGCAGCACACCCTCGCCGTTCACCGTGGGGCGTGTGCCGAGGCTGGCCAGCCCGGGGCGCAATTTATCATGAACGCCTTCCACCATCACCGCGTAGACGCCGAACCGGGCCGCCACTTTGCGGCTAAGGCACAGGTTGGCGGTGGGATAGCCCAGCGTGCGCCCGAGCGCCTTACCGCGGCGCACGCACGCGGACACCCGGTAGGGGCGGCCCAGCATGGCCGCCGCCGAGCGCATATCGCCCTGTGCCAGCGCCGAGCGAATGCGTGTGCTGCTCACGCGTTGCGGCCCCAGCGTGAAGCTCGGCAAATGAGCCACCTCGAAGCCGTGCCGGGCGCCCAGCCGCTGGAGCAAGGTGAAATCGCCCTCGCGGCCGCGGCCGAAACGAAAGTCGTCCCCCACCACCACGAAGCGCGCGCCCAGACCCTCCACCATGATGCGCTCTACGAATGCTTCCGCCGCCATGCTCGCCAGGCGCGAGTCGAAGCGCACGCACAGCACCCGGTCCACGCCCGCCGCGCGCAAATCCTGCAGCTTCTCGCGCAGGCTGGACAGGCGCGGCGGCGCCGCCTCGGGGGCGAAGAACTCGGCTGGCAGCGGCTCGAAGATCATCGCCAGCGACGGCAGGCCCAGCTCGCGGCCGCGCGCGTGCAGATGCCGCAGCACCGCCTCATGGCCGCGATGCACGCCATCGTAGTTGCCGATGGTCATCACGCAGCCGCGGTGATGCGGGCGCAGGTTGTGAAGACCGCGAATCAGCTCCATCCCGGTATCGCCTGCCCGGACGCGGGCAAAACATTCATTATAAAAGGCCGGCGCCCAGCATTCACCGTTCGGCGCCGTACAGGTGCTGCGGCCGCGCCCCCAGCAGGTACAGACAGGCGAAATACACGGCCGCGCCCGCCGCAATGATGGCAAGCAAGTGCTCCGCCCTGGACAGCGCCCCCCACGCCAGCCAGCGCGACAACGGACCGGCCGCGAATGCCAGGAAAACCCCCATGGCCGCGTTGGCCCCCAGCAGTTGCAGGCCGAGGCTGCGCCAGCCGGCCAGCGGTTCGTACGCCCCTTCGCGGCGCAGGTGCCAGTAGAGCTGGCCGGCGTTGATGAATGCGCCGCAGGAGGTGGCGAGCGCCAGGCCGGCGTGCGGCGCCGACCCGCCCCAGGCCAGGATGGAGAGCACGAAAATGACGTTCAGCGCCATGTTCGAGCCCATCGCCACCACCCCGCAGCGCACCGGCGTCATCGTGTCCTGGCGCGCATAAAACCCCGGCACCAGCACCTTGACCAGGCTGAAACCCATCATGCCGAAGGCGAAGGCCTCCAGGCTGGCCCGGGTCATGAACACGTCGTGCGTGTCGAAAGAATGGTAATGGAACAGCGTGGCCACCAGCGGGCCGGCCAGCACGAACAGCCCCACCATCGCCGGCGAGGCAATCACCAGCAGCAGCCGCAGGGCCCAATCCAGCGTGGCGCTGAATTCGTCGGCCGAGGCATTGGCATGCTGGGCGGACAGGCTCGGCAGTATCACCGTGGAGATGGCGAGGGTGAAAACGCCCAGCGGAAACTCCATCAGCCGGTCCGAGTAATACAGCCAGCTCACGCTGCCGGCGCCCAGGAAGCTGGCGATCATGGTGTCCAGCAACAGGCTGATCTGGGTGACCGAGGACCCGAACAGCACCGGCAGCATGAGCCTGATGATCCGCCTCACCACCGGGTTGCGCCAGCCCCAGCGGGGCCGCGGCAGCAGACGCAGCCGGCGCAGGAACGGCACCTGAAAAGCGAGCTGCACTACCCCCGCCGCCAACACGGCCAGCGCCAGAGCCAGCTCCGGGTGGCGGAAAAGCGGGGACAGCCCCACCGCCGCACCGATCAGGCACAGGTTGAGCAGCACCGGCGTGAACGCGGGCACTGCGAAGCGTCCATACGTATTGAGAATGCCGCCGGCCAGCGCGGTCAACGACATGAACATGAGATAAGGAAAGGTCCAGCGCAGCATGCTCACGCTGAGCCCGAACGAGTTCGCTTCGTGAATGAAGCCGGGCGCAAAGATGAACACCAGCGCCGGCGCCGCCAGTACGCCGATAACCGTAATCACCACCAGCACGCCGCCCAGCGTGCCGGCGACCACGTCGACCAGTTCCTGAACGTTGCCGTGCCCGCCGCGGGTTTTGGTCTCGGCGAGCACCGGCACGAAGGCCTGGGCGAAGGCGCCCTCGGCGAACAGCCGGCGCATGAAATTCGGGATCTTGAAGGCGACCAGGAAAGCGTCCATGCCGGGCCCGGCGCCGAACAGCACGGCGAACAAGGTATCGCGCACGAAACCGAGGACGCGCGAGATCAGCGTCATCGCGCCAACGGTCGTCGTGGAGCGCAGCAGGGAACGCGACATCGAGCGTGGGTCAGCGCGCAAGCCAGCGCGCATCATAGCGCGCAGCCAAAGCGGGCACCATGCTGCGCCGCACCGCTGTTGACAAGAAACGCCGAAATTCCAATAATTGCGGCTTTGCCCGGCCGGCGGCATTCCGGTTTACCATCCACAGGAGCAACACTTTGGCCAATAGTGCTCAGGCGAGAAAGCGCGCACGCCAGTCCGAACAGCGGCGGGAACACAACAAGGGTCAGCGTTCCATGGTGCGCACCTACATCAAGCGCGTGCAGTTGGCGGTGAGCAAGGGCGACAAGGCACAGGCGCAGGAAGCCCTGAAGGAAGCGACCCCGATCCTCGACAAAATGGCACGCAAGGGCATCATCCACCGCAACAAGGCGGCCCGCCACAAGCATCGCCTGGCCAAGCAGATCGCCGCGCTCGGCGAATAAGCCGCACGGCAATCATCGAAGCCGGTCCCGCGCCGGCTTTTTCAGCACTTGGCGGGCTCAGGTCAACACCATGTTGTCGCGGTGAATGAGCTCGGGTTCGCCTTGATACCCTAGAATGGCCTCGATGCGCCCGCTCGGCTGGCCGGCCAGCAGCGCCACCTCGTCGCTGCTGTAGTTGACCAGCCCCCGCGCCACCTCCCGGCCGTCCGGTCCGATGCAGGCGACCACGTCGCCGCGCACGAAGCGCCCGCCCACGCGCTTCACGCCCACCGCGAGCAGACTCTTGCCGGACTCGCGCACCACCCGCGCCGCCCCCTCGTCGAGTCGCAGCTCGCCGCGCAGCCGCAGGTGACCGGCCATCCAGCGTTTGCGCGCGGCCAAACGCGCCTGGCCCGGGGTCAGCAGCGTGCCCACCGAGGCTCCCTCGGCGATGTGCGCCAGCACGTTGTCGCCGCGCCCGTGGGCGATGATGGTGGCGGCACCGGAGCGCGCCGCCCAGCGCGCCGCCTGGATCTTGGTGCGCATGCCGCCCAGGCCCAGCCGTCCCTTGGTGCCGCCGGATGCCAGTGCCTCCATCGCCGCATCGTCCGCGCTCGCCTGTTCGATGAGGCTGGCGTGCGGATGGGTGCGCGGATCGGCGTCGTAAACGCCCTGCTGGTCGGTGAGAATCACCAGCAGATCGGCTTCGATCAGATTGACCGTGAGTGCGGCGAGCGTGTCGTTGTCGCCGAAGCGGATGCCGTCGGTAGCCACGGTGTCGTTTTCATTCACCACCGGCACCGCGCCCAGCTCCAGCAGCTTGCGCAAGGTGCTGCGCGCGTTGAGGTAGCGCCGCCGGTCGGTGATGTCGTCGTGGGTGAACAGAATCTGCGCCGTATGCAGTCCGTAGCGCTGGAAGCGGCTCTCGTAAGCCTGGATCAAGCCCATTTGCCCGATGGCCGCGGCAGCCTGCAGCGTGTGCAGTGCAGCCGGGCGCTCGCGCCAGCCCAGGCGCGCCATGCCCTCGGCGACCGACCCTGAAGAGACCAACGCCACCTGCCGCCCCTCGCCGCGCAACGCCGCGATCTGGCCGACCCAGGCATCCAATGCGCGCGCATCGAGGCCCCTGCCCTCGTCAGTGACCAGCGAGCTGCCGAGCTTGATAACCCAGCGCTGGCTACGGCCCAGCCTCGTGCGCTCCATCCTCGCTTTCCTCGTTGCGCATGCGCTCCAGCCGGCGCATGACCGCCTCGCACAGCTCATCGATCCCCGAGCGCCGCGCGGCGGAGACCACGTAATGGGGACCGCGCCACCCGAGCGCAGCGACCACGGCACGCGCCCGTTCCACGGCCTCATCCGCCGGCAGCAGGTCGGCCTTGTTGAAAACCAGCCAGCGCTCGCGCGCCGACAGCCCTTCATCGAATTGGTCCAGCTCGCGCCCGATCTGCTCCACCCCGGCCGCGACGTCGCTGCCGTCCACCGGGGCCAGGTCCACCAGATGCAGCAGCAGCCGGGTGCGCTGCAGGTGGCGCAGAAAGCGCACCCCCAGCCCGGCCCCTTGGGCCGCGCCGGCGATCAGACCGGGCACGTCGACGAGCACGAAGCTGCGCTCGGGCGCCACCGACACCACACCCAACTGCGGGTTGAGCGTGGTGAAGGGATAGTCGGCGATTTTTGGCCGGGCCGCCGAGACCGCGCTCAAAAAGGTCGACTTGCCGGCGTTGGGCAGCCCCACCAGACCGACATCGGCGATCAGCTTGAGCTCCAGGCGCAGATCGCGCGCCTCTCCCGGCGTGCCCGGCGTGGACTGCCGCGGGGCGCGGTTGGTGCTGCTCTTGAAGCGCGTATTGCCCACCCCGTGGCGCCCGCCGCGCGCCACCAGCAGGCGTTGCCCCGCGCGCAGCAGATCGCCCAGCAGCTCGCCGGTGTCGGCATCATAAACCAGCGTGCCGGTGGGAACGGCCACCTCCCTGTCGGCGCCGCCGCGTCCCGTGCAGTTGCGCCCGCTGCCGTTCTCTCCGCGCCGGGCGCGAAACGCCCTGTGGACACGGAAGTCGATCAACGTGCTCAGGTTGTCCGCAGCCACCAGATAAACGCTGCCGCCGTCGCCGCCGTCGCCGCCGTCCGGGCCGCCGAAGGGAATGTATTTCTCGCGCCGGAAACTGACGCAGCCGTCGCCGCCGTCGCCAGCCTCCACCCGCACCCGCGCTTCATCTACGAATTTCATAGCACTCTATCAAGCCGTCCCGGTGGCGGCGGACACAAAAAAGCCCCGTGCGATGACGAGGCCCGTGAGCGTTGCGCGTTGTGCCGGAAAATCAGTCAGCCACGACGCTCACGTATTTGCGCTGGCGCGGCCCGTGGGTGTTGAAGGCCACGCGCCCGTCCGCCTTCGCGTAGAGCGTGTAGTCCTTGCCCATGCCCACGTTCGGACCGGGATGAAAGGTGCTGCCGCGCTGGCGCACGATAATGTTGCCGGCGATAACGGCCTCGCCGCCGTATCGCTTGACGCCCAGACGCTTGGAAATGGAGTCGCGCCCGTTGCGGGTGCTGCCTCCGGCTTTCTTGTGTGCCATGTGTTGCTTACCTCGTCAGACTGGAGCGGCTCAACCCGCCTGAATGCCGGTCACCTTCACCTCGGTGAAGGCCTGTCGGTGGCCCTGGGTGCGGCGCGAGTGCTTGCGCCGGCGGAACTTGACGATGGTGACCTTGGGGCCGCGCCCGGCCTCGGCCACGGTGGCCGTCACCTTGCCGCCTTCCACATAGGGGGCGCCGATCTTGACGTCGTCGCCATCGGAGACCAGCAACACCTTGTCGAACTCAACCGTCTCGCCGACGGCGGCGTCAAGCTTCTCAACCCGCAAGGTGTCACCTTCGCTCACCCGGTACTGCTTGCCTCCGGTGGAAATAACGGCGTGCATCAGCCTTTTCTCCAAAATGCTTTATTGAGTGCCGACCGGAACCGGTATATAACGGCCCGCCGCGGCACATGATCCCGTGAAGACGCGCAATTATAATGAGATGCGGCCTCTGCGGTCAACGCAGCGCCCGCGCCAGAGCGCGCATGCCTTCAGTCTTTGCCGGGTGGCCGCGGGCAGTTACCTGCCCGCGGCTCCCACAGATCCGGTCGTGCCCGACTCGGGCAACCGGCTCCTCGAATCAAGCCTTCACTGCACGACGGTACACACTGTGCA
>Ga0102962_1000441_pt1 | contig 20010 bp, 17 predicted proteins | sample SalPonF2_C_D2_MG_FD_84519 | JGI IMG/M metagenome (GOLD analysis project Ga0102962, IMG submission 84519) | Salt pond soil microbial communities from South San Francisco under conditions of wetland restoration - Salt Pond MetaG SF2_C_D2_MG ...
CAGGCGAATCTCCCCACCATGGCTCTTGACGATATTGTAGGTCAGGGCCAGGCCGAGGCCGACCCCCTTGCCCACCTCTTTGGTGGAAAAAAAGGGCTCCCAGATCCGGTCGATGATGGCCTGGGACATGCCGCAACCGTTGTCGCGGATGACCACCGCAATCATCGCCGCATCCACCCGGTCGGTGCTGACTTCCACCAACCCCGGACCCTTGCAGGCCTGGTGGGCATTGACCAGCAGGTTCATGCAGACCTGCCGCAACCCCGACGAGTCGCCCAGGACCCGGGGCAGATCCTGTTTCAGGTGGGTGACGACCTGGACTTCCCGGTAGCTCGGCTGGTACTTAAGCAGTTCGAGAATTTCCAGCAGGGCCATATTCACGTCGATCTTGGCCCTGACCCCGTCCGATTTCCGGCCCAAGCTCAGCAGGTGGTCGATGATCCCCTTGCAGCGATAGGATTCGCGGACGATCACCTCCAGGTAATGGGGGAAAGAATCGAGCCGGACATCCTCCTTCAGGGTCGGGTCCTCCCGGAATCGCCGCAGCAATCCTTCGGCAAAGCCGGCCACCGAGGTGAGCGGGTTATTGATTTCATGGGCGATGCCGGTCGCCAGGACGCCGATGCTCGACATCTTCTCCGTCTGGATCAGATGCATCTCCTGCATCCGCTTTTCCGTTACGTCCCGAAAAAAGACCAGCGCCCGGTTTTTTTCTCCCAGCGCATCCCGGATCGGGGTCGCGGTAATCTCCAGGTGGCGGGTTTTTTTCCCCTCTTTGGCGAGGGCCAGGGAGGTATCCACCCGCTCCCCCTTAAGGGCCCGTTCGACGGGACATTCCTGCGGGAGGGTCGGGACTTCCGGATGAAAAATCTCCTGGCAGGAGGATCCCCGCAGAATTTCCCTGGGAAACAGCTGGGGGCTTATCAGGTTATGATGCTGGGTCCTGCCCTCATGATCATAGACCGCGATCCCATCGCCGATGGAATCAAAGATTGCCTGCAACTCGTTGGTCTTGTTGCGAAGTTCGACCTCGGCCTGTTTGCGCTGGGTAATGTCCTGGGTCGTCCCGTAGAGCTTGACCACCTGCCCGGCACCGGTCACCGATGCCTCGACGATGGTGTAGACCCATTTCAGCGTGCCGTCACCAAACAGCAGGCGGTGTTCGATTTCGTAGCTCTGGCCCAGCTCGGCCCCCAGGCGAAGCTGCTCGACAACCGCGGCGAGATCTTCCGGATGGACCACGCCGGCAAAGGCCTCTTTGGAGGCCTCCTCCCGGCTCAGGCGCATGATGTGCAACAGCTCGTCGGAAGCGTTCACTTCGCCGCTGGCGGGATCGAAATTCCAGGAACCGATATGGGCCATGGCCTGAGCCTTAGTCAGATTGTACTCACTCTCAGAGAGTGCCCGCTCCGCTCTTTTTTTCTCCGTGATGTCGACCAGCACCGCCAGGCATTCAGAGCCCGATTCGGTCACCATCGCCTCGATCCGGACGTCCGGGGGGTGAGGATGCCCCGTCTCCAGCCGCAACCGGCAGGTTTGCTTCATGTGGCGGGCAAAAACCCGCGTGATGAAACGATCAAAGATCTGGCCATCCTCCTTGGTGACAAAGTGGGTGAAACGCCGGCCCATAAGCCCGGACTCACTAACTCCGAGAAGGCGCTTCCCGGCCAGGTTGACCGAACGGATGGTGCAGTCCCGCCCTAAGGTGAAGTATCCCACCGGGGCAAAGTCGTAAAGAAAAGCATACTTGTTTCGCGAGGTTTCCAGCTCTTCCTGAGACCGGCGCAGCTCGTTGAGTTTGAGTTCCATTTCGATCTGGTGAGAGCGGCTATCCTGCGGACTTTTCATCGTGCCTGCCTTTGCATCGAATTAGGACCTGTCGAGGTTGATCGGGGAGAGTGGGGCTATCGTGCCGACCGGGGGAAGAGCGGGCGAACCGCCGTGGAGTCACCAGTGGCTGCGTCCCTCAGCGTCCAGCCCCGGCGTTGAGACCTGGCCGCCGCGGCTGTAATAGCTGCGGTAATCGTCATCCTGCTCCATTTCAACCGCGTCGGCAGAACGCCTGGAGCGGTGCTCCTCCTCCAGATAGAGATTGCGGAACAAATCCTCGACAATCAGGTTCAACTCCTCGATGTTCTTGACCACCTCGACCCGGTCGCAATAGGCGCCGTAGGTATCGATCAGGCAATCGCCCCGCTGCCACAGGGTGCGGTCCTCGGGCGTCAACCAGAGCATGTAGCCGGCCTTCTCGCGCAGCTGGTCGAGGACCCATTCGTTGGCCTTGTTGTAGTTATTGCGGGCATCGCCGAGGAAGATCACCGCCGGCCGGCCGCGCAGGTTGTCCAGAAACTTGTTCTTGAAGGTCTGCAGCACCTTGCCGTAATCGCTGTTGGCGTCCAGATCCACGATGTCGCCGCTGTCGATCGCCTCCAGCATGGTGTTGATCGGTGCGGTGGAAAGCATCTCGGTGATTTCCACCAACTCCGCGTTGAAGACGAAGCTGCGCACATCCATCAGCCGGTTATGCAGGGTATGCAACAGCAGCAGCATGAACTGGGACGCATGGCTGACCGAGAAGCTGACGTCGCACAAAACCACCAGCCGCGGCTTCTGTTTGCGCTTGCGCCGCAACTCCAGCAAAAAGGGGACCATGCCGTTGCGATAATTCTTCTGGATGGTGCGGATGACGTGGATCTTCCCCCGGTTTTCCTTGTTCTTGACGCGCCGGATATCCTTTTTCAGGCGCAGCATCATGCGCGAGACGGCATCCTGCATCGCCTCGAGTTCCTCGGCGGTAAAGATCATCTCGCGCTTCTGCCCGAGGGGGACCTTGAAGGCCATGGTGACGGGATTTTGCGGCATGCGCGGCGAGGGGCGCGGCGCCGCCATCGCCCCCTGGTAGTCTTTCAGGCGGATTTCGATCTCCGACCCGTCCAGCTGATCGAGATCGATCTCCTTGATGCTGGCCAGATCCTGCAGGTCCTCGGGCCCAAGCCCGGCATCGACCCCGGCCAGGGACATGTTTTCATTAACCATTTCGGGGTTGGTGCCGAGCATGTCCCCTTCCATGGTGACGATCGCCTCTTCCAGCAGCGCGGCGGGATCGATCCCCATCCCCTCCGGGTAGGAGCTGAAAAATCGCTCGAAGACCCTGTCGAAGGCCTCCATATCGTTGGCACTTTTCACCAGGGTCAGGCGCAGCAGGGCTTGCACCGAACAGCGCCCTTCGAGGCCGCCATGGGCCAGGGCACAGACCGCATCGAGGCTTTCCCCCGGCGAAACCCGCAGCCCTTCCCGGCGCAACTCGCCGACAAATTTGGTGATAATGGTTTCCATACTCAGCCCAGCTCGGCCGCCGCCAACTCGACGACTTTCTGCAGGTCGGCCTGGTGCTTAGAAATCACGCCGACGGTATTGGCCACAACGGTAGGCGTCAACTCGGACACATGGAGAATGGAGAGAACTTCGGCCCAATCGAGGGTTTCCGAGACGCTCGGGGGTTTGCGCAGGTTGAGGTCGCGGGCCTTGCGCAGGAAACCGACCATCTGGTGGGCCAGCTCGTCGCAGATGGCCGGGACCCGGGCGCGAACGATCTGGACTTCCCGCTCCGCTTCCGGATAGTCGATATAGAGATAGAGACAACGGCGGCGCAGCGCGTCGGAGATCATCCGCGTACCGTTGCTGGTGAGAATCGCCAGCGGTTTCTGCTTGGCCTCGAGCACGCCCAGTTCCGGGATGGAGACCTGAAAATCGCTCAGGCATTCCAGCAGCAGCGCCTCGAATTCGTCGTCGGAGCGATCGATCTCGTCGATCAGCAGCACCGAGCGTTTTTCCGAAAGGAAACTGCGCAGCACCGGGCGCTGCACCAGGAAGTTCTGGGAGAAGAAGAGGCTCTCCTCGCTCGCCAGACGCTCCACCGCATCGCGCAGGTCGCCGGCGGAACTGAGTTGGTTGTCAAGTTGGGTGCGCAGCATCTGGGTATAGAGCAGCTGCTTGCCGTACTCCCAGTCGTAGAGGGCCTTGCCCTCGTCGATCCCCTCATAGCACTGCAACCGCACCAAGGGGAAATCCAGGACCGCCGAGAGGGTTTTGGCCAGACCGGTCTTGCCGACCCCGGGCGGGCCCTCGATCAGGATCGGTTTCTCCATGCGCAGGGCGAGAAACACCGCGGTTGCAATCGCCTCGTCGGCGATATAGCCCCCGTCGCGGAGAAGTTCTTTGATATCGTATTCGTTCATCATTGCCACCTCGAGTCACGGCAAAGCCGACGGTTTATCGTCTCTCCATTCTACCGCAATCGGCACCGCCAAGTGGAAGAGCCGCTGGCGCCAGAAGATGTCTCCCAGCAACCAGCGGCTCCTTCAACTCAGCCTACAAGCACTGTTGCGACATCAATTACATGCAGCCCTTGAAGACGGCGCGCATGTTGTCGAAGCCGATGTCGACCGGGTTCCCTTCGGAGCAGATGTCGGCGGCGGCGAACTTGGAGAGACCGTCGAGATCCTTCTCCTTGAGGCCGAGATCGGCGAACTTGGTGGTGATCCCCAGGTCGTCTTTCAGTTCCTGCATCAAGTCGATGAAGGCCTCGCCGGCCTTCATGTCGGAGATGGCGTTGGTGTTGATGCCGGCGGCACGGGCCATCATGGCGAAGCGCTCGGGGCAGGCCGGCAGGTTGAGACGGGAAACGTCGATCAGCGCGATGGCGTTGCACAGGCCGTGCGGCGCATCATAGAGACCGCCCATGGCGTGGGCCATGGAGTGAACGATGCCGAGACCGGCGCTGTTGAAGCTGTAGGCGGCGGCCATTTCGGCCCAGACCATCTGCTCGACGGCCTTGTCGTTGTTGCGGTTGTTGGCCGACTGGCGCAGGTTGGCGAAGATCTCGGTGATCGCCCAGAGCCCCGGGCCGTAGGCGGACTGCACGCAGAGGCGGGAAGCGACCGCCTCGACGGCATGGGTCAGGGCGTCCATCCCGGTGTAGGCGGCCAGGTTCTGCGGCATGCACTGATGAATCAGCGGGTCGTTGACCGACTTGCTCGGGGTGCAGTTGGGATCGAACAGGGCCATTTTGTACATCTTCTCGGTGTGATTGATGATCGAGAAGCAGGAGACTTCCGAACCGGTCCCCGAGGTGGTGTTGATGGCGAGCTGGGGGATCTTGTTCTTCTTGGTCGCCTTGAAAGCGCCCTCGAAGGAACGGACATCCTGGCCGTCGTGGCTGTAGACCAGCTTGATCGCTTTGCAGCAGTCGGACGAGCTGCCGCCGCCGAGGCTGATCAGGCCGTCGAACTTACCTGCGGCGAGAACCTTGGCGCCCTCCATGACCTCGAAGTCTTTGGGGTTGGGGGTCACCTTGTCGAAAACTTCGGAGGCGACGCCGGCAGCCTTCAGGACGCCCTGGATGGTTTCAACGATCCCGGTTCCGCGCAGGCCGGTGGTGACGATCAGGGCATTGGTCATCCCCAGCGCCTTGGCATCGTTGCCGACCATGGTGTGCGCACCCCAGCCGATATTGACCGACGGGTAGGCGTGCTGCATCTTGATCGGGTACTCGAGTCTTTCGCCGCTGAGGGTACGCTTGACATCTCTGAAATGTGGCATCTGAACTTCCTCCTAATGTGGTGTGTGCTGTCCTGGGTTTAACCCCAACAATCAGGGTCGGCCAACATGGCCGGACCCTGCGCCAATAGCCCCGATTAATTGAGAATAACTTTGTTTTACCAATTCATCTTTTGCCTGCCTGGAAACCGGCTGAACGACTCATGGGTGCCGTGTCGTTTTGTTGGTAGGCTAAAAAGCAAGGAGGATGCCAAGCAGAACATTGGTTTAAAATCGCGGCTTCCGGGGGTTTTCAGGGGACCGGGCGGGCACGCCGCCGGTGGGGACGGGGAATTTCGAAACAATGTCATCCCGCTTCCCGGGGATTCTGGTGTCTGCCGGGGTATGTACTTAATCCACAGTGGGGAATTTCCCCACGTCGATTCGCGGTGAGGGGGGCCGATGAGGGGCTCGATATTTTTAAAAAGGAGTTTTGTTCAGAATTTTTTCGAGCGGCCGCGGCGGTGCCGGCCGATGGCCTGGCGCAGGGCGCAACGATCGTCGGCGACCAGCAGGTCGCCGGAACTGCCCAGCGCCCGCCCCGGACATCCGGCGCCACAGGCATCGAGTTCCGGACAGCCCTGGCAGATGGCCAGGGTGGCCGGCCGGGTGCGGCAAATCTGCCGCAGCCCGGACCAGAGGGGCGCGCCCTCGGCAAAAGCTTCGGCCAGGCCCTTGGCAAAGACGCCGGAGACGGCATACGTGTCGGAATGGCACAGCAGGCAAGGATACAGGTCCCCGGTCGGGGTCAGGTAGGGCTGCTCGACAAACGTGCAGCAGGGGCCGGCGGGAGCGTCTTCCCCCAACCATTCCAGAGCCGCCAGGTTGCCGATCCGCCCGTAGCGGCGACGGAAGTCGGCATCGGCTTCAAAACGGGCGACCAGGGCCAGATACTGCTCGGGGGTGGCTGGCGCGACCGCCTCGTCCCCCTCCCCGGCCGCCCGGCCGCCGGTGATCAGCGTGCCGCCGACCACGGAGCCGACCCCCAGCGACTCGGCGATTTCCAGCAGCAGGGGGAACTCTTCAAGATTATGCCGCATCTCGGTGAAGGCGAAGATGATCCGCCCCCCCAGCCCCGCGGCCACCAGCCGGCGCACCCCCTGCATGGCCGCGGCAAAGGTCCCCGCCCCGCGGACCCGGTCATGGCTCTGGGCACGGGCCCCGTCGAGACTGATCTGCACTTGCAGGCCGGAAAAATCGAGGGCGGCCAGCGTCGCCACTGCCGCTGCGTCGAGGAGGGTGCCGTTGGTCTGCAACACCAGCCGCGCCAGACCGAGGTCGCGCACCAGCTGTAGAGATTCGCGCCAGCCGGGATGACTGAGGGGTTCGCCGCCGGTCAGCCGCACCCCTTCGCCGCCCAGGGCCGCGAACTCCTCGAGAAGGCGCCGAATCATCGGCTGAGGGACGACGGGCAGGGATTGTTCCTGCCCGGCATCGACCCAGCAATGAGTACAGAACAGGTTGCAGACGCCGGTCACGGACAGCGTCAAAATCCGGGGAGGAACCAGTCCCTCCCGGAGCAGCGCCTCCCGCATGGCCGCGGGCGTCAGTGCTTCTTCCTTCCGCTCAACCACCGCCGTTTCCTTTGCCGTTGCTGCCGCCGCCGGCGGCAAGGCGCCTCTCGGCCCGATGCAATCCGGGCCCGTCAGGCGTTACCGATCCGCCGTCCGTGGAATACCTCCACACTGTGGCGATATTCCACAAAACTGGCCTTGGCTGGGCCCCTCGGCGCCGTTCCGCCGCGGCCGGTCGGTGGCAGCGTCACCCCTCCGGGCCAGCGCTGAAGACCTCGCGCAGGCTTTCCCGCAACAGGGTCGAGATATCCGCGCCGGCTTTGCGGGAAGCTTTCTTCAAAAGTTTCCACTCCGTTTCGCTGACCCGGAAGGAAAGGACGTGTTTCTTGGGATTTTCGGCAACTCTGCTCATGAACTATAACCGCTCCTTCAGGCCGACAGATTCGCGGCCGGTTCCGACAAAACCTCAACGACCGTCCCGGCCGTTACCGTGCCGCCGCGCAGGACCCGGGCGAAAATCCCTTCCTTGGGCATGACGCAGTCACCGGCCTGGTAGAAAATGGCACACCGGCTGTGACACTCCTTGCCGATCTGGGTCACCTCGAGGAGAGCCTCCCCCACCCGCAGGCGGGTGCCGATCGGCAGACCGACCAGATCGATCCCCCGGGTAGTGATATTTTCGGCAAAAGCCCCGGGATCGACATCCAGGCCGAGGCGACGCATCTTGTCGATGCTCTCCTCGGCGAGCAGGCTGACCTGCCGATGCCAGTCGCCGGCGTGGGCATCGCCGACGATGCCGTGGTTTTCCCGCAACTCCACTGCCGGGACGGGGGTCTTCTGCTCCCCCTTCTTGAGGCTGATATTGACCGCAACGACTGAACCGTTCATGATTTTTGCCTTCCTCTTATTTGGGCCATTGAGCGGCCAACTCTGGTGCGGAAAGCTGACCGCCCTGAGCTATCCCCCGATCTGGGCCATCGCGAAGGGGATGTGGCCGGCCGCCTGCTCGTCCATGGCGTGCCGCTCCGGCTTGGCGGCGACCAGGCCCTGCAGCGCCTGGCCAACGGCGGCGGGATCGCCGGCCTCCAGCAGCGGCCGCAGGTTGAACTCAGCGTCGGCAAAGAGACAGGTGCGGACTTTTCCGGAGGCGGTGACCCGGATCCGGTTGCACTCCTGGCAGAAGTGCCCGGAGAGGGCGGTGATCACCCCGATATTCCCCCGCGCCCCGGCAATGCGGAACTCCCGGGCCGGCCCTGCCAATTCCCCGCGGATGACCGGTGCGAAGTCGAACGCTCGCTCCAGTCGCGCCAGGATCTCCGCGCCGGGGACGACCAGCGACTGCCAGCCTTGATCCTGAATCGCCGGCATGTATTCGATGAAGCGGACGGTGCGCTTCTTTTCCATCGTCATGGCGGCGAAATCGGCAATTTCGCCCTCGTTGACGCCGCGCATGACCACCACGTTGAGCTTGACCGGCAACCCGGCCCGCTCGGCGGCCTCGATCCCGGCCAGAACCCGCTGCAGATCGCCGCGACGGGTAATCCGGGCAAAAACTTCCGGTTTCAGGGAATCGAGACTAATGTTCAGGCGCTGCACCCCGGCCAGGCGCAGCGGGCCGGCCATTCCGGCCAGCAATTGGCCGTTGGTGGTCAGGACCAGCTGGCGCAGTCCCGGGATTTCGGCCAGACGTTCCAGAAACGTGAGGATCCCCTTGCGCACCAGCGGTTCGCCACCGGTGACGCGAATCTTTTCGATTCCCGCAGCTACCGCCGCTTGCGCCAGCTGCAATAGCTGCTCATAGCTCAGCACCTCGCCGTGAGAAAGCTTGGGGACCCCCGCTTCCGGCATGCAGTAGCTGCAGCGCATGTCGCAGCGGTCGGTCACTGACAGCCGCAGGTAGTTGATTCGTCTTCCGTAGGTATCGCGTAGCTGCATCGGAAACCCCTCCAGGGATCAGGCATCGAGCCCGTAGCGTTCCAGCTTGGTGTAAAGGGTCTTGCGGTCGATTCCCAGGATACGGGCCGCTTTGCTCTTGTTGCCCTCGACCCTTGCCAGAACCTTGCCAATATGTTCTCGCTCCACGACCCAAAGAGGATCGGGAACCCGCTCGGCGGCTGCCTCCCGGGCCGGCAGGGGCATCTTGGGGACACTGAAAGGGAGCAGGTCGACGGTGATCACCGGTTCGGTCGCCAGGATGCAGGCACGACGGATGGTATTCTTCAGTTCCCGGATATTCCCCGGCCAAGGGTAGGAGTAGAGCCCGGCCAGCGTCTCCTCGGCGATCTCCCATTCCGTATCCCAGCGACCGGCGAAATCCTTGAGGAAATGCAGGGCCAGGGGGAGAATATCCTCCTTGCGTTCCCGCAGCGGCGGCAGCGTGATCGGCAGCAGGTTGATGCGGTGGAAGAGGTCCTCGCGAAAGCCGCCCCGCTCGACGCAGTCGGGGAGCTTCTTGTTAGAGGCGAAGACGAAACGGACATCGACTTTGATGTCGCGGCTGCCGCCGAGGCGGCGGAAGGTGCCGGTCTCCAGGACCCGCAGCAGCTTGACCTGGACGTCCAGGGGCATCTCGGAGATCTCGTCCATGAACAGGGTGCCGTTGTCGGCCAGTTCGAAGAGGCCGGCCCGGGCCTTGTTGGCGCTGGTGAAGGCCCCCTGCATGTGGCCGAAGAGTTCGCTCTCGGCGGTATGGACGTCGAGGCGCCCGCAGTTGACGATCACGAAGGGCTTGTCCGCCCGGGGGCTGGCATCGTGCACGGCGCGGGCGATCAGCTCCTTGCCGGTGCCGCTCTCGCCGTTGATCAGCACGTGTTCGCCGGTCGCCGCCCAGCGGTTGACCATCTCCATGACCTTGCGGATTTCCGGACTCTTGCCCACCACTTGGTGGTTGTCCAGCTTAGTCATCTCCAGGCGCAGGCTGATGTTCTCGTAACGCAGCCGGTTCTTCTCATAGGCCTTGTCGATGACCAGCTCCAACTCGTCGAGCTTGACCGGTTTGGTGAGGTAGTCGTAGGCCCCCAGCTTGATGCACTGCACCGCGGTTTCGATATCCCCATGACCGGTGAACATGATGATTTCCGGGAGGTTGGTCTCCTGGCGCATCCGGCGCAGGACCTCGACCCCGCCCACTTCCGGCATCTTGATGTCGAGGAGCACGACGTTGAAGGTCTCCTCGGTATAGCGGGCCAGCCCCTCGTTGCCGTCGGGGGCGGTCTGTACCGTGTAGCCGCTGCGGGAGAGTTCCGACTGCAAAAGATCACGCAGCGGTTTTTCGTCCTCGACGATGAGCACCTTGGCTTTCTTTTCCATTATAAGTCCTGCCACGTTGAGAGCTTAACGAGAAATTCCGTCCCCTGGCCGACCTGGCTGCGCACCTCTATCATCCCGTCATGCTTTTTGACGATGTCGTAGGTGACGGCCAGCCCCAGCCCCTGCCCCTGCCCCACCTCCTTGGTAGTGAAGAAAGGGTGCCAGATCTGGTCCAGCACCTCCGGAGCGATGCCGCTGCCGGTATCGACCACCCGGGCCACGACCCGGGTCCCCTCCAGGGCGGTCTCCACCCGCACCGTCCCCGTCCCCTCGATTGCCTGCAGCGCATTCATGACCAGATTGAGAAAGACCTGGCGCAGGGCGCTGGCGTCGCCATGGACGGGGGGAAGGGGCATCCAGAGGTTCTCCTCGATGAGGATGTTCCGGTCCCGCCCCTGATGGCGGGCCAGCTCCAGCACTTCGCAGATGATCGCATTGAGATCGACCCGCCCCAGGGCTCCGTCCGATTTACGGCTGAAGCTCAGCAAACTGTCGATAATCCCCTTGCACCGGTAGACTTCGCGCACGATGATTTCGAGATAGTGGGGAAAATCGGCCAGACGCGCATCGTCCGTCAGTTCCGGAGCGCCCCGCAGGCGGCGCTGCAGGGCCTCGGCATAGCCGGCGACGGAGGTCATCGGGTTGTTGATCTCGTGCGCCACTCCCGCCGCCAGCAGACCGATGCTGGACATCTTTTCCGCCTGCAGCAGTTGCAGCTCCCGGGTCCGGCGCTCGGTAACGTCGCGAATGAAGAGGAGCGCCCGGTTCCCCCCCAGAGGCTCGGCAATCGGGGTGGCGGTGACGTCGAAATACTGGTTCTTCCCCCCAGGCTTGGAAAGGGAAAAAGAGATCTGGCAGCTTTCTCCGCGCAGGGCGCGGCCGACCGGGCAGTTTTCGTGGTCCTCGTCCCGGTCGGGATGGAACAGCGCCCGGCAACCCTGGCCATGCATGGTCTCCTGGGAAAAAAGGCGCGGCGTCAAATGGTTGCGATACTGGACCAGGCCGGCCCGGTCGTAGATGATCACGCAGTCGCTGATGGCATCGAACAGGGTCTGCAACTCGGTCTTTTTGGCCCGCAAGCTGAGGTTGGCCGCCTCCAGCTCCTGGATCTTCTGCTTGACCTCGGCATAGAAACCGATCTTGGAGGCCTCGATGCCCAGCAGGCTATCGAGCAACTTGTCGTCGACATGAGTGGACTTGATTTTTTTCATCAGAACGCCCGTTTCAAGAGCCCCAGCAAGTCGTCCTCGTCCGTTTCCCGCGGTGAAGTCAGCAGACAAACGTCCTTAAAAGCCCGTTGCGCCAGCAAAGCGAGGTCTTCGGCCCGGACGCCGAGACTGCGCAGGCTGGTGGGGGAGCCTCCGGCCGCCAGCAAGGAACCGATGGCCTCCTGAGTCATCTCCTGCACCTCCCGGTAGTCGCTCTCGCTGCGATGCCCCAGCGCGGCCGCCATTTCCGGAAGTTTCTCGCGCACCACCGGAAAATCGTAATTCAGGACCTCCGGCAGCAGCACCGCGTTCACGCTGCCATGGTTGGCATCGTACAGTCCGCCTATTGGATGTGCCAATGCATGACCGATACCAAGGAGCGAATTGGAGAAGGCCATTCCGGCATGGAGGCTGGCCCGCGCCAGATTTTCCATGTCGAGGGGATCGCGTTCGCGCACCGCCTTGACGAAACTGCGCGACAGCAGGGTCAGTGCCCGCAGGGCGTTGACATCGGTCAAGGTCGAGGAGGCCACGGAAAAATAGGCTTCGACGGCGTGGGAAAGGGCATCGACCGCCGTGGTTCCGACGTGTTCGTCGGGAAGGGTCCGCAACGTATCCGGATCGGTGAGACTGATATCCGGGGCGACGCAGCGACTCATGATCGTGAATTTGCATTTTTCCTGGCTGTCGTTGACCACCACGAATTGGGAGACGTCCGAACCCGTCCCGCAGGTCGTCGGGCAGAGGACCAAAGGCGGTATCGGCCGGTGGATCAGGTCGGTCCCGGCGTATTCCCGGATTCTGCCGCCGTTGGAAACCAGGATGGCAATCCCCTTGGCCGCATCCATCGAACTCCCGCCACCGAGCCCGACGATCACATCCGCCTTCTGGGAGATATATTCGAGGGCGCCCGCTTCGATTTCGTAGTCCTTGGGATTGGGGGTCACCTGGTCGAAATAGACAAAGGTCAACCCGGCGGCGAGCAGACTTTTCATCACCTGCTCGACCCAGCCGGTTTCGAACAGGCCCCGGTCGCTGACCAGAAAAACCTTCTTGCCACCCAAACGGCGGGCGCACGCTCCGACCTGATCGAGCAGGCCCCGGCCGAAAATGATTTCGGGGACTTCAAATTTGCAGTGCTGATGTCGTTTTTCCAGAACCATGAATTTACTCCACCGTGTTTGTAAATTCTCTCCATCGCATCGCGGACGCTGTAGAAAAATTAAAAAACCTGTTGATTTGACACCTTATCATAACAGCAATTCTCGTACCGCAACTTCAAACATAGTTCTATTATTTTAAAAATTTCCTTCACTTCCCTCCCGGAGGCCTGCCCTTGAGGGATTTTTCTCTACGCTGGGGAATCTTACCCCATTTTTCAGAATACTCCTTTGCCGTAGGCCGACGCAACCATCGGCTGGTCCCGCGGGAATGCTCGCCGGAACCTTTAATCCCCCCAATCTTTAAGGGCTTAATGCTACAACGTCGGACTTCACGCGGACCGCGGAGCCCCCCCCGACCTAGATAAAACAGCGATCTAAAATATTCTAAACCTATCCATTTTCTCCCCACCATCTAAGCACCTATCTCCATATTTTTCTTATAAAAACAGCGCACATAGTTAAGATATCGACGTTCTATTCATTGGCATATGGGTTGCACCTGGGGCTGTCCAGTCAGATCGACCGACGCTGCGGGGCAGCCTTCCGACTGCGGGCGGCCGGATCCACCGCACAGTCAGAGAGGCGGAAAAAGGAGGAAGGAGGCCGCAGGCCCGCAACAACTCTCAGCGGACGGCTGACCAGGGCGCCCCGCCTACCCTGGCGACACCCACCAAGACCCTGTTCTATTGAACAGCGCCTTGGGAAGAAACACCGGCTAAAGGCAGATCGCGGCAAAACCTTGCTCCACCCGGTCCCGCCAACAGCACCGCAAGAGACCCGCAACCCGGCCCTTCCGGGCCCGAGCGAAAGCGGTCGGCCGGGCAAATCAGACTTTCGCTACAGGATTCCATGAACTGGCCATCAGCCACATTCACCCAAGGAGGAAAACCATGCCGAAATTCGTGATTGAACGGGCTATACCCGGTGCCGGCAACCTCACCACCGAACAACTACAAGGGATTTCGCAGAAATCCTGCGGCGTCCTGAGGGAGCTCGGTCCGCAGATCCAATGGGTACAGAGCTATGTCACTGCCGACAAGATCTACTGCGTCTATATCGCCCCGGATGCTGAGTCGGTACGGGAACATGCCCGCCTGGGCGGATTTCCCGCCGATCAGGTGGCAGAGGTTAAAACCATCATCGATCCAACGACAGCCGAAGCCTGATCCGGCCTCTGCGTCTACAGGTCAATACTCTGAAAACCATCAAAGGAGAAAAATCATGACAACGGCATTACTTCTACTGATTTGCATGATGTGGGTCCCGGTGGGCATGTTGTTCCTGGGTCACGGCGAAGCCAAAAGCACCGGATTTGTGACGGCGGTTGTCGGCACCCTCGTCGTCATCGGCGCCATTCTTCAGGCGGCGCTGTTCAAGGATCCCTTCACCGCCGGCTTGCTGTTCGTATTCGGCGTTCTCTACCTGCAGACGGCCCATGCGCTCTGGGTGGGTCTGGAAGATATGCGTACCGTCGGCAACGGGGCGCTGGTCGTGGCCATCGTCTGCGCCATGTACGCCTTTCTCTTTTTCACCGGCGGCGGCCTCAAGGCCGACGGATCCACCATTATCGGCATCAGCCACTACCTGGGCTTCATGAATGTGACCTTCGTGGTGATCTGCCTGACCGTGGTCGGCGTCACCTACGGAAAGCTGAGTGCCAAGCTTGCGGCCTGGATGTTCCTGGTTTTGAGCTTCACCTGCCTCTTCGTTCCGGCCATCGACCTCATGGGGTACGGCAAGCTGCCGTTTTAAGCCGACGACGGGATCGACGACCGAAATTGCGCGGATCGCCCGAATCCCGGCCCTTCAACCAGTGACGCGCTGTCCGCGGGTGAAGTCCCCGACAGCATTTTAAGGAAAGGCCAACCATTGTGAAATCTCCACAACGCATCAGCACCCTACTTGCCTGTCTGCTGGTCCTGGCCATCAGCGTCCCGGCTTCGGCCGCGATCACCCTGTACGACACCAACGGCACCACGTTCAGCTCCGACGGGTCGTTCAACACCTTCTACGTCTACAGCGACAGCAACAAGAACGCCGCGGCAGAGGCTACCATCGGGCCCGACCGCCAACAGTCCCGGATCAAGATGGGCTTTTTGCCGAACTGGATCGGCTTCAACTTCAGCAAGCAGGTGGGCGATCTCAAGCTCGGCGGCCGCTCCTCCTTCTGGGTCAACATCAACGACAGCAACCACCCCGGCGCTACCAACGGGGGCACCGACACCGGCATCGACGTGCGCCAGTTCTACGGCACGGTGGATGGCAGCTGGGGGCAGGTTCTGTTCGGCAAGGACTTCACCCTGTTCGGCCGCACCAACATCTTCACGGACGAAATCCTCCTCGGCTACGGCAACGTGAGCGACACCCTGGGGCTGATCGACGGCGGCGGGGTCTCCTTCGGCAACATCGGCAGCGGCTACATTTATCCGATGCCCACTGCGCAGATCACCTACCGCACGCCCACCCTGGCCGGCTTCAAGCTGGCGGTCGGCCTGATCGATCCCTCCCGCACTAATACCAATGCTGGCGCGGAAGAGAAGACGCCCCGGCTCGAAGGGGAACTGACTTACAACTACAGCTTCAACAAGGGTTCTGTATACGCCTGGGGCGGGTTTCTCACCCAGAAATCCCAGAGCGACAACGGGTCCGACGTCAATTCCAATGGGGTCTCCTACGGAGTCCGGGTACAATATGCCGGTGCGGCCCTCCACGCCTCGGGCTTTACCGGCAAGGGTATCGGCTATCTGCTCGGTCCCGGCTTCGACACGGTGTTCCAGGCGGGGGATGAAGTCGACAGCAACGGCTATCTGCTGCAGACCTCCTACACCTTTGGTCCCGCGCGGGCGGTGGCCTCCTACGGCAAGAACAAGCTGAAAACCTCTCCCGACGAATTGGAAGATGAGACCATTGCCGGGGCCTTGTTCTACGACCTTAACTCCAATCTCAAGCTGGTCGCCGAGTACAACGTCAACAAGATCTCTAAGGGTGCCCCTGAAGAAAAAACCGGCACCACGGCCCTGGGTGTGGTCCTCAACTTCTAAGCGCAGGATTCCACTTACCAGCATAACGAACCAGAACCACCAGGACGGCTGTCAGGGGCTCGTGGCCCCTGACAGCCGGGCGGAGGGGGCGCTCCCGGCACGACCTGCCGGTGCATAGCGGCAACGAGACCGCCAGAAAAGATCGATTTTCGCAGTTTGCCGCACCATTCGCATTCCGGCCCACGAAGGACAGCCGTCAGCGTCGGCCCGGGACTGGATCATTCATTTCGACCCTCTTCGAAGTGGCATTATCGGCGCAGCCACTGCGATTTTCATAGGAGCTAACCGTGGCGACCCAACGGCAGGATCTGGATCGATATTTAATTCAGTCGGTGGACAATGCATTGAATGTCCTGGAATTTCTCAGCGAGTTCGAGCAGGACGTGCATGTCACCCGACTCAGCGAACGGTTGGGTCTGAACAAGATGACCGTCTTTCGCCTGCTGGCCACCTTCCAGCGCCGCGGCTATGTCGAGCAGGACCAGAGCACCCATCGCTACCGGCTCGGCCTCTCCGCCTTTGAAACCAGCCAGAAACTGCTGTTGCGGATGAATCTGCTCGACAAGGCGCGACCGATTATGGCCCAACTGGTACGGCAGCACAACGAGGCCATCTATTTCGTGGTGCGGAGCAAAAGCGAGGTGCTGTTCCTCGACATGCTGGAGACCACCCAACAGGTGCGGGCCGTCTCCTTCATCGGCCAGCGCTTCCCCCTGGCCGTGACCGCCGCCGGCAAGCTCTTTCTCGCCATGCAGGCGCTGGGGAGCCCGCTCCCTACCCCCGGCCAAAGTGCCGATGAGTCGCAGCAAACCGCCGCCGACGAGCGGGAAGCGATCCGGCGATCCGGCTACTGCTTCAACCAGGAAGGTTTTGCCCAGGGGATTGCGGCCCTGGCGGCGCCGATTTTCGATCGCCACGACGGCATGATCGGCGCCCTGGTCTTTTTAGGCCCCGACTTTCGCATCGGCCGCGAGCGGGCGCTGGAGGAGCTGGCCCCGCCGCTTTTGAACGCGGCGAGAACCGTCTCGTCCCGACTTGGCAGCCACCGTCGCAGCAGTTTTCCCCGTGCCGCCGCCAGCTGCTATTGAGGCGCGGCGCTCGTTTGCCAAAATCTTAACCCGCCGGTGAAGCCGCCTGGCGGGCCGTTACCGGGAGCAGCGTCTCCCGACTCAGCCGCCCCTTTCAGGGACGGGGCAGCAGCCGTGAGCATCCACAGCTCACTTTCTCTCCTGAATTCGGGGGAAGCCAACAGCTTCCCCCCATTTTTTCGCCGGGCAGCCGGGGCTCCCACCGCACACCGACAGCGCCAAGCAGGTTGGCGCAGCTTTTGCTATCTTTGCTATATTGATACCCCACGGCAAAAAACCGCGGCCGCTCGCACCGGGCTCACATCGCCCCATGACCGCAGCCGGCCAAAATCGAAAGGACCGTGATGATGACTTCCCCCGTCGCCGAGGTGCTGCCGCCCCTGCGCCCCTACCCCTCCAAGCTCTTTGTCGAGACTACCTCGCGCTGCAACCTCGGCTGTTTCATGTGCGTCAAGCAGACCGAAGGCGGCTGCATCGCCGAGGGGGACCTGAGCGACGCCCACTTCGCCGCCCTGGAGCCGGCCTTTCCGACCCTGGAGGCCTTGATCCTCAACGGCGTCGGCGAACCCCTGCTCCACCCGCGGCTGGAAGCCTTCATCCGTCGCGCCAAGGACCTGATGCCGACGGGGAGTTGGGCCGGCTTCCAATCCAACGGCCTGCTCCTCACTCCGGAGCGGGCCCTGGCGCTGGCCGAGGCCGGTCTCGACCGGATCTGCCTGTCGGTCGACGCCAGCACCCCGGAAACATTCAGCCGACTGCGCGAGGGAGGGGAGCTGCCGGCCATCGACAACGCCTTCGCCGCCCTCAAGGCGGCCAAGGCGCAAACCGGCCGGGACGATCTCCAGGTCGGAGCGGAGGTGGTGGTGATGCGCGACAACCTCTCCGGGCTGCCGGCGACGCTGGAATGGGCGGCCCAGCGCGGCGCCAGTTTCGCCCTGGTCACCCACATGCTTCCCTACGACCAGGACCATGCCGGCCAGGCCGCCTACATCCCCTGCACCGACGCCGCCATCGCCCACTTCCAGCAGTGGCAGGAACACGCCCGCCTGGAGGGAGTGGCGCTGGAGCGCTACTTCGAGATCCTCTTCAAGTTCGCCAAGAGTCCCGAGGAGCAGCGCATCGTCGCCTTCGTCGAGCGGATGAAGGCGGCCGCCGCCGAACAGGGGCTGTTTCTCGATCTCTCCAAGCTCTTCTCGGTGGATAGCGGCTGGATCGCCCACGTCGAGGAGATCTTCGCCCAGGCCCGCCGCGTCGCCGAGCGCAACGGCCTCGACCTGCAGCTGCCGCAGGTGGTCCCCCACGAGGACCGCCTCTGCCACTTCGTCGAGGACGGCGGGGCCTTCGTCTCCTGGCAGGGAGAGATTCACCCCTGCTACTTTCTCTGGCACCGCTACAACTGTTTCGCCAGCGGCTGGCAGCAACCGGTCAAACCCAAGGTCTTCGGCCACCTCGACCGGGCCGACATTCTGGCGATCTGGAACGGCCCGGACTTTACCGATTTCCGCCGCAACGTCATCGGCTACGACTACCCCTTCTGCATCAACTGCCGGCTCGCCCCCTGCGATTACGTGCAGACCGAGGATTTCGAGCAGGACTGTCATGTCAAAGGGGAGCCTTGCGGCAGCTGCCTGTGGTGCATGGGACTGTATCAGTGTCTGCGCTGAAAGAAACCAATCTGGCGGGAACGGACCCTGACCCGCTCGGCGCGAGCCCACTCCGCAACGGCGCGCAGGCGCACCCTCTCGACATCCCGAAACGGCTTCGCCGTCAATGAATGGGGCGACCGCTCTCACGGTCGCCCCATTCATTAACGGTCTCTTGCTGCTCTTGCCCGATCCAGCCCCTGGTCCAGCCCCCGGTCGCTATTCACTGCGCGCGGTCGCTGGGATCCCCTTGCACTTTGGCGACGGTGTGCGGCACCACCGCCCAGATCGCTTCGAGATTTTCTATCGCTCCCTTGGGGCTGCCGGGGAGGTTGATGATCAGGGTGCGGCCGCGGATGCCGACCATCACCGCCTGCCCCTGGTCGTCGAAATGATTGAAGGTCAAAGGCGGGGACACTTTTTAGCTCATCGCTTACCTCCCCTGGCCGCGGCCAGTTGAAAATGGGTCTCGACGAAATCGGTCACCGCGGCCGGGTCGTTGAGATCGAGCAGCGGTACGTCGAGATCGAGGCGGACATCGCTGGCGACCGCCAGCAGGCTCGGATCGTGCTCCGCGCCCCGGCACAGCAGGGTGGCGCTACGTTCGGCGCGATGCACCTCGATCTTTGGCAGCCCGCTCTTCTTGAACCCCTCGGTGAGAACGATGTCGACGTCGCCGAAATAGGCGGCGAGCAGCTCCTCGATGGGTGGCGCGGCGACGTGCTGCTTGACCACCGCCAGCTTGGCCGGGGAGGAGATCAGCATGGTGTCGGCACCGGCGGCGGTGAAGCGGTGGCTGTCCTTGCCCGGGTGGTCGATGTCGAAACGATGTGCGTCGTGCTTGATCGCCCCGATCCGGTAGCCGCGGCGTTTCAGCTCGGCGATCACCTTCTCGACCAGGGTTGTCTTGCCGGTGCCCGATTTGGCCACAAAGGATACGGCTTTGACGGTCATGGAGCTCTCCTTGTAGGTTGTTGCGAAGCCCGCCCCGGTCAGGGGCGGGTGGCGAGGGTGAAGGAAACCGGCAGCAACGCCACGCAGGCTATCGGCCGGCCGCCTTTGGTCGCCGGGGCTAAGCGGGCCCGGCGCACGGCCTCCAGGGCGGAGTCGTCGAAGCCGTAGCCGGCCGTTTCGACCACCGTGGCGGATAATAACTTCCCGCTGCGGTCGATTTCAAGGCGCAGCAGCACCTTCCCCTCCCGGTGCAGCCGCAATGCCCGCGGCGGGTAGACAGGCTCGTCGAGGTGCAGGATGCGCGGGCCGTTGACGGTACCAAAATCGGCCGCCCGCGGCACCTTCCTGGAAACGGCGCCGGCGCTCCCGGCGGGCGGCGGCGAAGGCCGAGCGGCGGTGACGGCGACGGGCGGGGTCGCCGGAGCCGGGGTCGGAGCCGGGGTCGGAGCCGGGGTCGGAGCCGGGGTCGGAGCCGGGGTCGGAGCCGGGGTC
>Ga0102962_1000442_pt1 | contig 19988 bp, 12 predicted proteins | sample SalPonF2_C_D2_MG_FD_84519 | JGI IMG/M metagenome (GOLD analysis project Ga0102962, IMG submission 84519) | Salt pond soil microbial communities from South San Francisco under conditions of wetland restoration - Salt Pond MetaG SF2_C_D2_MG ...
GCCCCGGTACCGTGACATTCATCGCATTGGATATATTTTTTTACTTTCAGTGTTTTTTCAACACCGTAAGCAATCTCTTCAAGCGACATTTTCAACCGGATCTTCATATCATCACCGGTGATGCCGGCTGAACGGCGACCCCGGCTGCGGGTGCGTACGCCACCGCCAAAGATATCGCCTCCAAAAAATTCGGCTCCAAAGATATCGCCGAATCTGCTGAAGATATCTTCCACATTAATATTATGGAAATCCTGTTCCTGGAATCCACCTGAATGAAGACCGGAATGGCCAAATTGATCGTATCGGGCACGTTTATCCGGATCTTTAAGAACATCAAACGCCTCAGCGGCATCCTTAAATTTTTCTTCAGCTTCAGAATCATCCTTATTCCTGTCAGGATGATATTTCATCGCCAATTTTCGATATGCTTTTTTAATTTCGTCCTGAGATGCATCGCGTGAAACACCCAGTATTTCGTAATAATCTCTTTTTGCCATTTTTTCCCTTATTCGCTTACTATAACTTTAGCGTGTCGAATAACTCTATCTTTCATTTTATATCCGGGTTCCAGTACCTGTAATACCATATTACTTTCAACTTCATCCGAGGGCGCTTTCTGTTTCATCATGGCATCATGAAAATCGACATTAAATGGCACATCAACTTCATCAATAGCCTCAACACCATATTTTTTCAATACTTCATCGAACTTATTTGCCACCATTTTAACACCTTCCAGAAACGTATTCTCCACTTCTACTTCTTCGGCTGCTTTCAGTGTTCGCTTTAAATCGTCATTAATTGGTAAAAAATCTCTTAGCGCTTCAACTTTAGCATTTCCATAAAACTGAATACGTTCTTTTGCTGTTCTTTTTTTCAGGTTCTCAAATTCTGCAGCTTTACGCAAAAACTTATCATTCGCTTCTTTGAGTTCATTATTCAAATTGATAATCTCCTCATTCTTCTCTTCAAGCTGCGTCTTGATATTTTCGATCTCCTCTTGTTCTCCGGAAATTTCAACTTCCGGATTTTCCTGATCATTCTCTTCAGCTTCGTGTTCTTTATTATTTTGTTCTTCCTGATTCAATTCTTTTTTCTCCTTTTTCGATGTATCAATATTTTTTGATTCATTCGTTTCCATACGCTAACTATTATTCGACTTACATTTAGGAATCAAGTTTATTGAAAGTTTTAAAACGGTTTGCCAGTTGTTCCACAAGGTTAATCATTCTCGGATAATTCATCCGTGTTGGGCCGACAAGCCCAATCGTACCTTTAATATTTCCAATAGCATAATTCGCTGAAACAACGCTGCATTGCTCTATTTGTTGTATTTTGTTTTCTCTACCTATGCGGACTTTAACATTACTGTCTTCATTATCACTATCGAATAAATGAATGATCAAATCTTCATCTTCAACAAGCTCAATGATACTCTTAAAATTACTTAAATCACTGAATTCCGGCTGCATAGCAATATATTCAACGCCACCAAAATAAAATCTCCGGTATTGATGATCTTCGAAAATCGTATCTGCTGAATCGATAAAAACACGTATCAGTCCTGTTCTGTCATTTGATTCATAATCGGCTAACATTTCTTCAATCTTCTTCGATATTTCCGAAAGCCGGTAACCGGAAAGACGCTCATTCAATACTCTGGCTACTTTTTCGAGATCATCGCGGGTCAACTCCGATTCCACCTCAACGTTAACGGTCCGGGCCAAACCACTTTCAATGGTTATGATGACCATCAAACGAGTCGAACTCAAATTTACAAGTTCTATCTTCCGAAAGATACCATTGGCATATTTCGGAGAAATTATGACGGCTAATAAATTGGATAATCTTGCCAAAATACGTGCCGCGGACTGAACCGCTTCATCCATTCCGCTGTTCAGTATTTCTTCCCATTGATTTAAAACTTTCTGCTCTTCAATCGATAAATTTGTTAAATGCATCAGGTCATTCACATAAAAACGATAACCTCTTTCAGTCGGTATACGTCCGGCGGAAGTATGCGGATGATCAAGAAATCCCTTTTTCTCCAGGTTATTCATTGTATTCCGTATCGTAGCAGAACTAACCTGGAGTTTGTACTTGGCCACCAAGGTTTTTGATGCAATAGGATTAGCCGTAATAATAAAATTTTGTATTACGTATTGAAGAATTTCTCTTTCTCTGAGTGTTAATTCCGGATAATCTGTTGCATCCATTAACCTATACCTCCTTTCCTGCTGAATACAAACCTGTAAGATATCAATTTTTAACCTTTCTTTGTAGGAACAATTGCTAATCTCTTTATAGTATTAATATAATGATCATTAATGTAATCGATCTAAATCTGTTATAAATAATGATATCAGATGCTGACTCTTACGACTCTTCGTAGAATATTTCTATCATATTTCCATCCGGATCCGAGACAAAAACAAATCGACCGTTTTTCCTGTTTGCAGGACCGCTTAGGATGGTAACACCATTTTCTCCCAGCGTATGAGCAATCGTATCGACATCTACTTTTGAATCTACATAAAAGCCGAAATGATCGACTCGGTAATCTCTTGATGTTTCATCATAACTCGTTTCAGCCTCAACAATAACAAGAGAATCATTTCCTATACGATAAACACTCATGCTCTGCCCCATTTTCTTTTCGAGCTCAAAACCTAATATTTGTCCATAAAAATGTTCCGATCTTTTTATATCATTGACTCTGAGAGTAATATGATTAATACCTGATGGTTTAAATTTATCCATAATTATATGATCAATTATTATTTAATAATGTGAAAAAGTATACCTTTCATTTTGTAATTACGTTTCACAACACAAAATGATTATAATATTTTTCATTCTTATTTTCTTATTTCATTAAAACAGTCTATTACCTGTGGCAACTTTATTTATTGTAGCAACACCTATTGGGAATTTAGATGATTTTTCGACACGTGCCGTAAAAACATTATCGGCAGTCGATTTTATAGCCTGTGAAGATACACGCACTTCTTCTGTATTGCTACAAAAATATCAAATTCAAAAACCAACATTTTCCTTTCATCAGCACAATGAACATGCCAAAGTAAATAAAGTTTTGGAAATTCTCGGAAATGGCCATGATATCGCCCTGATATCCGATGCCGGCATGCCCGGTATTTCCGATCCCGGCTTTTTGGCAGTCCGTGCCGCCCATCAAAACGGTCATAAAGTCACAGTAATTCCCGGAGCCAGTGCCGTAATTACAGCACTGGTTGCAAGTGGACTGCCTTCCGACCGTTTTGTTTTTGAAGGATTCCTACCACCTAAAAAGGGCCGTAAAACACGCATTGAATCGTTGGCCGATGAAGAAAGAACCATCGTCTTGTACGAAAGTCCATACCGAATTCAAAAGCTCATCAAACAGCTAATTCCGGTTTTCGGTGAAGACCGAATGGCGGCACTGACACGTGAATTGACAAAGAAATTTGAAGAAGTCATAAGAGGAACATTATCTGAGATCAATGATCAAATAGCGGATAACAAAAAAATAAAAGGTGAAATAACACTGGTCATTGCCGGAAAAGGGTATAGCGAATGATATTATTGATGAATAAACTCTGGAATAATAAATGGGCTCTGTCTCTTACAGCCGGACTTCTTCTCGGATTGAGTTTTCCACCGTTTCCTTTTCCCTACCTGGTTATAATAGCTTTTGTCCTGTTATTGCGACTATGTGATCTGACGGAATCGTTAAAAGAGGTGGCTTATTTCTCTTATGCCGGCCTGTTGCTATGGAATATTATTGTCACCTATTGGTTATGTATGGCAACCGTTATCGGTGGCATTGCAGCTATTCTTGCCAATACCGTAGTAATGACCCTGCCGATTATCGTCATAAAATATTTCAAGGACCGTATTAAAAATATTTACATTCTCTCAATAGCTATAGCCTCAGCATGGGTCACTTATGAATTTCTTCATCACCGATGGGATCTGGCGTGGCCGTGGCTCTCTTTAGGTAATGCTTTTTCTTCTACTCCCTGGCTTGTTCAATATATATCGGTGACAGGGCCACTCGGTATAACATTTTGGGTACTCATTATTGCATCCCTGGTGTATGGAATCATTATAAATCAAAATCGACGGCCTACTGTAGTTCTCATAGCTTTCATACTCATTCCCGCCCTTTTTTCGATATACCAATATTTTACACGACCAATCACATCTAAAAAATCCATGCAGGTCTTGGTTGTACAGCCCAATTACGACTCATATCTGGAACTGGCCGGTTATGACAACGCGCTCACGCCTCTTCATAAGATTATCAATTACACCGATTCGATGCGTACTGATTCTACAGATTTGATCCTATGGCCCGAAAATGCTATTCAATCCGGTATTACTCAACATTCCTATATCAGCCAGTTACTAAGCCGTAAGAGCCGGGAGTGGCATACAACGATCATTAGCGGTGCCAGTTTATTTTATTATTATCCTAAAGATCACCATCCCGAAGTCGTCAGAAAGGGGAATGATAATGGACGTTATTATAATGTTTTCAATGCAGCCATGGGATATCATCCCGATGGCAGTGTAACCTACTATGAAAAAGCTAAATTAGTACCTATTGTCGAAAGGGTGCCTTTTGTTAATTTTCTCAAGAAAATAATTCCATTTCATATTAATTGGGGTAATATTTCCGGTTATGGCCGCGGCCATAAGGTTACTGATTTTGGAACGGGGGCCGGCAGGGTTACAGCTCTTGTTTGCTATGATGAAGATTTTCCCGATTGGGTCAGACAATTTGTGAGTAAAGGATCGGATATCATCACAATAATAACGAATGACGGCTGGTGGGGGAATTCTTCCGGTTATATACAACATTTTGAATATGCCCGACTACGTGCAATAGAAAATCAGCGATATGTTGTGAGAAGTGCCAATAACGGTATATCATGTGTTATTGCCAATAATGGCAAAGTACTAAAACGCACAAAATTCTGGACTCGCGACGCCTTTCTGAGTGAAGTTCCTGAAATGCATAATTTGACCTTCTACACACGCTATGGCGATTGGTTAGGATATATAACATTATTTCTTACTTTCACCGGAATTGGATACTTGATCATTGAAAAACGATCCGTTTAATAGAACGCGGAGGACACACATTTTAATAATTACTGAGGGCACGAAGTAGGATGTAATAAATAATGCCAGATTCCGGTTACCGGAACAACCAATCACCTACTTCAAACAACTCACAAAAAAGCTCAGACTGTCATCACGTGACCTTTGGGACGAAATAACCCCCTTCGTTGCATTGCTAAAAGCGTTGTCAACGGTCGATGAATAAAACCTGATTATACGCACCAATATTAAATCACGTAAGCCCCTCTTCCGTCTCTCACAAAGGAGAAGTTGGACATGTTCCCGGCGTTTCTACTCATTGGTCGCTGCTTATAGTTCAATGCTAATTGTATATAGCTGATCGCTGAAAGCTTATCAACTCTAACACCTTAATCCCCTAAGCCTCTTTTATCAATTCGACTTAATGGAAACGATAATATTAAACTTGATTTCCTGATCAGTCATTTCAAACGACTGGGATGATTTCGGCATGGTATGCCTGTAAGAATATTCAAAGTTGGCTTTGAGTGTGGACGAAAACTGGTACCCGATTATGGTAGAGGCCTGAAGCCGGGCATCTCCACGAATATCCGTATTATTATTAAGCAATTCACCGCCCTCCAATGCACGAGATAAATCGATACCGAGTTTATAAGGTATCGTAATATCTTCCAGGTAGTTCAGGGTAAAACTCAGATCCATCGTATTTTTTAATCTTTTAAACAGAAATGGTAACCGAAATCCACGTTTTGTATAGTTCATTGTTAATTTGAACCCTTTGGAAATCCGGTCCTCTACCGTTGGACCGGTAAAACTAAGGCTTGTGATTTTGCTGTAATCATATTCCAGGTTCGTCCCTACATTATTTTTCCACGTAATATTAAGTCCGACAACAGGAGTGAATTTTTTGGTAATATTAACGGCTGTCGCTTCATATGGATCTCTGATACTTTGTACAGTATAATTACCCAGGTTACCGTCTACAATTGATCCGGCATCATTAAAAAAGTTCCATCCTATTTGATAAGTACCCTGATACTGATGAGTCAGCGAAATATGAGAAGCATATTTTCCGATAATTGGAATCTTATTTTCCAAACCTGACCAGCGAACAGACCAATTCGGTTTAGGTATAGGGGTAAAACCAAGTTTACCAACCGATCCGGCATTTGCCCCCAGATAAGCTTTCCTGAAATCTTCTGTTAGACTTCCGGGACTCAAAACCGTTCTTCCATCCTGATTTCCTGTTTTATCACTTATCAGATTAGGATTGTTTGGATTTATATCTGCTTCTGCCGTTTTTATCTGGCTGCTTAATAAATTTTGATACCCTTTACCAAAAGCCCATACGGATGATCCTATATTTCCTGATTGATTCCTTAACAAACCTGTTTTCTCAATGGATCCGGGTTGTAGATTAAAATTCTGATTCCTGTTACTATTCCAATTTGTTGTCCAATTTAAATCTATGGTAAAATTTGGAAATGGATTCAGCCTCGTCCGGATTGTAACCTGGTCGCTTGCCGTTCGATTGACACTCAAGGTTAAAACCTGATCTGAATAGGGATTCTGAATAATATTATCTAATTGATCTGTGATACCTAAGCGATAAGACATAGGTGGTGAAAAATTTCCACTTCCCGGACTGTTAAACATTTGAAAAAATTGTGATCCGCCATTATAACCTCTTTGTGCAGCACTACCATTATGATTATAGGATATATCGATAGATTGCATGCTAAACACTGAAAGCAGTAACTTTCGTCCATAAAACTTCACATCATCAAAAAGATTACCCTTCTCATTATCTTCGTTTTTACGGACTCCCTCGCTGTTTGAGTTGCCGTTTTGCTGCTCTTTTTCGCGTCGCTTTTCCTCTGCTTTTTGTCTTGCTTTCTCTTCTTTCCTTTTTTGTGTTGCCTGCCGGTCGGCCTCCTTTAGGTTCCTGTATAAAGGTATTTTCATCAGGAGATCACTGGTTTTCAATCCCATGGATTGATCCAGGCTTAAATTATTATTGATATCAGCGCCCAGACCTGAACCTTTGGGCGAATTCTGCCATGTAAACCCACCACTATAGGAAGCAGAATAACTCATCCAATTCAACAATTTTGTTTTGTTTAATCTCGGCCTCCAACTTGTTGAGTATTTTTCGTTATAAGATGTTCGCCTTGGTTTCATATTCTTATCCGTCACGATACTTTTCAACACATCAAAAGTCGACTTCGGAATAAAACGTGTCGAGTCGGTCGGATCAGGCCTCGTTGCAATATCTGTTAATTTAAAATTCGTGGAGGTTGAGAATGATATTGGAATCGATGGCATGAAGTTATACGACAACCCGAATTGAGAACTGTAATCAAAGTCATGCGTCTGTTTTGGAGGTTGCGGACCTCCGCCAAAAGATCGTTGTCTGGATTCCTGATAATTACGTTTTAAACCTGCAGAAGCAGAAACGGAAGAAGGCATATATCCAAATCTCAGGCCGGATAAAACATTTAGTATGGGTACATTTTGCATAAAGCCGAACGGCCTGACCAAACCGACTTTATTGAAATTATAACTATAACGTATACCTGTATTATAATTCCAGTAATCATTGAATAATGTAGACGGATCATGGCTATTCCCGGCATTATACACATAATTCAGCGTAGTGTGATCGAGTGTCGACTTAGCTACTTTCGATTTCGAATACTTTTTGGAAATATTGGATACATTTATGGAATAACTCTGGTTATAATTCTGGCTCTCAGTTATTTTCTGCTGTATCAGCTGGTCTTTTTCACTTTGAGATATATTTCTCCGTTTTACCGCATTTTTAAAATCACTTAGCCGAATATCCCCTTCCTGGGGTAAATAACGGGGAGTACTAACACTGCGCCTAGCGGAAAATGAAACCGGGAAATTCCACCCATAACGGTCAGGTATTAATTTATTCAGGTTGACTGTCGTATTCACATTATACTGTGACTTATCTGCAAACTGCCGTTGACTCAAATGAGAATCCAGGGATCCAAATCCATCGGTAGAACGATTATAACTGGCATCAACCTGTGCAAAATCGGCCATCTTCATATGCATATTGGCATCAGCGGCCCATCCTTTTTTATTATTATACCCCGATACCCGCAGCTCATCGACCCATAATGTGGCATCAAGAGAAGGAACGCCTTTATTTGAGGGAATCATATTTCCATCAGGTGCAAGGTTTGACGGATTCTTAATACCTATGCCTATTTCCGTAATTTTATCCAGCGATGGATTCCCCTTCACACCAATGACCGTACCTTTTGGGGCCCCTAACTCTTCGGCAAGTGTTGAATCCTGGAATAGAGTACTTAAATCACCATTTTCCTGGTTCCGTAACTGCTTTAATTGATTTAACGCTGATAAGACGAGATTCACACTATTTTGATCAGGTAACCATACTTCATTTGCCTGCCGGTCAAGTTCTTCCTGTGAATGCGTGCTTATTTTACCGGCAAAAAGTGTTGAATCAGTGGGAGTTATCGGTTGCCGGTACTCGTAATAATCGTTCTGTAAATCACGGCCGAAACGCATAACAAGCTCCAGATTATTACGTTGTTTATACCCCTCACCATGCACAAACATCCGGAGATGAGAATAATTCAACAGGTTGAGTCCACCGGGATAATTTCGGCGTATCATTCGCATATCGCCCTGTCGTAAATCATTCACTTTCAATGACAAAGATTGCTCGTTAGCCAGAATATTTCCCTGCTGGGTTCTGTTTATCGGACGAATGGAACCGGGCGGCTGGCGATATGGTATCGGTGAACGAGTCGAATTTTCTTCAATATTTACGGTAGATACCTGAAATGAAGTATTCGTCGATGCCTGGTCACCAACTTTTTGAGCTTTTCTCCAATGGCTACCTACTAATTCGAATTTGGCAAAACGAAGTGTAAATGGTTTCTTATACCCCGTCATCCAAATGCGAATATGCGACACATTCTGTAAATCTTTTATATCACCTATAGCTCTTTTGAAATCGCTTAACGGGATACGCACCTGATACCAGTAATCGCCGGGATGGCTGCCATCTTCAACTTTATCCACGATATAATCATTGCCGGTTTTCAATGAAGATTTATTGGCCGGGTTCATATTAATTTGATATTCGTAATATGAATCGCGATAGTTCGGGACACTGGGTATTTTCAGGCCCTCGGCATCGGGACGATTGGTAATAGCACGTTTGTCACCGGAAGGCGGTTCAGAGTTGCCTTCATAATAGCCATACATTCTGTAGAAATAAGGCTGAATACTTGATGTGCCATATTCCTGGCGTAATTTTTGTTCCGCAAAATAATCATAATCGTCGTCAGAAGGATCGGCAGCCATCTTCTTATAGGTTGGTGAATTTATGCCGAACTCCGCCTTCATTTTATTCAACCAGTCGGCAAATAGCGTTTGCTCATTTTTGACACCACCGTATCCACCCTTATCCGGAACACCATCTAACCCAACATCTTCCTGTTTCAGACTTTTCGTAGAAAATTGACCATCGTACGTTGCCTGTGCATTGAGAACATAGGATCGGTCAGATTGTCCGATTACCAGGCCGCTGGATCCCAATTGTGACAGGGCATCCTCATTATTAGATGTAAAGTTAGGTATCACATCCTCAGATACCGTACCGACATCTAAAAATATTTTACCGTCATAATCCTGTACTACATTATTAGGTTGATTATTACCGTCTTTACGGTATTCTTTAGGAAGCACAGGCTGCACCCAGAATTCTACAAATTCGATGTTATTCAGCGTCAGATTCTCCAATCCGTTGGGTAAAGCAGCCGTAATCCCTCCCCACATTTTTTGGGGTTCGTTATCTAATATATTCTTCAAGGCGGGATTATAGTTGTAGGGCCCTCTCTTTGTCGGATTATAATAAATATCCAGGGGTTGAATCGTATTTTGCTGCGGCAATGTCTGTCGCTGCGGAAAAACGTCAGTCACTTTAACTTTAGCCGTTGCCCTACCCCGTTGTATACCCAGCAGGCTTGATATATTGATCGGAAGCATATACCATGAAAACTGGGCTCTCAGGTCAGATCTGTTAATCTTATCTTCCAACGATTCGCTCGGATGATTCATATCCAGATCATATCCGGGAACGGCAGCGGGAGCAGCTGCAAGATGCCAATGACCGGGATTTAGAAAACTGAAACTTGTTTTAGAACCTTCAAAGTCATCAATAAAGGATAACCCTTTTTTCTCATCTGGCTTCAACTCCCCTTTTCGTATTGCACTTTGAACGGCATTTGTTTGCGCCACACCCGGACGTAATTGTGCCCATTCACCGCTAAATGAAATACTCGATGGGGCTTTCGTTTGAAGCAACGGTATATGATCAACAACCCTGGTCAGCCACGGGGCATCGAATTTAGCCTTTGCATCTAAACCCAAAACCGAATTATTGATCGGTTCGTCTCCTATCCGGATTTTATCCGTAAGGGGTTTGTCTTTCAATTTGAAAAAAGTACCACCGAACTCAATATTATTTGATAAATCATATTGGGCACGGACACCGGTAAAGGATGTCTGCTGAATCTGAAGTATCTGGTTACTCTCATATTCTATTTTGATCTGCTGGCCGGGAGCAAGATATTTTTTATTGGTAATGATGATATTCCCAATAGAATAATCAACCGTATAATCAACCCCTTCTGTTAACTGTACACCATTAGAAAACACTTTAACGGAACCTTCAACCAGGGCAACCCCCAGGTTATAAGTATCAGAAGCTCCACCTTTTGCCTTACCCTTTATCTCATAAATATTATTCTGTGATTCCTGGTTAGCTATCTCTTGCGGTTCACTATATAAACTGGTAAATGCCAGGTTATTAATAGCATCCTGCTTATTCGGGACGGATTTATTATTATTGATCAAATTAACAATATGCGAACCAAATGGTTGCCGGTATGGGAAAATGATTTTGCCGTTGACGGCATCCATGATTGGTGGAATAAAATCAATCTGGTTATCAGGAACAGTCTGACCATCCTGATTGACCCGGTCGAGCCCCAGGTCGGTAAGCAGCGTTGTGTTGAAATTAGGCAACGTCTGGGAATCCGTATTTGTACCGGTATAATAGACACCTACATCAAGACCATCCTGCGTAAGATTTGTTGGACCCAGTGCATATACATTACGCATGGTCAGTGGCCAGGTTGTATAGTCACTGGTTTGGTTGGGCTGACGCACCAATTGAAGGATTTGTACGGTACTTGGCCCCAGGCTCTGAACATCTCCAACAGAATGTTGTTCCCCACTTGCGGAGTAATCATAAGCCACAGCAAGAGCTTCATTGGGAAGAAGTGAAGTTTTAAGAAATACAAGGCCGAGTCCCTGATTCATAGTATAATCCTTACCCGGTTGCAGCTCAATCCACGTACCCTTAACAATATCCCGGTCATTTTTTAAACCCAAACGTTTAGCCAGGTTGGCCACGTCAATAGTATCAATTTTGGAATTTCTGACCTGATTAAGAATATTATCATCAAAATTATCATAGCGTTGATCGGGTGGTTGATACGTATCTCCGCTTTTACGGGCTCCCAGTCCGGCTATGGCAACACCCGTTTGCGGATTAGTAACATTCTCATTTCCTATATCCAATTTGTAAATTCTGATATTAGAGAAATTAAAAAGACTAATCGTCGTCTGTGGGTTAGCGACCGCCTCCTCAAAATGATTCCATGCATAAAAATCGAGATAAAAATCACGGCTGTTTTCATAATCGGCCGGACGAATATCTATCGATTGTTCCTGTGACCCACCGGTGATAGTTTGAGAATTATTCTTACCTTGTTGCTGTGATAATACAGATGTAATCTTTAAGGGCCCCATTTTGGCCACCGATTTTAATCCAAAAAGTGCGTTACCCCCCCGAATCAATGAGTTACCGGTTTCCATGGAAACATTACCCAGTTCAATCGATTTAAGAATCTCATCATCATACCCCTGGTATAAAATTTTCAGGCGGTTCTGGTAATCGAAAGGCCGCTCCGTATCCCAGTCGGTCATAATATTGAGTTTATCTCCAATGGTACCCTTAATGTTCAGCTTCAGATTTTGATTAAAGGTAGGATCGACCCGTTTCTGCTGACTCGGCGGCAAAGATGGGTCCGCCGTTTTCTGAATGGAAGCTCCGACATTCATGTTGGCCGTACCCGTTACTCGCAAATTCACTTCGGGTTTACCAAATATGGTTGTGAAAGCCGATTTCTTACCACCGGGGATATTAATCTTGAAATCGAGCAGGCCCCGATGAATATCCCTTTTTAAATTGGATTCATTGACAATATTGACCCAGTTTTGATGCAGCTTATCTTTCAGGCTTAACGCTTTGTATTGATCAAAACTATATCTTCTCGGTATTGAAGCGGGTATGCCCAATATTTCCCTTTGAACAACATAATTACCACTCGAATCACGTTGAACAACGATATTATCTTCCGGAATCCGGAGTTGTATTAATCCAGAACGTTTACCCGGGAAAGGAGAAACCATGCCTTGCCATTGTGGTTCCGGCAGACGAATGCTATCTGCTTTGACGGAACTATCAGCCAAAGCAGAAATGGGTGCATGTTGAATTACATTATGAGCCTTAAGTTCATAACCGCTTCTGAAAGGCTGCGCTATTAATACAGAAGGAATTAAGCAAAACAAGCCCCACGCCAGAATAACACCTGATGTTACTAATTTTTTATTATTTACGAGCCGCACTTAGAATACAATATACTTTTTCTACGGTGACTAATTTACTTTGAATCATTAATAATTTATTGATTCAGGGCAACTTCGTTAACAATCAGGTTATAGGCGCTCCTTTTATGATATTTAAAGGAATTACGAAATCTCTTATTTGGGTAATTCTGTTAAAAAACGATTATACTGTTTTTAAATAAATAATTAAACTTTAAAGACTAAAAAATATCAATAATCTCCTAATAACACCAATGTAACATAATGAATGGTATTCATGATAGCAGTAAATTTATTGTGCAGCAAGAAAATATTTAACAATTAATATGCGATTATATCCAACAGCTATACAAAGAGACCTGATCAAACATCATATTGGTCCTTTTATATTTACGTTTCTTACTATCATGTTCCTGTTGTTGATGCAGTTTTTGATGCTGTATATTGATAAACTGGTTGGCAAAGGGATACCGACATCTATCGTATTGGATCTTATTTTTTCAAATCTTGCCTATATGGTGGTATTAGCTGTTCCAATGGCCGTTCTTGTATCTACTTTGATGGCGTTCGGACGTTTTTCGGAACTTAATGAGCTCACAGCCCTAAAAGCCGGCGGTGTGAGTCCGCTAAAAATTATTATTCCGCTGATATACCTTTCAATACTATTAAGCCTGGCATTGGCATGGTTCTCAAATTATGTATTGCCTGAGGCTAATTACAGAGCCCGTTCGCTGTTCATAGACATTCGCATGAAAAAACCCGGTTTCGATCTCAAACCTAATACGTTTTATGACGGAATCAGCGGATATACTTTCCTGGTTAAGAAAATTAACTCCGAAACGGATTCCCTGTATAATGTTACGCTTTTCCAGGATCAGAATAAGAGTCATGACTTTGCCGTCATTAAGGCGACCCGGGGATATCTTAAAAGTGAAAAAGATCAGGAAACACTCACACTCTATTTATTCGATGGAAATGTTCTTCGGTATCTCCCAACACAGGTTAATGATAAAAAACTGGTGGATGCCACTACTTTTCACAAATACCGAATTAGTTTCGATTTATCTGATCTCGCATTTTCCAGATCCAATCCGGACCGTTACAGCCGCGATGACCGGACTATGAGTGCACAAGCTATGATGGCAGTTGTCGATACCCTGAAGCATCAAATCACGAACGCCAGACAAAGATATGACAAAAACAATTCCCTGCTGAAGTTAAATTATAAGAAATCGGAGGGCCGCTCCGCCAGTCAATACCGGGATTATCATCCAAATAATGGCAAAATTGATTCAACTAAGTTAGCAAAACCAGAAAAAAGTAAATTTGTGGTATTAAATAATGCGAAGAATCTTAAAGATCAGCAGGATATAGCGATTCAAAGTGTTCAACAATTACGACAAAACCTGATTAATTTTGAAAACCTTGGGGTAAATTTACAATGGCGGGAAAGACGGAGAGCCGAATATATGGTCGAAGTGCATAAGAAACTTTCAATTCCATTCGGATGCATTATATTTGTACTTATCGGTGCGCCTTTGGGTTTGCTAACCAGGAAAGGGAATCTTGGGTATGCAGCCTTGATAAGTGCTGTAACATTTACTTTTTATTGGTTGAGTTTAATACAAGGGGAAAAACTGGCAGACCGTATGTATATTTCCCCGTTTACATCCATGTGGTTCGGTAATATTGTCCTGGGAATCCTCGGGATAATACTACTTATTAAAATTCAAAAAGAACGCTTATTCAGACATTGAAAGTAAGATAGGATATTGTTACATAAAATAGATCGATATATTATATCCCGGTTATTAATGATAACCGTTTTTGTACTGGTAGTCCTGATTTTCGTATTTGTGGTCATCGATTTTTCCCAAAACAGCGATGAATTTACAGATCACGGTGCCACGATAGAACAGGTTGTAACCGTTTACTATGGAAATTATATTCCGGAAATAGTACGACTGGTTACTCCAGTTGCAGTATTCATTGCCTGTCTGCTGGTTACCGGACAAATGGCCGACAGACTTGAGATTGTCGCATTAAAGGCAGCTGGTGTCAGTTTATATCGCCTGTTAATACCATACATGCTCTTCGGTATCGTCGTTCTCGGTATCATCAGCTATTTAGATGGGTTTGTTGTACCCAAATCGAACGCCAAGCGCATGGCTTTTGAACACAAGTATCTTAATAAATCATCTCAAAGGATCGATAAAAGTGTCATATTTCGTCAGGAGTCGAAAAATAACATTATGATGATTAATTATTTCGATCCTAAAGAGAAAGTGGCGTATCGGGTTCGTTTCTTCAAATTTAAAGATGATCAGGTTGTGGAAATACTCGATCTCATTCGAATGCAGTGGCAGGAAAAAAAGAATGATTGGTTAATGGTCAACGGCGACCGGCGTGTATACCATGATAAGGGATATACTTCGTCTCATTTTAACCGAAGAGATACTACCATTAACATCTATCCGCAGGATTTGGCGCGCAGCACAACAGATGTTTATCAAATGACCTATCCGGAAATCATCACGTATATCAAAACACTTGAACGAAGTGGTGCCGGGGATATTGATCTGCCGAGGGTACAATTTTACAATAAACTCACCTACCCATTTTCAATCATTGTAGTCATCTTAATCGGATTGTCTATTGCAGCTGAACGAAGGCGTGGTGGCAGGGGTGTACATATTGCATATGGCCTGACATTCAGCTTCATATACCTGGTATTTATGAAGCTCATGGAGCCCTTCGGAGCTAAAGGGGAAATTACTCCTCTTTTGGCAGCCATAACTCCACACCTATTCTTTTTTATCATTGGTGTTGTACTATTTATTAATGCCAAAAAGTAAGCCGGCGTCACATAAAAAAAGGTTGATGCAATACCAACCTCTTTTTATATAAATTACAAAAAAACACCGGATCAGGCTTCCGGAATAGGTCCGCGGTAAGACATATTTAAATCAGGTTTATTTTCTATTTCGATTTCACCGAATTGTTCTTCATACCGTTTAATATTATCACCAAGCGCACTAACGAGGCGTTTGGCATGATCAGGTGTCAAAATCATTCTTTTAACAACTTTTGCTTTAGGTACTCCCGGCATCATCGAAATAAAATCCAGTATAAATTCTGATGGCGAATGAGTAATCATAACCAGGTTTGCATAGGTACCTGTAGCTTCATCTTCGGTTAACTCAATATCTATTTGATTGTCATCCTGTTGTTCTTGCATTCTTTCTCTCCTTTAGGATTCCTTTTCTTTTGTATTTGAAATTGCATTTATCAAGTCGCTTCTGGTTAGTATCTGCATACTATTATTTTCAAGCTTCACCAAAACAGCCGGATTATTTTTATCCATCATTTTACTGATTTGGGCCAAACGAATATCGGAAGAAACAACTGGAAATGCTTTTCCCATTACTTCCGTCACCTTACGTTCTTTGGCTGAAGAATCATCCACAAGATGATTAAGAATCTGTGTTTCATAGAGACTTCCGATAACTTTATCATCCTCTAATACCGGTAACTGTGAAATATCCTCATCACTCATAACACTTATAGCTTTGCCTAATGAATCATCAGCTTTAACACTTATAAGCGGACGAATTCCGGCGTCTTTCATCTTCAATATGTCTATGGCAGTTAAACTTGTCGATTCATCCATGAATCCATTATTAACCATCCATTCATCATTATAAATCTTTGATACATAACGTGTTCCGCTATCAGGTAAAAGAACTACCATCAGATCGTTGTCTGTCAGGTCATATTTTTTTGCATATTCGATAGCACCCCAAACGGCTGATCCACAGGAACCTCCGACAAACAACCCTTCGCGGCGGGCGAGAGCCCGTGTAGTCAGAAATGCATCTTTATCGGAACATTGAATTACCTCGTCAATCAGATCAAAATCCATATTTTGGGGAATAATATCCTCTCCGATACCTTCGGTCAGATATGGAGCTATATATCTTTTATCAAACTTCCGGGTCTTATGATAGGATTTATAAACAGATCCAACCGGGTCTATACCAATTATTTTTATATCGGGATTCTTTTCTTTCAAATAACGTGCTGTACCTGATATGGTCCCCCCTGTTCCCATCCCGGCAACAAAATGCGTTATTTTTCCATCTGTCTGTTCCCATATTTCAGGGCCGGTTGTTTCATAATGGGCTTGCGAGTTACTGGGATTATCATACTGATTGGGATACCATGAATTCGGAATCTCTTCATTCAATCGTTTGGCAACCGAATAATAACTTCTCGGATCATCCGGCTCAACATTGGTCGGACATACTTTTACTTCACTTCCAAGCGCCCTGAGCATGTTAACCTTCTCCATACTTTGTTTATCGGTAGTAGTAAATATGCAATTATACCCTTTAATTGCTGCTGCAAGGGCGAGTCCCATACCCGTATTTCCCGAGGTACCCTCAATTATTGTTGATCCCGGTTTTAGTTTGCCTTCACGTTCAGCATCTTCGATCATTTTCAATGCAATTCTATCTTTTACGCTTTGACCGGGATTAAAATATTCGACTTTAGCTAACATAGTTACAGAATTACTTTCTGTTATGTTGCCCAGTTTTACAAGAGGGGTGTTACCAATAGTTTCTATAATTGAATTAAACCACATAATTTATCTGTATTAATTTTTACTTGATCACCAGTCCATTTAACAATATACTTAAAAACTGCTGTTATCTGATTGAAAATTCAGAAATTTTGGAAGGGAATATACTAAATAATAACCATATTATGGTGCCATACTATTATATTGAATTATTACTTTCCATATACTATTAACCAATAATTCAGTTGGGTATTTTATAACGATATTTATCCCCGTAATCGCACTTAACTCTGGAAATTCTTTAAAAAACACTTATCTTTGCAGCTAACCATTACGGTAGTTTATAGTAAACAACATGAACAACCAAATAACATTATCCATTAAGAATATTTAGAAGATTTTATTATACTGATTTCCCGGTTAATGCGTATCATCATGTATTACACCCGGTATTAAAATCCTAAAAAGAATCAAAACCCTATGTTTATTAATCAAAAAAAACCAAAAGACTATGATTGCGGCTACAACCTGGACTTAATGATAGCTGCACTACCTCGTATTGAGGATCAGGAAGACCGTTTAATTTACGCAAAACGAATTGTCGGACTAATTAAACAAAGCCATATTAACTGGGTTGATCAAAATGGAAACAGTGAAGAAGCCTGGAACCATTTTTTCAAATTGGCAGACTATAATCCTGAAGATTTTGGCATAGTGAACCCCTATAATGCGGGTCAAGAAGATGATGCCCGTTAATTTCTAACCGGATAAGTATCGATTCTGATCAGGATATCATCGCTTGCTTTTCGTATTTAGCTTTCATTACCTCATTATATTCGCTTCGAATCATCCCGAATAATAACTTGTCATGAAATCTATCTTTCTTGAAAGTATGCTGGCGTAATACCCCTTCTTTTTTAAAACCTATTTTCTCAACCAAACTGATCCACGGTTCATTGAAATCAAACGCAGCGGTTATGACTTTATTCATTTTTAACGTTTCAAAGCAATAATTGAGAGATTTCACCATAGCCTCTCTACCATAACCCTGCCTCCAATACATCTTATTACCTATTGTACATTCAAGTGTACACCGTAAATTATATTGATCGATATCATGAATATCGATAACACCGATCAATTCATTATTGTCGGAATGAATTTCAAGCAACTCAGTTGAAGGGTTTTCTCTGACCTCGTTCTTTACACGATGCAGAAATGATTCAAAACTTTCTACCTGATGGGGATAATCTGAATCGTAAAAGTTAAGCTCTTCGTCATTATTCCACTTGAAATGGGTTTGAACATTCTTAAAATCAAAAGCTTTTAATTCCACCATAGTAAGTACGTTATTTTTTTGTGGTGTTAGATAATAATTTTAGAATTGTTGTACTTTTTTCAGTTTTATGTACCTGTTTTTATGTTTTGAACCGCCCCTCATTGCCTGGAAAAGCGCTTCCTTTATTAAATTAGTAGTTATTATCGTGTTTTTCTAATTAAAAATAAACCCAAATTTTTAATTATTGTTTTATTAGGATTTTATAAAAAAGTGTGGCCCGTAATTAGATTAGCGAATCAGTCATATTAAATTTATATTTAAGTTTATATTTGGAAAAAAAAATTAGCTAAGATTTCCCCAAATGTTTTATATGAGGATGTAGAACCAATACATTATTAAAATGATATATTATCAAACATTTAAAGATTTTTTTATACGACAATTCGTTCATAATCATTCCATCATTTTTCTTCGTAATTCCTAAAAAGAAATAAGTATTTAAGGATGCTGGACTTACCATCTAATTTAGTCAATACCATTCAGGAGAGTGTTGAAAATCAACTTGAAAAAAACTCGCTTAAAGATTTCATTGCTTCCGGAATACATAAAGCATCACAAGAGGACCAATCAATTTATTTGGTATTCTCATTCCCATTTGAAAAAATTGATCCGCTAACATTACTCGAAATACTTACCATTGACGATAGCTTCAGATATTATTGGGAAAGAAAAGATCTACAACTTTCTTTATCGGGTGCAGGAAGCGTTATTCATTTTAAAGGATCAGGAGATAATCGGTTCAAAGATATTGCTGACCAAAGCAAAGATATAATAAAGAAGACGCTTGTTTATAAGGCTTGTGATCATACCCTTGCCGGGATAAATTTCCTTGGTGGATTTTCATTTTTCGATGATATGGAATCAAAAAACTGGCAGGATTTCGGATCGGCTAATTTTATTGTCCCCGAATGGTTGTATATACAACACAAGAATAAGAATATTCTTACCCTGACGATCCAAATATCTCCGGAAGAAACGTATGAATCGGTCTATAGTACAGTAAGAGGCAAACTGGATGAAATAAGTGAGAAAATGATTAACCCGACTTCGTCTGACGCCTCCCATAACAAAATTTCATACGAAGTTGTTGAGAAACCTGATGCTTATCAACATTGGAAAGACAGTGTTAATAAAGCAACGGATCTTATATCAAACAAAGAATTCGAAAAAATCGTCCTCGCTCGGGAAATAGAAATCAAAGCCGACAGGCCTATCTCCCCC
>Ga0102962_1000443_pt1 | contig 19976 bp, 16 predicted proteins | sample SalPonF2_C_D2_MG_FD_84519 | JGI IMG/M metagenome (GOLD analysis project Ga0102962, IMG submission 84519) | Salt pond soil microbial communities from South San Francisco under conditions of wetland restoration - Salt Pond MetaG SF2_C_D2_MG ...
ACATCACCGCCCGCACCTGGCTCGAGGTCTATCAGAGCACCACCCGCAACCAGGGCGACCGGCTCGTGTACGCCACCGTCGACGCGGGGCAACACTACGTGTTCGACCTCCCGGTGTACCTCCACGTCGGCAACGCAGCAGGGGTGGACATCGTGGTCGGCGGCAAGGATCTCGGGGCCATGGGCTCCCCCGGCGCGGTCGTGAGCCGCGCCTTCCCCGCCCCGTGAGACCATGAGCGCAGTCACGCGAACAGCGCGGCCCGGCCGCCTGCGCCGCCTGGCGTTCCTGGCGTTCCTCGTCCTGGCCGTGCTGGCAGGCAGCGCCCTGGGGCAGAGCTACCGGTGGAGCGACGTCGTTCAGGACGTGACCCTTCAACCCGACGGCGCCGTGGTGGTGAGCGACACCCGCACCCTCTCCACCAGCGGTGACTTCGGCGAGGCATTCGTCTGCGTGGGGCACGGCCCCAACCAGACGGTCACGTTGCTGCCCGGCACGCAGGCGCTGGGGCCCGGTCCGGACGCCCGCGCCTACAGTCAGCCCTGCCAGGGCGGCACCGAGGTGGTCGTCCACATGAGCCGCCGCATCGCAGAGCGCCGCGTCCGCTTCGTCTACCGCTTGGGCGGCAGCATGGACGCCTACAGCGATGTCGTGCAGTGGTACTGGAACCTCGTCCAGCTGGACCATCCGACCATCCACGGCTACCACCTCACGGTCCATGCACCGGGGCCGATGGCCGCACCCTACGACGCCTACGTTCACCGCTACGCGAACCCCGAGGCGCCCACGGTCACGCTCTCGAACGACCGCAGCACCCTCAGCGTGGTCTTCGACCGCATCCCCAGCGGCGACGGCGTCGAGATCCGCTACCTGATGGATCCCGCCCTGTTCACCCTGAACGGCACGGGCGCCGGAATGAAGCGGCTGCTGCAGGACGAGGCGCGCATCGCCGGCGTGCAGCAGCGCCAACGCACCTTCGAGCGCCTGCGCTCCCACTGGCTGTGGGGCCTCGTGCCGCTCGGGCTGCTGCTCTGGCTGGGCAGCGGCGTGTGGCGTGCCTACCGTCGCTACGGCCGCGAGCCACGCGCGGCGTCGATGAAGTACCCGTTCGAGCCTCCCAGCGATCTGCCGCCCGCCGCGGTGACCGCCATCCGCATGCAGACCTTCAGCGCCTCCTCGATGGGGACGGCGTTCTTCGCGACCATCATGGATCTCGCGCGCCGTGGCTACGGCTCGTTCACGCCCAAGGGCAAGCGTTTCGAGATGCGTCTCGACCCCGGCAAGTCGACCGAGGGGCTCGAGCCCTTCGAGCGCGACGTGCTTGGCTACCTGCAGAGCGCAGCCCGCACCCACCGCCGAGGCGACCCGGACTACCTCGAGTTCAACGAGCTCAAGGCCTACTCCAGGCGTCACGGCCAGACGTTCGTGCGCGCCTGGGGAGGTAGGGTGCGCGACTGGCTGGAGGCGCGGCGCGGCGGACCGCTCGTCAGCGCGGTGAGTCGTCGCGCCACCCGCCGCTGGGGCGGGCTCGCCGTTCTGGTGGCCGCGCTCCTGGGCGGCGGTGCGTTCCTGGCCCACGGCACGGCCCGCGGCCTGTTCATCGGCGGGGCCGCCCTGGCCGTGGCTCTGGCGATCACGGCCGGCGCCAGCTTGCCGGCCTGGCGCGAGGAGGTCGCTCCCGAGATCTACGGTTGGAACGGCTTCAAGCGCACGCTGACGGACTACACCCGCATGAAGAACGCGCCGCTCGACTTCTTCGGCCTCTGGGACGTCTACTACTGCTACGCCGCCGCGCTCGGGGTGGCCGACCGCTACCTCAAGGCCCTCGCCCGCGCCGCGCCCATGGCCGGCGCCGACCAGGGCGCCATGCTGAGCCGCGGCGCCTGGCTCGGGGCGCACGCCGGGACCGGCATCACCGACCTCGCCTCCATGTCCGCGCAGATCCAGTCGCTGTCCAGCGCCCTGGCATCGGCCTCGGCTTCGGCCTCGTCGGGCGGCTCGTCGTCCGGCGGCGGGGGCGGCGGCGGGGGCGGCGGGAGCTCGGGCGGGCGCTGAGCTCCGTCGGGGCGCCGAGTTCCGTCGGGGCGGGGCGGTGGCGCCCCGACGCGCCGGAGCGCGGCCGCGGTACGATCGCCGGCGTGCCGCCCGGCGGCGCGGAAGGAGAGCGACATGACAGGACGTCGGAGCTTGTTCGGCGCGGGCCTGGGGCCGCGCGGCGCGGCCGTGTGGGGCGCCTCGCTGGCCGGGCTCGCCGTCGTGTTCGGAGCGTTCGGCGTGCACACGCTCGCCCCTCTGCTCGGAAGCCAGCGCATGGGCGTGTGGGAGACCGCCGTGCGCTTCCAGATGTACCACGCGCTGGGGCTGCTCGTGATCGCCGCCCTGCCCCGCAGCAGCCGGCTGGCGGCGCTCCTGCTCGTGGTGGGCTCGCTGATCTTCTCGGGAAGCCTCTACCTGCTGGTCCTTACGGGCGTGGGCCTGCTCGGCGCGATCACGCCGCTCGGCGGCCTGCTGCAGATCGCGGGCTGGGCGTTGCTGGCCGTCGGCCTGGCGCGGGGCGAGGGGCCCACGCGCGATGAGGGCACCCACCGCGCATGATCAACCGTCGCCCGCCGGGAGCGCCTCCTCGACCGCAGCGGGCGCGGCGCCTCGGATGAGGCTCCGGTAGACCTCGAAGGAGCGTTTGGGCGTGCGACGCTGCGTGGCCCGCTCGAGCCGCACCAGCCCGAAGCGCTTGCTGAAGCCTTCGGCCCACTCGAAGTTGTCCACGAGCGTCCAGGCGAAGTAGCCGCGGACGTCGCAGCCCGCCTCGCGCGCCTCCTGCACGGCGCGCAGGTGGCGGGCGAGGTAGCGGGCGCGGGCCACGTCGTCCACGCGCCCGTCCGCTCCCGGCAGGTCCTCGTAGGCGGCGCCGTTCTCGGTGATCACCACCGGCGGATTGCCGTAGGCGTCGCGCAGCTCGGCCAGGACCTCCGTGAGCGCTCCCGGGGCGACCTCCCATCCCATGGCGGTGGTCGGGGAACCGGGGGGCGGGTCGACCGGCTCGAGGCCCACCAGGCTGGTCGTGCTGGCGCGCACCCAGGTGCGGCTGTAGTAGTTGACGCCCAGCACATCGAGCGGCTGTCGGATCAGGCGCAGGTCGTCGGTGTCGGCGACCTCCCCCAGCAGCCAGGCGGCCGGCTCGGGGTAACGCCCCAGCAGCAACGGGTCGAGCGACGCGCGGTTCCACACGGCGTCGAGCAGCTCGGCCGCACGCTGGTGCTCCTCGCCCTCGGCCGCGGCCGCCACCGGTTGAAGGTTCACGATGGTGCCCAGCGTGAGCGAGGGATCGATGTCCCGCAGCCGTGCCAGACCCATGCCGGTCGCCAGGTTCTGGTGGTGGAGGGCCGCCGCGAAGGCGCCGGGGTCGCTCACGCCGGGTGCGTGCACCCCGAGCAGGTGGCCGAGGACGGCGTGGACGTTGGGCTCGTTGAGCATCAGGAAGTGGCGGACGCGGTCGCCGAGGTGTTCGGCCACCGTGGCGGCGTAGTCGGCGAAGTAGTGCACGGTGTCGCGCTGCGCCCATCCGCCGCGGTCCTGCAGCGCCTGCGGAAGGTCCCAATGGTACAGGCACAGCCACGGCGCGATGCCGCGTTCCAGCAGGCCGTCCACGAGGCGCTCGTAGGCGTCGAGCCCGGCTCGCCGCAGGCGGCCGCCCCCCTCGGGGAAGAGCCGGGTCCAGGCTGTGGAGAAGCGGTAGGCGCCCACCCCCAGCCGGGCCAGCAGGGCGAGGTCCTCATCGAGGCGGGCCAGGTGATCGCAGGCCTCGTCGCCGTCGCTGCCGTCGACGATGCGCCCGGCGTCGTGCGCGAAGCCGTCCCAGATGCTGGCGCCCTTGCCGTCCGCCACCGCTCCCTCGATCTGGTACGCGGCGGTCGACACGCCCCATGTGAACTCCGGCGGAAACGCTGCCACGCGGCCCCCTCTCGTCGAGCCAGCGCCTCACTCTACCAGCGCCCGAGAGCACCTCGCCCCAAGCGTCGAAAGACGCCCTGGAGGGCGGCCGCGGTGGCAGCGGCACGGTACGATGGCGCTCATGGCGCCGCCTCCGACCACGCGGGTCTCCCTGGTGCTGGCGGCTGCGATCGCGGCGATCAGCCTCGCGGCGATCTTCATCCGCCTGGCCGACGCCCCGGGCGTGGTGATCGCGCTCTACCGGATGGCGCTGGCCTCGCTGGTGATGGCGCCGCTGGCCGTTCGTGGGCTCCGGCGGACGCCCCTGTCCGGCCGGGCCGCGCTCCTGACGCTGGCGGCCGGCGTGCTGCTGGGCATCCACTTCGCGACCTGGATCACCTCGCTCAACCTCACCTCGGTCGCGGCCAGCGTCACGCTGGTCACGACCTCCCCGCTGTGGGTGGCGCTCTTCGCCTGGCTGTTCACGGGGCGCGCGCCCAGCTTCTCGGTCCTCATCGGCGTCGTGCTGGCGGTGGGTGGCGCCGCCGTCATCGGCTTCGGGGACCTCGGGGGCGGCACCGCGCCGCTCCTGGGCGACGGGCTGGCGCTGGTGGGGGCGGCCAGCGCGGCGGGGTACCTACTGCTCGGCCGCACCGTCCAGCGCTCCGGCGTGGGTCTCGACGCCTATGCCGGCGTGGCCTATGCGGTGGCGGCGTTGGTGCTGCTGCCGCTGCCGGCCCTGTTCGCGCTGCCCTACGGCGGCTACGCCCCCTCGAGCCTGGCCTGGATCGCGCTGCTCGCGCTCGTGCCGCAACTGGTCGGGCACAACGGGATCAACTACGCCATGCGGCACCTCGATCCCACGCTGGTCGCCACCACCACGCTGCTGGAGCCGGTGGGCTCCACCCTGCTGGCACTGGCCGTCTTCGGGGAGGTGCCGTCGCCGTTGACGCTGGTCGGGGCCGCAATCCTGCTGACCGGCGTGGTCTTCACGGTGCGCTCGAGCGAGCATCCGGCCGCCGAGGCATCGCCGCCGGAGGCGCCGGGCGCCTGAGCGGGGAACGGGCCGCCAGCCCCCGCCCGTCGAGTCAGGGACCGACGTCCAGAACGGCCTTCGACGGCTCGCGAAGTACGCCCGTTCGGAACCTTGGACCCCGTGCAACGTGCCCTCGAATCTGCTAGAATGCCGTACGTGGATGTGCTCGGTCGAGCCGCGTTTGTTCTCTGGGGCGAGCCCTCCACAACCATCACCTCGACAATCTGCCCAATCCGGCGCCGCCGCACTCGGTGGCCGCGCGAGCATGGACGAGCCCTGAAAGAAGGGAGCAGGCTACGTTGAAAGATCAATCCAAGACCTTCAAGAGCGGCGATCAGGTGGTCCTCCCGCCGTACGGCGTCGGGATCGTGTCCGGGACCACCGTGCGCACGATCGCGGGCGCGGACCTCGACTACTACGAGGTCGAGTTCCCCAACGGCACGTCGCGCGCCTACGTTCCGGTGCACGCGCCGCAGGAGGCCGGGCTCCGACCCGCGCTCACCAGCGAAGAGGTTCAGAGCGTCCTGGAGCGCCTCAACAACGGCCGCATCACGTTGCCGAAACAGTGGGCGGCGCGTCACCGCAAGGTGACCGACATCCTGACGAGCGGCGACCCCTACCAGATCGCCACGCTCGCCAGCGAGCTGCGACGCTGGGACCTCGAGCGCGGCCTGCCCGACCTCGACCGTCAGGCCTACCGGCGGGCCCTGCGCCTGCTGGCCGGCGAGATCAGTGCGGTGCTGTCGATCAACGTGCAGGAAGCGCGCGCGATGATGGACGCGGGGGAAGACGACGAGCTGAACTGACGGACGGGCGGCGGCCAGCGACCGCGCGCCGGGTGCGGGCCGGGGAATCTCCCCGGCCTTTCGCATGCGCGCCCCGTTCCGAGGCGCCGCCCGCCTCCGGGAGGCGACCGAATGGCACCACGCGACTGGCTGGAACGTCGCTCGGGCGGCGCTGCCGCCCTCTACGACGGCGTCGTCGGCCGGCTCGACCGCATGGCGTTGGCGAAGGCGCGGCGCGAGCTGATCGACGACGTGAACGGCGCGGTACTGGAGCTGGGGTGCGGCACCGGCGCAGGCTTCCGCCACTACCCAGCCGAGGCGCGCGTCACGGCGCTCGAGCCGGAGCCGGCGTTCCGCCAGGCTGCGGCGGGGCGGGCGCACGCCGCCGCGGCCGAGGTGACGGTGCTGCCCGGCGACGCCCACGACCTGCCCTTCCCCGACGGCGCGTTCGACGCCGTGGTGGCCGAGCTGATGCTCTGCAGCGTGGCGCGTCCCGACGTAGCGCTGCGCGAGGCGCGGCGGGTACTCCGGCCGGGCGGGTCGCTGCGTCTGCTGGAGCACGTCCGGCACCCCCGACCCTGGATCGGGCGTCTGCAGGATGTCTTCGATCCTGTCTGGAACGCCTTCGAGGGCCGTGGCTGCCACATCGGGCGCGACACCCCGCGCGCCGTCGAGGAGGCCGGCTTCCGCTTCGAACGCCTCGACACCGTACCCCTGCCGCCCGGCGTGGGCTGGTTCTTCCCCATCGTGACGGTGCGCGCCCAGCGTCCGTGAGGCGCTGGACACTTTGCGCCTCCCCCGCCATCGTGGGCGCCTGCGGCCGCTAGCGGACCGCCCCCAGCCAGCGCAGCGCGATGGCGTAGGCGGCGTAGTCGTCGATCGGCCGTGGCGGCGCGCGCATGCCGGAGGGCAACAGCCTCGACAGCCCGTGCGGCGGATGGTCCTTGAAGTACAGCCCCCGCGCCACGAGGGTGGTGTCGCGCTCATCGACCAGGGTGGGCGCGACGCCTCGCGCGCGCAGGCGCTCCACCACCGCCCGGCTCCCCGTGCCGTCTCCCACGAGCACGACGGCACCGGGGGGGAGGACCAGTTGGTCGAGGTCGGGGAGCGCGAGGACGGCCAGGCGCAGGGCGGTGCCGTCGGGCCGCACCCAGGCGGCGCCGAGGTTGCGCCCCGGGTCGAAGGCCAGCACCACCGCGTCCGACCCGGCTCCGGTGTCCGCCCCCTCGGGGGCGCTCGTTCGCATCCCCGCCAGCCTAGCAGCCCCGACATGAACGGGGGCCGGCGTGTGCGCCGGCCCCCGTGGGACGTCTTGCTGACGACCGAGACGATTCAAGCCTCGGGTCGCTTCTCCTGGTCCGCGGCGGGACGCGCAGGTGCCTGCGCCACGGTGGCCTCGGCCTCCCGGCTCTTCTCGAGCATGGTCGTGTCCGCCACGCGCGTGTGCCGGATCGCATCCAGGCCCGTTCCGGCCGGGATCAACCGGCCCAGGATGACGTTCTCCTTGAGGCCCACCAGGTTGTCGGCCTTGCCCGACACCGCCGCCTCGGTGAGCACGTGGGTGGTGTGCTGGAAGCTCGCCGCCGACAGCCAGCTCTTGGTGGACAGCGAGGCCTTGGTGATCCCCAGCAGCACGGGCTTCCAGGAGGCAGGCGTCTTGCCGTCGTCGAGCAGCCGGTCGTTGGCCTCCTCGACATCGAAGCGCTCCACGGTCTGCCCTTCCAGGAACTCGCTGTCGCCGGGTTCGAGGATCTCGACGTACTTGAGCATCTGACGCACGATGACTTCGATGTGCTTGTCGTGCACGCTCACGCCCTGGCCGCGGTAGACCCGCTGGACCTCGTTCACGAGGTAGGCCTGCACCGCACCGGGGCCGCGCGACTCGAGCAGGTCGTGGGGATTGATGGCCCCGCGCGTGAGCTGGTCGCCCGCTTCGACCTTGTCGCCGTCGCGCACCAGCAGGCGCACGCCCTTGTCGATGCGGTAGGTGCGGCTGAACTCACCGTCGTCGGAGGTGACGTTCACCCGGTAGCGCTCGTCGTCCTCCTGGACCTGGACGACGCCGTCGAGATCGCTGATGACCGCCTTCATCTTGGGCTTGCGCGCCTCCACCAGCTCGATGACGCGGGGCAGGCCCTGCGTGATGTCGCTGCTGGTGGCGATGCCGCCGGTGTGGAAGGTGCGCATGGTGAGCTGCGTGCCCGGCTCGCCGATCGACTCGGCGGCGATCACGCCGACCGCCTCGCCCAGGCTGACCGGGCGCATGGTGGACATGTCCAGGCCGTAGCACGCGCGGCACACGCCGGCGCGGGTCTGGCAGGTGAGCGGGCTGCGGATCTCGATCTCCCGCACCTCGGGGTTCTCGGACAGCCGCTTGGCGATGGCCGCGATGTCCTCCTTCATCAGGGTGTGTCCCTGGGGGAGGTGCAGGTCGCCGAGCTCGAGGTCGAGCGCCAGCTTGCGGCCGTACAGGCTCATCTCCAGATGGCTCTTGGGGCGTGAACGGCCGTCAGGGTTGTACAGCGATACGGTCACGAAGTCCGCGGTGCCGCAATCGTCCTCGCGCACCACGAGCTCGTGGGCAACGTCCACCAGCTTGCGGGTGAGGTAGCCCGAGTCGGCCGTGCGCAGGGCCGTGTCGGCGCCGCCCTTCCGGGCGCCGTGCGTGGAGATGAAGTACTCCAGCACGTCCAGGCCCTCCCTGAAGTTCGCGCGGATGGGCAGCTCGATGGTGTCGCCCGAAGGCTTCGCCATCAACCCGCGCATGCCGGCGAGCTGGCGGATCTGCTGGGGATTGCCGCGCGCGCCCGACTGCGCCATGACGAACAGCGGATTGAACGGCATGTTGTCGCGGAAGTTCTCGAAGACCGCGTCCTTGACCGCCTCGGTGGTGTCGTTCCAGAGCCGGACCACCTGCTGGAAGCGCTCTTGCTCGGTCACGAAGCCGCGCTCGAAGGCGGTGTTGATGCGCTCGAGCTTCGTCTGCGCGTCCGCCAGGAGCTCCCGCTTCTTCGGCGGGATGGCGACGTCGTCGATGCCGATGGTGATCCCGCTGGTCGTCGAGAGCTCGAAGCCGTACTGCTTCAAGCCGTCCAGCAGCGCGGCGGTACGCTCGATACCGAGGCGCTTGAACGAGTCGACCACGAGGTCGCGCAGCGCGCCCTTCTCGTAGGCGGTGTCGTAGCGGATCATGCCCGGGGGCAGCTCCGCGCCGCCCTCGGCCAGCGTCTCCTTCACCATGCGGGCGAACAGGCAGCGGCCCGGGCTCGTCTCCTCGATGTCCCCATCGTCGACGCGCACCGTGACCACGTCCTGCATGTCGATCTCGCCCTGTTCGACGGCCAGCAGCGCCTCGTCGACGTTGGCGAAGCGGTAGCGCAGGCGGCCGACGCTGGTCTCCTCGCCGCCGACGACGATGGTGGAGTTCAGGTCGAGCTCGCCGGCGCCGAAGGCCTCGAAGGCGGCCTCGGCGTCGTCGAAATCGCGTCCGACGCCGCGGTGGCCGGTATGGACCTGGGTCAGCACGAACAGCCCCAGGATGATGTCGCGGCTGGCCTGGACGTTCGGGTCGCCGTGCGCAGGGCTCAACAGGTTATGGCTGGAGAGCATCTGCAGGCGCGCCTCGGATTGCGCGTAGACCGACAACGGCACGTGGATGGCCATCTGGTCGCCGTCGAAATCGGCGTTGAAGGCTTCGCACACCAGCGGGTGGAGCTGGATGGCCTGGCCCTCGACCAGCACCGGCTCGAAGGCCTGGATGCCGAGGCGGTGCAACGTGGGCGCGCGGTTGAGGAGCACCACGCGGTCCTGGATGACCTCTTCGAGGGCGTCCCAGATCTCGTCGCGGGTGTCGCGGTAGCGCTCGAGCAGCTTGCGCGCGCTCTTGATGTTGCTGACGATGCCGCGCTCCTCGAGCTTCTTGAACAGGAAGGGCTTGAACAGCTCCAACGCCATGCGCTTGGGCACGCCGCACTGGTGCAACTTGAGCTGAGGACCGACCACGATGACGCTGCGGCCGGAGTAATCGACGCGCTTGCCGAGCAGGTTCTGGCGGAAGCGCCCCTGCTTGCCCCCGAGCAGGTCCGTGAGGCTCCGCAGCGGCCGGTCGGAACCGGGGTGGACCACGGCGCTGCCGCGCCGGCCGTTGTCGATCAGCGCGTCGACCGCCTCCTGCAGCATGCGCTTCTCGTTGCGCACGATCATCTCGGGCGCGCCCTGCTGCATCAGCTTCTTCAGGCGGTTGTTGCGGTTGATGAGCCTACGGTAGAGGTCGTTGAGGTCGCTGGTGGCGAAGCGCCCACCCTCGACCTGGACCATCGGGCGCAGGCTGGGCGGCATGATCGGCACCGCTTCGAGGATCATCCAGTCCGGATCGTTGCCCGACGCCAGGAAGGCGCGCACGATTTCGAGGCGCTTGCGGGCCTTGGCGCGCTTGTGGCGGCTGGGGGACTCCATCTCCTCGACCAGCTCGGCCTCCAGCGTCTCAAGGTCGAGCGAGGACAGCAGCTCGGCGATCGCCTCGGCCCCCATCTTGGCCTCGAAGTCGTAGGACTCGATGACCCGCACTTGCTGCCGTACCAGGTCGATCTCGACCCGGCCGGAGATGTCGGACTTGAGCCGGCCCTCGTCGGCGAGCTCGTCGCCGGGAAGCACCCGGTCGCCGTTGACGACGATGGGCTCGTCCTCGTACGGGTAGACGCGGGCACGCGAGACGATGATGCTGGCCGGGTAGGCGAGGTGGACGGTGCCGTCGGCGGCCGAGACGATCTCCTGGGCGGCGTCGATGGCGCCTACGATCTTCTCGCCCGCCCGCACGTCGGCGCCGTCGCCGACCAGGACGTGCATCGTCGGGTTGATCTCATGTTCTTCGCGGCGCGCCCACTCCACCTTGAGGGTGACGGTGACGTCCTTGCCCTTGGCCTTGCTGGCCCGCACGCTGGCCGTGGCGTCCGCCGGGAGCTTCAGGGTGGTCCCGCTGGCCGCCTTCGCCAGATCCATTCCCTCCTCGATGAACTCGCCGTCGCCGACCAGCAGCTCCATACCGCTGGGAACGAGGTAGGCGTAGCGCACCTCTTCGTCGTCGACATCGCGGATCATCAGGATGCCGCCGTCCGTGCCGATCGGCAGGAGCTCGGCCACCCCTTCGGCCTCGCTCTTGAGCGACACGTCGCTGGTGAGGTCGGCAATGGGCTGCCCGCCCTTGTAGCCGTCCTCCTCCTCGATGAAGTCCTTCTTGGGCAACAGCAACCGGCCGTCGCGCGACTCACGGTAGTCCAGCGTCACCTTGCGTGGGAAGCGGTACTGCGCGATCCCGGCGAGCTTGGACTTCACGCCCTTGGCCAGCGACTGCCCCTGCTCGACCTGCTCGCCGTCCGACACCACCGCGTCCTCGCCGCCCTGCACGGTGTAGGTCTCCTGCATGCCGTAGCGGAGCTGGCGGTACTCGTCGTCGGTCAGCAGGTCGCCGCGGCGCAGCGGCCGCCCGCTCATGTGCGCGCCCTGCGGGTCGGTGACGATGTACTTAGCGAAGTACAGCACCTGTTCGAGCTGGCTCGTGGACAGGTTCAACAGCGACCCGATCTTGCTGGGGATGTCCTTGACGTACCAGATGTGGGCCGCCGCGGTGGCCAGCTCCACGTGCCCCATGCGGTAACGGCGCACGGTCGACTTGGTGACCTCGACGCCGCAGCGCTCGCACACCTTGCCGGCGAAGCGCTGGCCCCGGTACTTGCCGCACGAGCACTCCCAGTCCTTCTCGGGACCGAACACGCGCTCGTCGAACAGGCCGTCGCGCTCCGGCTTGAGAGTGCGGTAGTTGATCGTCTCCGGTTTCGTGATCTCCCCGTAGCTCCAGCCCCGGATGCGCGCCGGCGACGCGATCTGGATCTGGACGCGGGTGAACTCTCTCAGGTCTTTCATGTCCATCCCTTCCCTGCGGCGCTCTCGATCCTCATCCGGCTCACCAGTGCCGCCCGCTCTCGTCGAACATGCTCACCGGCTTGTCGTCGTCGTCGAGCACCCGGACGTCCAGTCCGAGCGAGTGGAGCTCCTTGACGAGCACCTTGAACGACTCCGGGATGGTGGGCTCGAGAACGTCGTTGCCCTTGACGATGGCCTCGTAGGCGGCGTTCCGGCCGTCGATGTCGTCGGACTTGATGGTCAGCATCTCCTGCAGCGTGTAGGCCGCGCCGTGCGCCTGCAGAGCCCAGCCTTCCATCTCGCCCAGGCGCTGGCCGCCGAACTGGGCCTTGCCGCCCAGCGGCTGCTGCGTGATGAGCGAGTAGGGACCCGTGGAACGGGCGTGCATCTTGTCCTCGACCATGTGGTAGAGCTTCATCACGTACATGATCCCCACGACGATGGGCGCGTCGATCGCCTCGCCGGTGCGGCCGTCGTAGAGCACGGCCTTGCCAGCCATCGCGAGGGACCGCTCGGCGTCGTGCGATTCGAGCTCCGACGGGATGATACCGAGCTTCGACGCCCGACGGTGCACCTCGAGCTCACGCCGGTCGGGCTCGAACCCGGCCTCGACCTTCGCCTCGATATCCCGGTCGGCCGCCTCCTTCAGCTTCTGCTTGATCTCCTCCTCGCGCGCGCCGTCGAACACGGGCGTCACGTACGAGACGCCGTCCTTGAGCGCCGCCAGCCCCAGATGGGTCTCCAGGATCTGGCCGAGGTTCATGCGCGAAGGCACGCCGAGAGGGTTGAACACCAGATCGACGGGCGTGCCGTCGTCCAGGTAGGGCATGTCCTCGGGCGGCAGGATCTTCGCCACCACACCCTTGTTCCCGTGCCGGTTGGCGAGCTTGTCGCCCTCGATGAGGCGACGCTTCTGCGCGATGTAGACGCGCACCATCTCCTGCACGCCGGGCTTGAGCTCGACGCCCGGATCGCCGCGTTTGAAGCGCACCGTACGCAGCACGATACCGCCGTCGCCGGGCGGCACCCGGAGGCTGGTGTCCTTCACCTCGCGCGCCTTCTCGCCGAAGATCGAGCGCAGCAGCCGCTCCTCGGGGGTGGGGTCCTTCTCCCCCTTGAAGCTGGTGTGGCCCACGAGGATGTCGCCCTGCTTCACCTCCGCGCCGATACGGACGACGCCGTCCTCGTCGAGGTCGCGCAACGCTGCCTCGGAGAGGCCGGGGATGTCGCGGGTGATCTTCTCGGGCCCGAGCTTGGTGTCGCGCGCTTCCTTCTCGAACTTCTCGATGTGGACGCTGGTGTAGACGTCGCCGCGCACCAGGTTCTCGGACAGCACGATGGCGTCCTCGAAGTTGTAGCCGTCGAACGGCATGATGGCGATGAGGATGTTCTGGCCCAGCGCCAGCCGCCCATGCTGCGACGCGGGGCCGTCGGCGATGACGTCTCCCGCCTCGATGCGCTGCCCGATGTCCACGATCGGGCGCTGGTCGAGGTTGGTGTTCTGGTTCGAGCGCTGGAAGCGCGTGAGCATGTATTCGTGCTCGACGCCCTTGGCCGACTCGATGACGACGCGCCGCGCGTCCACGTACGTCACGGTGCCCGCCTCGGTAGCCAGCAGGACGGTCCCCGAGTCGCGAGAGACGCGCTCCTCCACACCCGTTCCCACGTAGGGAGCGTCGGATCGGATGAGCGGCACCGCCTGCGACTGCATGTTGGAGCCCATCAACGCACGGTTGGCGTCGTCGTGCTCCAGGAAGGGGATCAGCGAGGTCGGCACCGAGATGATCTGCTTCGGCGACACGTCCATGAAGTCGACCTCGGCGGGCTCGGCGAACACCGGGTCCCCGAGCTTGCGGGCCACGATGGTGTCGGTCGCGAACGTGCCGTCGTCACCCAACGGCGTATTCGCCTGCGCCACGATGTAGTGGTCCTCTTCGTGCGCCGTCATGTAGACGACCTCGTCGGTGACCCGGCCCTTGACCACCTTGCGGTAGGGGGCCTCGATGAAGCCGAGATCGTTGACGCGCGCGAAGCTCGCCAGCGAGGTGATCAGTCCGATGTTGGCGCCTTCGGGGGTCTCGATCGGACAGATGCGGCCGTAGTGCGTACGGTGCACGTCACGGACATCGAAGCCCGCGCGCTCGCGGGTGAGGCCGCCGGGACCGAGCGCCGAGATGCGGCGCTTGTGGCGCAACTCCGAGAGCGGGTTCACCTGGTCCTTGAACTGGCTGAGCTGGCTGCGTCCGAAGAACTCGCGCAGCGCAGCGACGATCGGCCGGTTGTTGACGAGCTTCTGCGGGGTGGCCGCATCGGGGTTTCCGAGCAGCATGCGCTCGCGCACGCCCCGCGCCATGCGACCCAGGCCGACGCGGATCTGGTCGGCCACGAGCTCGCCCACCGTACGGATGCGGCGGTTGCCCAGGTGGTCGATGTCGTCCTCCTGGTAGCCTTCTTCGCCCGCCTGCAGGCGCACCAGATACTGGATGGTGGGCACCAGCCCGTAATCGATGAAGCGCCCCTCCTCGAAACCGAGCAAGGTGTTCGAGGCGTACTCGAGCTGCAGCTTGGTGTTGATCTTGAAGCGACCGGCGTCGCCCAGATCGTAGCGGCGGGGGTCGGCCAGGAGGCTGAACAGGTAGTTGGTGGCCTTGTCGACCTTGGGCGGATCGCCCGGCCGGAGCACCGTGAACAGCCGCAGCAGCGCCTCGTCGGGCGTGATCCCGGCAGCTTCCTCCGACGCCAGGGTCGGCTCCACCAGGTTCTCGCTCCCCGCGTACAGCTCCCGGATCTGTTGATCGCCGTACCCCAGCACCCGCAAGAGCAGGGTGAAGGGGAACTTGCGCTTGTTGACCTTCATCCACAGGATGTCGGAGTTGTCGAACTCGAGCTCGATCCAGGGGCCGCGCTTCGGCATGGGGATGATGCTGGCGGTGAGCGAGCGGCTGGTCCCGCGCAGCGCGCTGGTGAAGTACACACCGGGGCTGCGGTGGATCTGCGACACGATCACGCGATCGGCCCCGTTGATCACGAAGGAGCCGTCCTCCGTCATCAGCGGCAGATCGCCCAGGAACACCTGGTCCTCCTTGATCAGGCCGGTGTCCTTGTGCACGAGCTGCAGCTTCGCGAACAGCCCCGCGTGGTAGCTGAGGTCCTTCTCGCGGCACTCCTCCGGGCCGTATTCCGGCTCCTCGAGCGTGTACTCGAGGAAGTCGAGCACCAGCCCGGTCTGCCGTCCGCGCTCGGTCTCGTCGATCGGGAAGACCTCTTTGAAGGCCGCCTGCAGACCCATGTTCTCCCGCATGGACGGCGCGACGCCCCGTTGCAGGAACGTCTCGTATGACTTAATCTGGACGTTGGTGAGGTTCGGAAGATCAATGACTTCCTTGATCCTGCCGAAGGTCCGAATCTCGCGCATCTTCACCCCTTCGCTCGAAGCCGTGTCGCCCGGAGCGTCTACGCGGCCGACGCCGCGTGTGCCGTTCAAGCCGTGACGCGGCAAAGCGCCTCACGGGAGGGCCGCATGCGGTCTCCCGGTACGCCTTGCCGCTTGGAAACGTTCGACGTCAAGTACGAATCCCCTGACTCAAAATACCGTGTCCCATCGGGAGTACGTGTCGGGCGACCCTGTCGCGACGCCGCACTGCGCGTTCGCCGTCTCGTCGAACCCCACGGTTCGTCCGGGACGCCGCCTCCAACCCGTCTCGCTGTAACCTGCCAACCCGTCTTCCGTACCGACTCCGACCGATCTCCCCGCCAGCGGGCTCGAAACCACGAACTTGCATCCTACCGCTCGCCGGCTCCCGGTCGCGTAGCCTGACTTGCCCGAGCGTCCCCTCTGGAACGCCCGCGGGCGTGGGGCGACCGTGTTCGGGTCGCCCCACGCCAGGGCGTCTCCATCTGGACGGCCCGCGTATCGGGGCCCTCCGTGCATCCGGCGCGCAAAGCGCGTTACTTGACCTCGACGGTGGCGCCCGCGGCTTCGAGCTTTTCCTTGATCTCGTCGGCCTCGTCCTTGCCGACGCTCTCCTTCACCACACCGCCGGCCTCGACCAGGTCCTTGGCTTCCTTGAGGCCCAGGCTCGTGATTGCCCGGACTTCCTTGATGACCTGCAGCTTCTTGTCGCCCGCCGACTTGATGCTGACCGTGAACTCGGTCTGCTCCTCGGCAGCGACCTCGGCAGCGGCCGGCGCGGCCGCCATCATCCCCGCCGGCATCGCGGCGGCAGCTTCGACGCCCCACTTGTCCTTCAGGGCATCTACCAGATCCACCAGCTCCAGGACCGTAAGGCCACTGAGCTGTTCCACCATCGCTTCCTTGTCGAACGCCATCTACTGTTCCTCCTTCACTTTGTCGCTGTAGTTCTGCATGACGGATACCAGGTCCCGCTGCGGTCCCTCCAACACACCCACCAGCTGCTGCAGCGGCGCGAGCAGCGTGCCGAGCAGTTCGCTCTGCAGCTGCTGCCGCGAGGGCAGCTTGGCGATGCGGTCGAGGGCATCCGCGCTCACGATGCCTCCCTGCAGGAGCCCGCCCTTGCCTTTGGGCAGGTCCCGGGGATGGTCCTTCGCGAAGTCGGCGATCGCCTTGAGAGGCGCCACCGGATCCTCGCCGACGAGCACCAGTGCCGTCGGACCCGTGAGCGTGTCGCTGAACCCCTCGACGCCCTGCTGCTTGAGCACGACGTCGATGAGGGTGTTCTTGGCGACCAGGATGCGCCCGCCCGACGCGCGCACCGAAGCGCGCAGCCGACCGAGCTCGCCAGCGGAGAGCCCCTGGTAGTCCACCAGGAAGAACGTCTTCACGTCGTCGAGCAGACCATGCAGCTCGCGAACGGACGTCTCATTCCTTGGGTTGGCCATGGAACCCTCTCACCTTGTCTAGAACGTGCGCCCGTGGCCCTCGACGGGCCGCTTTCGATGGGCGCGTGCCGCGAAGCGCAGCGGGGTCGCGCGGTTCGTCCGCGAACGAGCCGAACCCGGCAACCTTGAACGCCTCGGCAGGATCTTTAAGCCTGGCAGGCCCCTGCTGTCTCCAACGCCAGAGGTGCATCGCAACCGCTACGCACCGGGATGCCGTGAAAGCGTCCGCCCTACAGAGCGACCCGGACGCTGGGGCCCATGGTCGAGCTGAGGTGGACGGTGCGGACGTACTGACCGCGTGCCGCGTCGGGCTTGGCCGCCTCCAACGCCGTACGAAGCGCCGAGAGGTTCTCCGCGAGCTTGTCCGGGTCGAAGCTGGCCTTGCCGATGGGCGCGTGCACCACGCCGGTCTTGTCGGCGCGGAACTCGATCTGGCCGGCCTTCAGCGCACCGACGATGTCACCGATGTTCGGGCCCACGGTGCCCGCCTTGGGGTTCGGCAGCAGCCCGCGGGGGCCGAGCACGCGGCCCAGCTTGCCCCCGACCTGCGCCATCATGTCCGGCGTGGCGACGACGGCGTCGAAGTCCATCCAGCCATCGGCGATCCGCTGAATCAGGTCCTCCCCGCCGACGACGTCGGCGCCCGCGCCCTCCGCCTCGGCCACCTTGTCGCCCTGGGTGATGGCGATCACCCGGACGCTCTTGCCGGTGCCGTGCGGAAGCGCCACGGTGCCGCGCACCGTCTGATCGGACTTCTTGGGGTCGACCCCGAGCCGGAAGTGCGCTTCGATCGTCTCGTCGAACTTGGCCGTGGCGAGCTCCCTCACCAGCGCCGCCGCCTGATCGGGGGCGTAGAGCTGGGCGCGATCGATGCGCTTCTCGAGCTCGCGATAGCGCTTGCCACGTCTAGCCATCGGTCGGCGCTCCCTCCACGGTGACGCCCATCGAACGGGCCGTGCCGGCGATGATGCGGGCCGCGGCCTCGGGGCTTCCGGCGTTCAGATCGGTCATCTTCTGCTCGCCCAGCTCCAGGCATTGCTGCCAGCTGATCTTCCCGACCTTCACCTTGTGCGGCTCTCCGGAGCCGCTATCGATGCCGGCGGCCTTCTTGATCAGGTAGCTGGCCGGCGGCGTCTTGGTGATGAAGGTGAAAGAGCGATCGGCGAAGATGGTGATCTCCACCGGGACCACGGCGCCGGCCTGGGAGGCCGTGGCGGCGTTGTACTCCTTCACGAACTGCATGATGTTGGCACCGTACTGGCCCAGTGCAGGGCCGACCGGCGGCGCCGGCGTGGCGCCTCCGGCGGGCAGCTGGAGCTTCACGATACCCGCGATCTTCTTGGCCATGGTTCCTCCTAAGCTCCCCCGGCGGCATGGCCCGCTGCGGGGTTCGAACGCTCCGTGAGGGCGCGCGATGCCGACGGCATCCCGGGCGATGCCTTCGGCATCGCGCTCTCGTGACGGGAGGTCACGCTCACGCCCTTACGACCTGAGAGTAGTCGAGCTCGACCGGGGTCTCCCGGCCGAAGATCGAGACCAGTACCTTGACCTTGCCGCGCTCGGGATTGACCTCCGAGACGACACCCGTGAAATCGGCGAAGGGACCGGCCGTGACCTGGACCATGTCGCCGACGTTGAAGGTGATCTTGATCTTGGGCGCTTCCCGCGAGCCTGTGATGCCCAGCGTGCCGAGCATCCGCTGCTCCTCGTCCGGAGACAGCGGCACCGCTCGTGTCGCCGTACCCACGAAGCCGGTCACGCCGGGCGTGTAGCGCACGACCTCCCACGCTTCGTTGGGCTCGTCGGGATTGTCGCCTAGATCCATCTGCACGAAGATATATCCGGGAAAGAGCTTGCGCTTGACGACTTCCTTCTTGCCGCCGCCCGCGTGCTCCACCGTCTCCTCGGTGGGCACGACCACCTGGTAGATGCGGTCCGCGATGCCGAGCGACTTCGCCCGACTCATCACGTTCTCCTTCACCTTCTCCTCGTGGCCCACATAGGTGTGGACGGCGTACCACTCGATGCTCATTCGGGTCCATACCTCGTCTCGTGAGCCCCCGCGCCGGAACCCTGGCCACAGCGGCGGGGTGGGGCGTCGACCTCAGGTGAGGAGGCCAATGAGGTTCCCCAGCGTGGCGTCCGCGATGAGCAGGAAGAGCGCCGTGAGCACGACGAACAGCAGCGTCGCTTCGGTCGCCTGGAGCACTTCCTTGCGGGTGGGCCAGGTGACGCGGCCGAGCTCGGCGCGCGAATTGCGCAGGTAACTGACGAATCCCTTGAACATAGCGGGCCGGCCTAGACCTTCACCTCACGGTGCGCGGTGTGCTTGCGATCCCAGGGGCAGTACTTGCGGAGCTCGAGCTTGCCCTGGCTGTTGCGCCGATTCTTGTGCGTCGTGTAGTTACGGCGCTTGCACTCGGTGCACTCGAGAAGCAGTTTGATGCGAACGTCACTGGCCATGATGGTCTCCGTGGTCTCCCAATCGAAAGAGCATACCAGAGTCCGGGCCCCGCCGTGGTGATGCGGCGGGCCCCGGCCCTTCTACGAGGCGAAGCCTACTTCGTCACGGCCGTCACGACACCCGCACCGACCGTCCGACCCCCCTCACGAATCGCAAACCGCAACCCCTCCTCCATCGCAATCGGCTTAATCAACTCCACCCCAAGCTCCACATTATCCCCAGGCATCACCATCTCCACACCCTCCGGCAACGACACCACCCCCGTCACATCCGTCGTCCGAAAGTAAAACTGCGGCCGATACCCAGAAAAAAACGCCGAATGCCGCCCCCCCTCCTCCTTCTTCAACACATACACCGAACCCCGAAACACCGTATGCGGCGTAATCGAACCAGGCTTCGCCAACACCTGACCCCGCTCGATCTCCTCACGCCCCACACCCCGCAACAAAACCCCCACATTATCCCCAGCCATCCCCGACGACAACGTCTTCCGATGCATCTCCACACCCGTCACAACCGTCTTCCGCGTATCCCCCAACCCCACAACCTCAACCTCATCCCCCGTCCGCACCTCACCACGATCAATACGACCCGTCGCCACCGTCCCACGACCCGTAATCGTAAACACATCCTCCACCGGCATCAAAAACGGCTTCTCCGTATCCCGCACCGGCGTCGGCACATACCCATCCACCGCATCCAACAACTCCCAAATCCGATCCACCCACACATCCTCACCACGCTGCACATTCGGATTCCCATGCAACGCCTCCAACGCCCTCAACGCAGACCCCGACACCACCGGAATCTCATCCCCCGGAAACTCATACGAAGACAAAAGCTCCCGCACCTCCATCTCCACCAACTCCAACAACTCCTCATCATCCACCATATCCACCTTGTTCAAAAACACCACAATCGACGGCACCCCCACCTGACGCGCCAACAAAATATGCTCACGCGTCTGCGGCATCGGCCCATCCGC
>Ga0102962_1000445_pt1 | contig 19948 bp, 20 predicted proteins | sample SalPonF2_C_D2_MG_FD_84519 | JGI IMG/M metagenome (GOLD analysis project Ga0102962, IMG submission 84519) | Salt pond soil microbial communities from South San Francisco under conditions of wetland restoration - Salt Pond MetaG SF2_C_D2_MG ...
CCGCGGCCCTCCTCGTCGCCAGGATACCAGTTCTGCACCGTCGAGTACTTGATCTCGGCGTCGTCGAGGGCGACGAGCTCGACCACGGCGGCGTGGAGCTGGTTCTCGTCGCGCATGGGCGCGGTGCAGCCTTCGAGATAGCTGACGTAGCTGCCTTCGTCGGCAATGACGAGCGTGCGCTCGAACTGGCCCGTCGACGCCGCGTTAATGCGGAAATAGGTCGACAGCTCCATGGGGCAGCGCACGCCCTTGGGCACGAACACGAACGAGCCGTCCGTAAACACCGCCGAGTTAAGCGAGGCGTAGAAGTTGTCGGAGTGCGGCACCACCGTGCCGAGATACTGGCGCACCAGCTCCGGGTATTCCTGCACCGCCTCGGAGATGGGGCAGAAGATCACGCCGGCGTCGGCCAGCTTCTTCTTAAAGGTCGTGGCCACCGAAACGCTGTCAAAGACCGCGTCCACGGCCACGCCCGCCAGCATTTCCTGCTCCTTGAGCGGAATACCCAGCTTGTCGTAGGTCTCCAACAGCTTGGGGTCGACCTCGTCCAGGCTCTTGGGGCGGTCCTCCATGCTCTTGGGCGCGGAGTAGTAGGAAATGGCCTGGTAGTCGATCGGTGGATAGTGCACGCTCGACCAAGTCGGCGTCTTCATGGTCTTCCAGTGGCGGTAGGCTGCCAGGCGCCATTCCAGGAGCCACTCCGGCTCCTGCTTTTTGGCCGAAATGTGGCGAATGACGTCCTCACTCAAGCCCGGGGGCACAGTGTCCGATTCCAGCTCGGTCACGAACCCTGCGTCGTATCCGCGCTTGACCAAGGCGTCCAGGTCGCGTTGCGTGGTTGCCATCGGTTACTCCGTTTGCGTTGTCCTGGGTGACGCGCGGCTTACCGCGGGCCCGGCGCGTGCCCTGCGGCGCGCGGATTCATGCGCTGCAGGGGTTGTACCGGCAGCGGCGTCGTCATCTCTTCCAGGGTGATGTTGCTGAGCGCTTCCGCCACCGCCAGGTTGATGCGCTGCCAGTTGGTGCGCACCGCGCACCGGGGCTCGATGGTGCAGTGTCCGTGCGCTTCCGCGCACTCGGTCAGCGCAATCGGCCCTTCCAGCGCCGCGATGACCTCGGCCATGGAAATCTCGTGCGGGGCACGGGCCAGACGGTAGCCGCCCTGAGCGCCGCGCGTCGAGACCACCAGTTTGTCGCGCGCCAGCATCTTCAGAATCTTGCTCACCATCGGCGTTGACACGTGCGTTAACTGCGCCAACTCGGCGGCGTTGCGCACCGTCTGCGGCTGCTCGGCCAATACCGTCATCACCGAGGTGCCGTAATCCGCGAGTTTGCTCAAACGCAGCATGCAATAACCTGTTTGCGCTAGGTCTAATCCAAAACAGGACCTAGCCGGTACTGTTTAACGCCTATGGTAGGGGAACACGCGAGCGCGCGCAAGCGGGTCAGATGAAAAGGGCTCTGAGCTGCGGCGATGGGGCGGCGCGTGCCCACAGCCGCTCGAAGCCATCCAGGCGCCGGCGAGCGTCGGCCGGCGCGGTCGGGTAGTGCAGGGCTTCGGAGCTCTCCGGGTCGAGGCGTTCGATGAAGCCCGCGCGATCCGCGATCACCCGGTCTTCGAGATGGTCCCGGTCGGCTTGGCTCAGCTGCCGGAACTGAATGAAGCTGCTCAGGGTGCGCCCCAGGTCCACGAGGCGGTGGCCTTTCGCCGCCGGGCCCACGTCGTTGAGCAAAACGCGCACCTGCGCACGCCGGTTGTTCAGGATCAGTTCCTTGATTGCCTCAACAAATGCGGCGTCGCCGTAAGCAAAGGCCTCGAGATGGTGGCTCTGAACGCAGAGCTCGCGTTGCGCGCCTTGCGCCAGCCCGAGCAGCGCGGACTGCCAGGCGCTGCGCCCGCTCACGCGGATGGGGCGGGCGCCGGGGGCGTTCATGGCCACGCCGGCCCGCTAGACGGTCTTGGCCTGGGCCGCGGCGTTGCCGATGTAGCTCGCCGGCGTCAGCCGCAGCAGCCGCTGCTTGTCCGCCTCGGGGATGGGCAGGTCCTGGATGAAGGCATGCATGGCTTCGGGCCCGACGCGGCGTCCGCGCGTCAGCGCCTTGAGCTTTTCATACGGCTTTTCCACGCCATGGCGGCGCATGACCGTTTGAATAGGCTCCGCCAGTACCTCCCAGTTGGCGTCTAGCTCGGCATCCATGCGCGCCGGGTCAGCCTCGAGCTTGCCCAGACCCCGGAACAGGGACTGGTAGGCGATCAGGCCGTGCGCCAGGCCCACGCCCAGGTTGCGCAGCACCGTGGAGTCGGTGAGGTCGCGCTGCAGGCGCGACACAGGCAGCTTGCCGGCCAGATGGTCCATGATGGCGTTGGCCAGCCCCAGGTTGCCCTCCGCGTTCTCGAAGTCGATGGGGTTGACCTTGTGCGGCATGGTCGAGGAACCGATCTCGGACGCTACCGCGCGCTGGCGGAAGTAGCCCAGGGAGATGTAGCTCCATACGTCGCGGCAAAAATCGACCAGGACCGTGTTGGCGCGCATCAGGGCGTGGAAATACTCGGCGATATAGTCGTGGGGCTCGATCTGAGTGGTGTACGCACTCTGCTCGATAAAAAGCGCGTCGATAAAGCCGCGCGCAAGCTCCGGCCAATCCACGTCCGGGTAGGCGGCGTAGTGGGCGTTGTAATTGCCCACGGCGCCGTTGATCTTGCCCAGTATGGGCACGCCGGCGAGTGTGCTGCGCTGGCGGTGGAGCCGGTGCACGAACACCGCGATCTCCTTGCCCAGCGTCGTGGGCGATGCGGGCTGGCCGTGCGTGCGCGCCAGCATGGGCTGCTCGGCATAGGTATGAGCGAGATCGCGAAGCTGGCCGATGAGCTCGTCCATGGCGGGCAGCAGAAAGCGGCTGCGCGCGTCGCGCAGCATGAGCGCATACGCCAGATTGTTGATGTCTTCCGACGTACAGGCGAAATGAAAAAATTCCTGTATTTTCGAGAGCTCCCGATCGTTATTTATTTTTTCCTTCAGGTAATATTCGACCGCCTTGACGTCATGATTGGTGCTGTCTTCGACCGCCTTCACGCGCTCCGCCTCACCCAAGTCGAACTTGTCGAGGACAGCCTGCAGCGTGTCCGCGGCGCGCTCGCTCAACGGCGGCACTTCCGGCACCCCCGCATGGGCGGCCAGCGCCTGCAGCCAGCGCACCTCGACCACCACGCGATAGCGGATCAGCCCGTACTCGCTGACGATCTCACGCAAGTCCCACGTTTTGTCGGCGTAGCGCCCGTCGATCGGCGAGATCGCGCTCAGCGACGTCAGTTGCATGCCGGCTTCGTCCTTTGAGGTGCTGATAGAATAGCGCATGATATCGCACCCCACGGGCGGCGGTCAGGGTGATCGCGTCCGTCGCCTCGACCTCGAAGTCCATTAAGGAGCGTAGGGATGTCCGGTGATCAGCAGTACCGCACGGAACACGACAGCATGGGCGAGCTCAAAGTGCCCGCCGACGCGCTCTGGGGCGCCCAGACCCAGCGCGCCATCAAGAATTTCCCTGTCAGCGGCCTGACCATGCCGCGGCCGTTCATCCGTGCGCTGGGCCTGATCAAGGGCGCGGCCGCGGCCGTGAATCGCGAACTGGGGCTGCTGGATGAGGGCCGCGCCGCCGCCATCGAGGCAGCGGCGGACGAAGTGGCCCAGGGCCGCCATGACGATCAGTTTCCGGTGGACGTGTTCCAGACCGGCTCGGGCACCAGTACCAACATGAATGCCAACGAGGTGATCGCGCACCTGGCCACGCGCGCGATGGGCGCCAACGTGCATCCCAACGATCACGTGAACATGGGGCAGAGCAGCAACGACACCATTCCCACCGCTTTGCATCTGAGTGCGGCGCTCAGCGTGAGCGAAGCGCTGCTGCCGGCTCTCGAGGCACTGGCCGGCGCCATGGAATCCAAGGCGCAGGAGCTGGACGGCGTGGTCAAGACCGGTCGCACCCATTTGATGGATGCGATGCCCGTGCGCTTCGGGCAGGAGCTGAGCGGCTGGGCCGCGCAAATCCTGTCGGGTGCCGAGCGCGTGCGCGGGGTGCAGCCGCGCCTGCACGCCCTGGCTCAAGGGGGCACCGCGGTCGGCACCGGCATTAATGCCCATCCCGAGTTCGGCCGGCGCATCGCCGCCGAGCTTTCCCGGCGCACCGGGCTGGCGCTGCGAACCAGCGACAATTACTTCGAAAGCCTGAGCTGTCAGGACACCGCAGTAGAGCTGTCTGGGCAGCTCAAGACCATTGCGGTGTCGCTGACGAAGATCGCTAACGATCTGCGCTGGATGAACAGCGGGCCCCTGGCCGGGCTCTGCGAGATCGCGCTGCCGGCGTTGCAGCCGGGTTCGAGCATCATGCCGGGTAAGGTCAACCCGGTGATCCCGGAGTCGGTGGTGATGGTGGCCGCACAGGTGATCGGCAACGACGCAACGATTGCCATGAGCGGGCAGGCGGGCAACTTTCAGCTCAACGTGATGTTGCCGGTGATCGCCTATAACCTGCTGCAAAGCATCGCGCTGTTGGCCAACAGCGCCCGTGTGCTGGGCGACAAGGCCATCCGCGGCTTCACGGTGAACCAGGAACAGGTGCGTTCGGCGCTGGACAAGAACCCGATTCTGGTCACCGCGCTCAATTCGGTGATCGGATATGAAAAGGGCGCGGCAATCGCCAAACAAGCTTACAAGGAGAAGCGTCCCATCCTCGAAGTGGCGCGCGAGCATACTGACCTGAGCGAGGCAGAGCTGAAGCGTCTGCTCGATCCGGCAGACCTTACCCGCGGCGGCATCAAGAAGTGAAGCCCAGTGCGGACCGGGCCTTGAGGCCCGGTCCGCGTCCGCCGAGTTTATTGCGGCGGCACCAGCACGGTGCAACCGCTGGTTTTGCGCGCCTCCAGGTCGCGATGCGCCTGGGCTGCGTCGCTCATGGGATAGGTCTGGTGGATGTCGACGTCGATTACCCCGCTGCTCACGGCGTCGAACACGGCCTGCGCCGCGGTGACCATCTCCTCGCGGGTGCTCACATGGTGCACCAGGCTGGGCCGGGTGATGAACAGCGATCCGCGTTTCATCAGCTCCAGCATGTCCACCGCCGGTATCGTGCCCGAGGCATTGCCGAACGATACCATGAGGCCCCTGGGGCGCAGGCTGTCGAGCGATGCCTCGTAGGTGGCCTTGCCGACCGCGTCATAGACCACGTCGACACCGCGCCCGCCGGTGATCTCGCGCACGCGCTTGGCCACATCCTCGCGCGCGTACTCGATCACGTGATTGCAGCCGAACGTCCGGGCGCGCCCGGCCTTTTCCGCGCTGCCCGCGGTGCCGATCACCTCTGCGCCCAGATGGCGCGCCCATGGGACCAGCAGCGAGCCCACGCCGCCGGCCGCGGCATGCACCAGGATCACATCGCCGGGTTTGACGGCGTGGGTGAGGTGCAGTAGGTAGTATGCGGTCATGCCTTTAAGCATGATGCAGGCGGCGGTGCGATCGTCGATGGCCTCCGGCAGCTTGACCACCTTGTCGGCGGGAATCAGGCGCGTCTCGGAGTACGACCCGGGCGGGCCGCTGCCGTACGCAACGCGGTCGCCGGGACGGAGCTCGGTCACACCGCCACCCACGGCTTCCACCACGCCGGCGCCTTCCTGGCCCAGGCCGGAAGGCAGGGTTAGCGGATAGAGCCCGTCGCGTTGATAGACTTCGATGTAGTTGAGGCCCGCCGCCGCGTGGCGAAGCCGGATTTCACCGGCGCCGGGTTCGCCCACGTCCACATCGATCCACTGCATGACCTCCGGGCCGCCAAACTGCTCGATACGAATCGCTTTCGTCATTTTGATCGCTCCGATAGTAAGTTGGGTTCGTTTGTTAGAAAATTAGATTAAGTGTTGTCTGGGTGCCCTCGGTTGCCTCGCGGTGCCCGACTCGGTAATCTGCACCGCTCGCCTCCGGAACGGCACGCGCACACCGACAGAACAATAGAGGGCTGCGCAAAATGCGCTTGAGTTTCAGGACGTTCTACGCTTTGGGATTTGTCGCCACAGCGTGTGCTCTCGGCTTCGCCTACTATCTCCAGTATGTGGTCGGACTGCAACCATGCGTGCTGTGCATCTTTCAGCGCATCGCCATGTTCGCGTGCGGCGTGGTGTTTCTGATCGGTGCCGTCCACGGTCCCTTGGGGCGGGGCCGCTGGGTCTATGTCGGTCTCTCGCTGCTCGCCTCGGCTGCAGGCATCGCGCTCGCCGCGCGCCATTTGTGGCTGCAGTCGCTGCCCCCCGATCAAGTACCGGCGTGCGGCCCCGGGCTCAACACCATGCTACAGATGATGCCGCTCAAGCAGGTGTTTCTCGCGGTTCTGCACGGGTCGGGGGAATGTGCGGTGGTGCATGCCCGCTTTTTGGGACTGAGCCTGCCCGGGTGGACACTCATTGCTTTCGTCCTATTGGGTCTTTGGGCCGCAGCGGCGAGCGTGTTCGCGCCGCGCCGTATCCGCTACAACAGCAATTTGTAATCGATCGTGCGCCGCCCGGGCTGCGCCCGAGCGGCATGCAAATACCGGCAGGAGGCAAAGATGACCTATGCCACGGCTGACTTGTGCGACCGCCACGAACCAGGCGTCCAGGTGGCGGAACCCCTGTTTCGGGACTTCGGCGGGTCGGCCGCCTTTGCGGGTCCCGTCGCGACGGTGCGCGCCCTGGAGGACAACACGCTGGTGCGGGAAGCGTTGGAGACGCCGGGCGAAGGGCGCGTGCTGGTGGTGGATGGCGGAGGTTCTCGGCGCTGCGCTTTGCTCGGGGACAGGCTGGCCAGTGTGGCGCTCGACAATGAGTGGGCGGGGGTCATCATTTACGGCTGCGTGCGCGATACGTCCGCGCTAAAGAGCATGGCGCTGGGCATCAAGGCTTTGGAGGCGTGTCCGAGGCGCAGTCGTAAGCTGGGTCATGGAGAGCGCGACGTGACGGTGGCATTCGCCGGCGTGCGCTTCGAGCCCGGGGCCCACCTTTACGCCGATGGCGATGGGATCATCGTGAGCGCCTCCGCGATCGAGGCGTGATTCCGGGTTTGCGCGCCAGTAAGGGTCGGGGGTCGACGTCGCGCCACTGGCCGGGCAGCAAACCCGCCAGCCCTATCGGGCCGATGGCCACGCGAAGCAGACGCAGCGTGGGATGGCCTACGGCGGCGGTCATGCGGCGGACCTGACGGTTTCTGCCCTCGCATATTTGTAGTTCCAGCCAGACGGTGGGAATGTGGCGCCGGTAGCGGATGGGCGGGTGTCGCGGCCAGAGCCAGCCGGGGCTGGGCACGACGCGTGCTCGCGCCGGCCGCGTCACTTTTCCGCCGAGCGAGACGCCTGCGCGCAGCCGTGCCAGAGCGGCTTCGTCGATGCAGCCTTCGACTTGCGCCAGGTAGCGCTTCCAGCGCCGCGCTGCGGGATGGGTGATGGAGTGCTGGAGCCTGCCGTCATCGGTGAGAAGCAGCAGGCCCTCGCTGTCCCGATCGAGCCTTCCGGCTGGATAGACATCGGGAACCGGGACGTAGTCGGCGAGGTTAGGCCGACCGCGCGCGTCCGTGAACTGGCAAAGAACGCCGTAGGGTTTGTTGAGAGCGATCAGACGCACGGTTTGCGCTGGGTCCGGGGTATCACGCGCCATTGTGGATGCCGGGATTATCCCGTACCCAGTGGCGGACGCCGAGCCGGCTCCGTGAGTTGGCCCGACCGCGCAAGGGTCATGCGAAGCCACGATGCGACAAATGGCCGGACGGCGTATATGCTTTCTCGCTTATGGGGAGACGCCGTTCGCGACGCTCGGCCTGCTCGTGCCGGCGCGGCGCTTGCCAGTCGTGTAAGAGCCTCGGCCGCCACGATGATGCGCGTCCATTTGCGGGGGCGTGCTGGCGAGCCGGCTCGGCGTAAGGCGTCCCGCGCACGAGCGGGTCGCTTGGGAGGCGCAGCGCCGTGCGTGAACGGAACGGATGTACTGAGATGCGCTCTGTGACCAGAGTCATGTTGGTGGACGATCACAGCTTGGTCCGCGCCGGACTACGGCGGTTGCTCGGCGACGCTGCGGACATCCGGGTGGTGGCCGAAGCCGAGAGCGGCGAGGCGGCGCTGAACGCTGCGCGTGAACACCAGCTTGACGTCGTGCTCATGGACATACAGATGCCCGGCATCGGCGGTATCGAGGCGACGGTCCGGCTGCTGCACGCGCACCCGGCGCTCAAGGTTCTCGCCGTTTCCATGTTCTCCGCGGAGCCGTTCCCGAGCCGCATGCTGGCTGCGGGCGCGACCGGCTATGTCACCAAAGACTGCAGGGCCGAGGAGCTGCTCGCGGCGGTGCGCGAGGTAGCTCGTGGGGGACACTACGTCGCCGCCAAGATCGCCAGCAACCTGGCGGTGTCACTGGTCAACGGCGAGGGCCGGGGATCGCCGTTCGATCAGCTCTCGCCGCGTGAACTGCAGGTCATGCTCATGGTCACGCGCGGGCTCAGCATTCAGACGATTTCCAACAGCCTGCACCTGAGCCCCAAGACGGTGGGCACCTATCGCTACCGGCTGTTCGAGAAGCTCGGCGTGGACAACGATGTGGGGTTGACGCGCTTGGCCATGCGCCACGGCCTGCTGAGCCCCGAGGACGGGTGACAGGCTGTCCGCCGCCCTAATCCGTGCCATGCCCGAATTCGATGCGAACTGCCGGCGTTGCCCCCGCCTGGCCGCCTATCTGGACGACTTGCGTCATCGCTACCCCCACTACCACTGTGCGCCGGTGGCTGCCATGGGCGCTGGCGCGCCGCGGCTGCTGATCGTGGGGTTGGCGCCGGGGCTGCATGGCGCCAACGCGAGCGGCAAGCCGTTCACGGGCGACAGCTCCGGGGCCATGCTGTTCGGCGCCCTGCATGCGCACGGGTGGGTCACGGCGGGCGGCGACGGCGCCGTGCACTTGCAGGACTGCCGGGTGACCAACGCGGTAAAGTGCGTGCCGCCCGCGAATCGGCCGTCGGGAGGCGAAGTCCGCGCGTGCAACTCGTTGCTCGCCAGTGAACTGTCGCGGCTGAGCGCTGGCGCTGTCGTTCTCGCCCTCGGGCGCATCGCCCACCGCGCAGTGATCATGGCCTTTGGGCGGCGTCAGGCAGCCCACCCGTTTGCCCATGCAAGAGTCCACCAACTGGAGGGCATCAAGCTGCTCGATTCCTACCACTGCAGCCGCTACAACGTGCATACGGGGCGCCTTACCGCGGCCATGTTCGCGCGCGTGCTCAGGCTCGCCGGCACCCTGGCGGGGGGTGTATGAGCGCCGAGTCTCAGCAGGGAGGCGCCTTCGACGCCAAGGGTTTTGTGCGCCAACTGACCTCGCGGCCCGGGGTCTACCGCATGATCGGCGCCGACGGCGAGGTTCTCTACGTCGGCAAGGCGCGCAACCTCAAGCGCCGCGTATCGAGTTATTTCACGCGTGTGGGCTCGGAGCGCATCGCCAACATGGTGGCTCAGATCCGCGACGTCGAGGTGACGGTCACCCACACCGAAGACGAAGCGCTGGTGCTCGAAGACACGCTCATCAAGCGTCACCGTCCTCGCTATAACGTGCTGCTGCGCGATGACAAGAGCTATCCGTACATCTACCTCCACGACGGCCATCCATTCCCGCGGCTCACCTTCCGCCGGGGCATGCGCAAAGGGGGCGGGCGTTATTTCGGGCCGTATCCCAGCGCCGGCGCGGTTCGCACGAGCCTGACCACGCTGCAGAAAGTGTTTCTTATCCGCAATTGCAGCGACACGTTCTTCGCCAACCGCAGCCGCCCCTGCCTGCAATATCAAATCAGCCGCTGTTCCGCGCCCTGCGTCGGCTTCATTTCCGAAGCCGACTACCGTCAGGATGTGGATGCGGCTGTGCGCTTCCTGGAAGGCAAGCACGCCGGCGTGATCGAGGATCTGAGCCGGCGCATGGACCAAGCCTCGCAACGGCTCGAGTTCGAGCTTGCGGCAAGGCTGCGCGACCAGATCGCTACCCTGCGGCGTCTGCAGGATCGCCAGTTCGTGGCCGGCCAAAGCAGCGACCTGGATATCGTGTGCGCGCAGATCCGCGCCGGCGTGGGCTGTGTGGTGGTGGTCTCCATACGGGGCGGGCGCAATCTGGGCCATCGAAGCTATTTTCCGCGCCTGCCCGAGGGCGCCGACCGGCACGAACTCCTGTCGGCGTTTCTGAGCCAATACTACCTGGCGCGCAAGGCACCGCCCGAGATCCTGGTCGAGGAGGAGCCGGCTGAGCGCGAATGGCTGCAGGAGGTGCTGGGTCGGGAGGCCGGGCGCAAGGTGCGCATCAAGCACCGCCTGCGGGGCCTGCGCGTGCGCTGGCGGGACATGGCGAGGCAGACGCTCGACCAGGCCTTGTCTTCGCGTTTGTCCACCAGCGGCGCGGTGGCGGCGCGCATCCAAGCCCTGCAGGAGGCGTTCGATATGGAGTCTCCGCCGCAACGGATGGAATGTTTCGACATCAGTCATACGCGCGGTGAGGCCACCGTGGCGTCCTGCGTGGTGTTCGAAAACGGCGAGCCGCAGAAATCGGCGTACCGGCGCTTCAATATCGAGGGTGTGGAGCCGGGCGACGATTATGCGGCGATCACCCAGGCCGTGCGGCGCCGGTTCGCGCGCATCAAGCGCGGCGAGGTGCCGCTGCCGGATATTTTGTTCATCGATGGCGGGCAGGGGCAGCTCAAGAGTGCCCAGGCCGCGCTCGACGAACTGGAAGTCGAGGATGTGCTGCCGGTGGCCATTGCCAAGGGCCCCAGCCGTAAGCCCGGGCGCGAGCAACTCTTCTTGCCCGGCCGCAAGTCCGCTCTTATACTGGCGCCGGATTCGAAGGCGCTTCATTTGATTCAGCAAATTCGCGACGAAGCACATCGTTTCGCGATCACCGGGCACCGGCGCCGGCGGGGCCAGGCGCGCACGCGTTCGCTGCTCAACGATATTGAGGGTCTGGGTGCGAAACGGCGCCAGCGCTTGCTTAAGGCGTTCGGCGGCGTGCGCCAAATCGCGCGCGCCGGGGTGGAGGAGCTCGCGCGCGTCGACGGAATCAGTCGGGCCATGGCGCAACGCATCTACGAATATTTTCACGAGTCGGCGTGAAGCCCCGATGGCGAGACACGATCCAGGCGAATCCGTGTTCGGGGCCGCCGGATGACGCGGCGATAACGGAACGCAAATAGGGATTGGGCCGCCAGGCGATCGTGCGATCGCCCGGCGGCGCTGCGAAGACGCGCATTCGATGGCTGCCGGGGAACTATGCTGTTCAACCTGCCAATTGTTCTAACGCTGGTCCGGGTCGTCGCGATCCCGTTTCTGGTTCTGTTCTTCTATCTGCCCGCGGGTGTGTCGGCGTTGCTAAGCGCGGCGCTTTTTGCGCTGGCGGCGATTACCGACTGGCTGGACGGCTATCTCGCGAGGCGCTGGAATCAGACTTCGGCGTTCGGCGCTTTCCTCGACCCGGTGGCGGACAAGGTGCTGGTCGCGGTCGCGCTCATTCTCCTGCTGCAGGCGGACCCGCGGCCGCTGCTGGCAGTCGCCGTGGCGGTGATTATCGGACGCGAGATCACGATCTCGGCGTTGCGTGAGTGGATGGCAGAGCTGGGGCAGCGCACCAGCGTCGCGGTGACGCAGGTGGCGAAGTTTAAGACCACCACGCAGATGCTGGCCATCTTTTTCATGCTGTTGCGCCGCTCCTACGGCGGGCTGCCGATTTACGAGTTCGGGTTCGCTTTGCTCATGGTTGCCGCGCTGCTTACAATCTGGAGCATGGCAATGTATCTGCGGGCCGCGTGGCCGATCATCTCGGAGGCGGACAAACCTTGACATGCGGGTGGTGCGGCTTAAAATAACTGCTGTTCTGAGCGGGCGGGAATAGCTCAGTGGTAGAGCACAACCTTGCCAAGGTTGGGGTCGCGAGTTCGAATCTCGTTTCCCGCTCCAGATACTTATAAAGCCTCGGCCCGACGGGACCGGGGTTTTTTTAACGCTTCATCAAGGCTAGGTGGCAGAGTGGTCATGCAGCGGCCTGCAAAGCCGTGTACCTCGGTTCGATTCCGGGCCTAGCCTCCATCTGCTTTCCCGCCGCGGCCCGGATGATCCGCTAATAGCCTTGCGAAGCATGGGATGATGAGCGGTTGTCCCATGGTTGTCCACGTCCGCAGCCCTCTTCTGCTTGTAACGTTTGCCGACTAACCTGATCGGCGACGTGCAAATGGGCGCATCCGCATCTTCCTCGGACACGGCTTCAAGAGCCGGGTGCTGCCGCCAATCTGATGCGGTTTGCGGAGCTTGCGCCCCAGGATACCCATGCTTGGCGTGTCCGAGCATTCGTGCGTTGTTCGCTTCAGCCAAAGATGCTTTACGCACAACAAGCTGGCCGATCTGAACATTGAACGCTCGCGCAGACGGGTGTATTAATCTGCGTTCCTAATTTGCGGGAGGCTTATTGTGTCCGATAGGCAGGTATGTGCGGGGTCCCTGTTGACGCGCCACATTCCGTTCTGCGCACCGGTCTTGATGTCCTCCCTTCCGAAATCCTCCTGTGCTGGCTCCCGCGTAATGCGTGGTGAGTCATCCGCCGGCATCGTGGCCCGTCGCCCATCATCGGGACCACGCGGTGCATGACCGGCCGGACAGGCTTGACGGGGCGGCGGGCGATGCCGGGGGAGTCCGCTCAGCGGTCGGGCCACTCGTGGCCGGCGCCGTCGCTGGTGGCGATTTCGTTTGCGATGCTGATCTTCTCGGGGCCGTTGTCCTCACAAATGAGTCGCGGCATCGGACTTGCGCTCGCCGGCAGCCTGATTTTTGCTTTGTGGGCGACCCTCTTCGGGGCGGGCTCCGGGGTCATGTGGAGAATTGGGGGCGCGACGGTGGCCCCGCTAGCGGCCAGTGTCACGCATCTGGTAGCCGTCATGGACGGCTTTCCTGTGCGATCGGTTTTTGCCACGGCGGTGGCGCTGATCATCTGTTCCACTATGCTTACGGGGCTCGTGCTGTATGTATTCGGCGCGTTGCGGCTGGGACATGCGGCACGCTTTGTCCCCTATCCCGTGCTCGGGGGCTTTCTTGCGGCCATCGGAACCCTATTGATTATCAAAGGAATCGCGTTGGGCGCAGGGCCCCCTTCCGGTTCCGAATCGGGTCTCGCCAGGCTGTTGACCGTCGAGGCGGCTTGGAAATGGGTGCCACCGTTCGTGCTCGGGGCGGTGCTGGCCGTGCTATCCCAGCGAAGCCGCGTGCGGCTCGCGTTGCCTATCGGCGTGATTGTCTACCTGCTTGTCTTCTATGCGGTCATTGGCTTTGTGCCCGGCGGCCTGGGCTGGGCCGCACGTTCGGACTTGTTGTTCGCCGATCGGTTGCCGGCGCACGGCGGTCCGCTGCTCACGGACATTGCCGCTCTCGCGCACCATGTCAATGGCCACGCTCTTGTGGGAGCGATCCCTACGATGCTTACGGTGCCGGCCGTAGCGCTGTTTGCCTGCGTCATGGGCATCGCCGGGCTCAGCGCGAGCGCTGAGCCCGGGCTCGAACTCAACCGGGAAATGCGCCGCGCCGGGCTGGCCAATCTCGTCGCGGGTATTGTCGGTAGCCCGCCGGGCTATCAGTCGGCAAGTACCACGTACCTCGCCTCGAGCCTGTCTGGCCGGCCGGGCCGCCTGACGGCCGTCGCCGCGGTGATCGTTATAGCGTTGTTTTTGGCGGGGGGCGTGGTGTTAGTGCCGATGCTGCCCACGGGTCTTTTTGCGCTCATTCTGGTCTATGTCGGCGGCTGCATGAGCTACCGTTGGCTGTGGCAGGCACTGCGCCAGATGCCCCACAAGGACTACGCGGTGATTTTGCTCATGCTCGGTACGACGCTGCGGTTCGGCTTCGTCACGGCTATCCTCGTGGGCCTGATCCTTGCGGCACTTCTGTTTGTCGTCGCCTATTCGCGGATCGATGTGGTGCGCAGCGAGACGACCGGCCGTGTACGCCGCTCTGCCACCGAACGCTCGGAGGCGGCTGAGCGCCTGCTCGCGAGCCGGGGTGATCAGACGCTGATTATCGAATTGCAGGGGTTCCTGTTTTTCGGAACGGCGAGCCGCCTGTCGGACCGGCTGTCGGCGAGGATCATCGAAACGGACCAGCGTGCGAGGTGGGTGATCATCGGATTCCGGCGCGTGCACGGGGTCGACGTTTCCGCCGCTTTCATGCTGGCCCGCATTGTGCGGGCTGCCAGTGAATCTGGCGTTGGCATAATCTTCACCGGCATCTCGGACCGCCTCGCCGGCGAGCTTGGCCGCTCTGATGTTCTTGTCCACGCCGAGATGTTGCTCACGCTCGATGACGGACTCACCCGGGCTGAGGAGCAGATCCTCGCCCGGAGTCGATTCCGGGATGAAGGTCCGGGCGGCTTTGCCGCGATGCTGTCGCAGGCCCAAGCGTCTGCCGGGGGAACAACTTTGTCCGCCGACGCGTAGGTGCCGGCCACGTGGTGATGCAAGAAGGCGCTATCTCGGACAGCATGATCTACCTCGAAAGCGGCCATCTGTCCGCCTGTCGCGCTGTGGGTGGCGCACCACCGGAACGGGTGGCGAGATTTTTGCCGGGTGCCGTGCTGGGCGAAATCGGTTTCCTGACGGGTCGCCCGCGCACGGCGACTGTTCGGGCCGATGCGGACAGCGAGGTCGTCGTTATCACGCATGCCGCGCTGGCGTGCCTGACAGCGGAACATCCGGCACTGGCCGAGGAGCTTCAAGCGGCGCTGTCGCGGCTCTTGGCCGAGCGGCTCGCGCGTACTACGGCGCTGGCCTACGCGCTGATATGAGGGCACCTCGAAAGACTCGAGGTGCCCTCCGGCACAGGAATGTGCCGCTCGCAAAACTCTCAGGAAGACGGTTTTGCGAGGTCTCCATGAGTCGAAGGCTGGGCACGGTCGCTGGCGGCACGTTGCTATCCGTATACCTGACGATCCTGCCGGGATGCGCGCAAGTGTTTGCCGGCGCGCAGCTTGGCGTCGTCGTCTTTGCGTCTGCAGGCCGTGCCCTGTAAGGCTACGCCGCCGCTGGACCGGGATAGGCGCCGCCAAGCACTGAGTGTGCGCCGGCTGTGCTATTGCGTGACGGCGGCCGAAACGGTGTCCGTCTCATGTGCGGCGCAGTGGTCGAGGACGAGCGCGATTACGCGCACAGCCGGCTAAGTTGGTTGTGCACTTGACGCAGTAACCTCAAGTTCATAGGGTAGATTTGCGGTCATAGCGGCGGATTTTCTCTTTCCCGTTCCCTGAAAGGCACCCGTTGTCGGGTGGCGCTTGCTCGGACATTGAATCTTGCCCACGGAAAGCCTTCTCATCGGTATCGACGACACCGATAACCTGTCCAGCAGGGGAACCGGCTATCGGGCTCGTCGTCTGGCGGGCCTGTTGCAGGACGGCGGCTATGCGACCGTGGACGGCGTTAGCCGTCATCAGTTGCTGCTCAGTCCGCGCATTCCGTATACCTCGCATAACAGCGCCGCCTGCTTGCGCCTGAGCGCCGCGCGCATGCGCTTGAGCGTGCTAACCGGTTTCTGCCGTGAGTACCTGTTGCGCGAAGCAGCCGACGGCTCGGACGCAGGGCTTTGCGTGGCGTTTGCCGGTGCTGCGGGAGAGGCGCTGCAGTCATTTGGCGTGCGCGCACAGCGAGAGGTGCTTTCGCAGGCGCACGCCAAAGCGCTCGCGAGCGGCTGTGGCGTTTATCTCGAAGGCCTAACCGGCACCCGCGACGGCATTATCGGTGCGCTGGCGGCGGTGGGCCTGAGGCGGAGAGGTCAGGGCGGGCGCTTCATTTGGGTGTCCGGCTTGCGGGAACGGGCTGGTCAGTGCCTGCGCGCCGACCAACTCGCGGCCTGTACCGGCGTACATGCCATACGATCACGGGATGGAGCGATTCCGGCGTCTCATGAGTGGGTGGAACTGGGACCTTGGCCGCGGCCCGTGCTGATCGACGGAGAGGCGATCCTGTTGGTGGAGAAGAGCAATGAGAATGAACACAGGCACAGCCAGTGGCGCGTTATCGATAAGGCGGCGATCAAGCGTTACTAGCGCTCCGCGCTTGGGACAAGTCACGCTGCTCGCGCTGCTGGGGGCGGCACTGGCGGCCTTCAGCGCGCTCGTTCGCTGGCCCTTGCACCTGCCCGGGTGGCATGGGCTGGTGATCATGGCTTTCCTGGTGGGGGCCAAGCGACAAAGCCGTGCGGGGTGGGCTGCAAGCCTGGTGGGCGTGGGGGCATGGGCGGCGGCGATGCCGCTGCCGTTGCATGACCCTTTTACGGGCAGCTATTTGCTGCTGGCCGGTCTTTCGCTGGACGCGCTGACGGGTGCAGGGGCGCTCACCCTGGCGTCGCCAGTCTGGGCCTGGGCGTTGGCCGGCGCTTGCGCCTGGCTGGTACACCCGGCGCTGGCGCCGTTTGTCGCGGTGGCAGACGGGCACGTGCGCCTGCTGGCCTGGGGGCAAGGTTATGCGCTGGCGACCCATTTCGCCTTCGGTCTCATGGGCAGCGCCCTGGGGGCTTCGTTGCACGCACGACCGCACCGGTCTTGGCCGTGGGTTCGTTTTTCGAAGGGTCGCAAGGAACGGCTCAGGACCTGGTCCTGGTTGCTGGTGATACTGGCGCCGCTGCCCTGGATACCCTGGCGCCGCGCCCGGGCGGCCCAGGCCGATGCGGCCACCACTTACGCGCTCGGGCAGATCGAGGTCACGGGCAAGGCCGCCCCGAAATCGCCTGCCGGCACGCATCGCGTGGTGACTGCGCGGGAAATTCGCCAACGGGGGGCGCGTACGCTGGATCAGGCGATCGAGCTGTTGCCCGGCGTCAACCTGCACGAGGGCGGCAAAGGGGTGCCGCGCATCGACATTCGAGGCCTGCGCACGCGCCAAGTGAAGCTGCTGATCAACGGCGTGCCGTTCAATTCCACTTATGACGGCCAGTTCGATCCGAGATTAATCCCCGTCAACAATATCGCGCGCATCGAGTTAATAGCGGGCCCCTCATCCGTCCTTTACGGCGACGGCGGCATGGGTGGGGTGATCAACATCATCACGCGCAAGGGCACGCGCGGCACCCATGGCACGGCGCAGGTGGAGGCGGGGTCCGTGCAGTACAGCCGGGAGACGGCGAGCGTGTCGGGCGGGAACCGCTGGGGCAATTACTGGCTGTCGCTGGATCACGCTCAGCGCAACGGTTTTCCATTGGCGGATTCGTTCAACCCCACCCCCGTTCAGGGCAGCGGCGAGCGCGACGACAGCGACCGGCGCAGCACCGACCTGTATGCAAACTTCGGGCTCGACCCCATCCCGACGCTGCATCTGGGGTTGACGCTCACGCGCACGACCGGAGAGCACGGCATACCGCCAAGCACCATCGATAATCACGCCGATCCGTTCGCGCAGCCGCCCCACTACGAGCGCATCGAGGGTCTCGGCGGCCATTCCGTGCAGTTGGCTGGATTATGGTCGCCTCGCGGACCCTGGCGCGTACGCTCCTGGGTATACGTCAATGCCCAGCACTTGCACGACAATCGCTACGACAGCAACAGCTATGCCTCGATCAGCGACCCGCACATCAAGAATACGTTTCTGATCCATCGTTCAACGCGCATTGCCGGATTCCACATTCAGCCCTCGCGGCGGCTGGGGGCGTGGGGTCGGCTGTCGTTCGCCTTTTCGGGCCGTCGAGCATACTGGCGCGATACCGGAGTCATTCGCGATCAGGCGCAAGGCGGCGGTGGAGGCGGCAGCGGAGGCGGCAGTGGAGGCGGCCACGGTGGCGGTAGGCAAGCCACTTTCGGTTTGCGCACGCTGGACGAGAGCCGGCACGTCGATTACGGCACGGCGGCCGTGCAGTGGCAGGCCCATCCCGTTGCGCGTCTGCAAACGACGCTCGGCTATGGATGGACGTGGCAGGCACGGGAGCGAGCCGGCAATGAGGCTGACAGCATTTTTAGCGCAGGGGCGCGCTATCGCATCAATCGCAAGACCAGCGTGCGGGCCGACATCGGCAGGAAAATCCAGTATCCGAACTTGCGCCAGCTCTATGATCCAATTTCGGGCAACACGAACCTCCATGCGCAACGGGCGGATCTCTACGAGCTTGGCATTCGTCGTCTGCTGCCGGCGGCCAGCCAGATCAGGGTCACCGGGTTTGTCTCGGATATCCATGGTTTCATCGAGAAGAATCATGCGACCGATCGCTTCGACAACTTCAACCACTACATGTTCAAGGGCGTGGAGGTGGCCGCAACCTCGCGCCCAAATCATGGGCGTCTGGCACTGACGCTGAGCTACACACGGCTGTACAGCCACGATTTCTCTAGCGGTAAGGATCAGCTGCAATACCGACCTCGCCAGACGGTCGGGCTCAACGCCCACTACCGTCTAATACACGGTTTGAGCCTGGATACGAGCGTGCGCTACGTGGGTCAGCAGGTTTATTACTCGCGACACAGGCCGGTGCAGAAGGCGCATCTTCCCAGTTACACGTTGGTCAACCTACGCCTCGCCCAAAGGCTGTGGTCGAACAGGCTGACTCTGTTTGTCGGCGCCCGCAATCTGTTCGACAAAAACTATTTCGATAGCTACGGCTTTCCCCAGGCGGGGAGGGTCGTGTACGGAGGCGCCAAGATGCGGTTCTAGGCACAAACACTGCTCCGGATGGCACTGGGCGCTTCCCGCACCAGCCGCTCGTGTACACATCACGAAGCCTGGTAGGCGGGGTAGTCCGGATCGAGCTCAATATCGTAAGGGCCGGGGAAGCTTGCGCTGACGCAGGTGTGGGTGGCCATCCCGTGCCGCGCGTCCCACCAGTGGAGCAAAAACCCGGGCGGCTCGAGGCAGAATCGCTCCGGCTGATCCGTATCCAGCTCCAAGATCAACTGGTGCGCAGTGCTCGGTGCGACGCAGCCCAATGTGCCACACCAAGGCATCTGAATGGGTCGGTGCACGTGGCCGCAAAGCACGCGTTGCACCTGCGGATGCCGTTGGATCAGGGTTCCCAACGCGTCGCCGTCGCGACAGCCGATCCGGTCCATCGCACTCATCCCGGTGCAGAACGGCGGATGATGCATGAAGATCACGGTGGGCCTCGCCGGGGCTTCGGCCAGACGCTCGGCGAGCCATTGCAGGCGCTGCGGCCCCAGGGCACCGTAGCCTTCCCCCTCGACGACGGTGTCAAGGGCGATTAAGCGCACGTCGAAAGAATCCACGACGTACTGTATGGGGCCGGGTCCCTTGGGTATGGCCGGATCATCGGCAAAGACGTTGCGCAGATTCTCTCGTCGATCATGGTTGCCGGGCACCATGTACACCGGCACGTCGAGCCCGGCGAGGAGCTCACGAAGATGCCGGTACTCATCAATGAGCCCGCAGTCGGTCAGATCGCCCGTCAGCAGCACCAGCTCGGGCGGGCGTTCCATGCCCGCAATTTTGGCGATGGCTTGCTGCAGAAGGGCGCCGGTGTCCACGCGGCCGTAGGCCATACGCCCTGGCGGGCGTATGTGCGGGTCGCTCAGTTGTGCGATCAACATGGCCTGACAGCCCGCTACTGAACCGCCCGGTGTTGGGCGTGGGCGACGTATGGGGCCAGAATCTGCTGGGCCTGCTGCTGGGCCTTGTGCGCCGCGGCGGCAGGACGCATGTGCCCGGTGAGCACCGCTTGCATGTTATTGACCAGCGCTCGGCGGATCTCCAGCACCTTGTAGGGCGCGAACCAGGACTTGGCGTATTTCAGTTGATGCAAAGCAACCGCAGCGCTCGGGTGCTGCTTCAGGTAGCCCACATTTGTCAGTCGATCGGCGCCACGGGGCCGAAATCGGGCCCAAATCGGCCCTAAGTCATTGATTGTTGGTTCTGGCGCGCGTCAAAACGAAATGTAGTGCCATAATATTTGCCAA